>Ga0182741_1000680_pt1 | contig 48748 bp, 44 predicted proteins | sample eDN5th37CBELigOP_FD_128874 | JGI IMG/M metagenome (GOLD analysis project Ga0182741, IMG submission 128874) | Enriched Organic Plus compost microbial communities from Emeryville, California, USA - eDNA 5th pass 37_C BE-Lig OP (version 2) (version 2) ... | reverse complement strand
TACCGACAGCGCGACGAAGAAGCGGATGATGCCGGTCGACATGCTCTGCGAGCGCAGCGCGGTGAGCAGCTGCGAGTTGGTGCTCATCCAGCTGTCGGCGGTCAGTCCGGTGCGGGCGGCGATGCCCTTGGCGATGTCCTCGGCGCTGAAAATCTCCGCCACTTTCAGATCGATCTGCGACACGCCGCCGGGCAGGTCCAGCAGGGTTTGCGCCGAGTGCAGGCCGACGTAGACGTAACGTTGGTTGAGGTCGCGCGAGCCGAGGTCGAAGATGCCGGCGATGGTGAAGGTTTCGGCGCGGTCGCCCGCGGTTTCGATGCGCAGCTTGTCGCCGACCCGCGCGCCCAGGTCGGCGGCCAACTCGGTGCCGATCAGTATCTCGCTGGCGGAGACGCGGTAGCGGCCGGCCACCAGCTTGTTCGGGACGTCGACGATGCGCGCGTAGCGCTCGGGCTGGATACCGAGCAAGGCGATCGACTTGTTGGCCTCGCCGCGCACCGCCAGGCCTGGGCCAGAGGCCAACGGCGACAGCGCGGTCACGCCCGGCAGTCCGGTCAGCACCTGGTCGATCGCTTGCCACTGGTCGATGCTGCGCAGCCGCTGCGCGCGCGGCTGGACCTGCGCCAGTTGCGCCCACGGCTCGTCGCCGCGCAGCGGCCGGGCCAGCTCCTCGGGAGGGCGCACCACGATGTGCGGCTGGGTGCCGAGGGTGCGCTCGACGATGCTGGCCTGCAGGCCGGTGATGAGCGCGGTGATGAAAACGATCACCGCCACCCCGACCGCCACGCCGGTGACGATCAGCACGGTCTGGAACCGTCCTTCGCGCAGGAAGCGCAGCGCCACCAGCCAGGCGAAGCGCATCAGCCGTCTCCCCACATCTGGCTCGGCAGCGCCTCGCGGACTATCTCCTGTGGCAGCAGCACACGATCGCCGGCTTCGACACCGTGCACGATCTCCACCCGCTGCTCGCCCTGCAGCCCGATCGTCACCGGCTGGCGCACCCGCTCGCCGCCGCGCTCCAGCAGCAGCCAGGTTTCACCGTCGCTGACGCGCAGCGCGGCGCGCGGCACCACCAGTGCCCGCTCGCGGCGGGCGGTGACGATGTCCACCGACACCGTCATGTCCGGCCGCAAATAGGGCGGCGGCTCGGCCACGGCCAGTTCCACTTCCACCGTGCCGCGCGCGGCGTCCACCGCCGGGCCGATGCGGCTGACCCGCGCTTGGAAGCGCTGATCCGGAAAGGCATCGGCCGACGCCAGCGCCGGCTGGTCGAGCGCGACCCGCGCCAGGTTGCGCTCGTCGAGCTGCACCACGAGCTTGGTCGGGCCGGCCTGGGACAGGATCAGCAGCGGCTCGCCCGGATTCACCACGTCGCCGGGCTCGACCCGGCGCTGGATGATGGTGCCGGCGACCGGCGCTTCCAGCACCGTGTCGCGCAGCCGCGCCTGCGCCTGCCGCACCGCCGCTTGCGCCTGCCGCAGCGCGGCCTCGGCGTTGCGCCGCACGGCGCCGTCCGCCTCCAGTCCGGCCAGTTGCAGCTGCGCGCCGCGCAGTTGGCTCTGGGCGAGCTCCAGTGCCTCCCGGCGCGCCTCGGCTTCGGCCCGGGCCTGGAAGCCTTCGGCCGCCAGCTGCTCGGCGCGCTCGAAATCGCGCTTGGCCTGGGCGGCGCGCAGCCGCGCCTGGACCAGCGCTTCGCGCGCGGCGGGCAGATCGACCTGGTCGATCTGGCGCAGCCGCGCCTGCGCCTGCGCCTCGCCGGCCTGGGCCTGGGCGAGGGCGGCTTCGGCTTCGTCGGCGCGCAGCCGCAGCAGTGGCTGGCCGGGCTCGACGAGGTCGCCGTCGTCGACCAACACCTGCACCGCCACGCCCAGCAACGTGCTGCCGATCTCGATACGCGCCGGCCCCTCCACCCGGCCGGTGGCGACCACCGTCTGCTGCAGCGGCACGGCTTCGACCACGTAGACGGGCGCCGGCGGCGACGACAGCAGCGAGTGGCCAGCCCAGGCGGCCAATAGGACGGCGGCGATGCCGAGGACGATCCAGCGTGGCCGCATTATCGTTCCGCGCTCGTGAGTAACAGGAATGCCGTTGTCGATGGGCGGGGAATTCTTGGCTGGGGCATCCGGCAACTCCCTTGATCGGTAGGTGAGCGCGGTTCGTTGGCTGTAGTGGTTGATGCGGAAATCATGGGCGGTTATCCGCCCGGCGCTTCAATAGGCTAAACGAGCCGAGGATTTCCGGCCATGCTCGGCCAACCCGCGCTGCGCCAGGCAGGGGCGCCCTGCGTGGAATCAGGACTATCAGCGGGACAGTGCCCGCGCGCCGAACCGACTGCGTGACTTGGCCATGCCGTAGACCAGCGCCGCGCCGCCGGCCACGGCCGCCGTGGTCAGCAGCTTGTGGCGCGCGGCCATGCTGTAGAGGCTGCGCTGGAAGGTGACCGGGTAGCCGCCGCGCTCGTGCAGGTCCTCGCCCGGCCGGTACAGCGCGCCCTTGCGCACGCCGAGTTCGGTCCGGTCGCCGCGCTGCAGGCGCGGCATGATCGTGCCCATGATCTTGTCGGACAGCCGGGGCGCGATATTGCCCAGCACGCCGATCATCTTCCCGCCGGCGCCGACCACCACATCGCGGACGTGATGCTCGGCGGCGTGCAGGATGGCCTTGGCCACGGTGTCAGGGGCGTACAACGGCGGCGGATTCCTCGGCTCGACGTCGAGGTAGTTGCCGGCGTGCTCCTTGTAGGGCGAATCGATCGCGCCGGGCTTGATCAGCGTGACCGACACCGGCGCGTCGTCCTGCTCCAGTTCCATGCGTAGCGCGTCGGTGAAGCCCATCACCGCCGCCTTCGACGCGCTGTACACGCCCTGCAGCGGAATGGCGCGGTCGCTGAGCGCGCTGCCGACGTTGATCAGCTTGCCGCCATGTTGGCGCAGATGCTCGCAGGCGATGCGCGAGCCGTACACCACGCCCCAGTAGTTGGTGTCGAACAAGCGCTTCTGGTCCTCGACGCTGACATCCTCGACCTTGCCGAAGATCGACACCCCGGCGTCGTTGATCCAGGTGTCGAAGCCGCCGAAATGCTCGATGGCGCGCTCGGCGATGCGGCGCACGTCGTCTTCCCGGCCCACGTCCGCCACCACGTAGACGGCCTCGCCGCCGGCCCATTGCAACTCATCGGTCAAGCGCTCGAGCGCTTCCTCGTTGCGGGCGGCCAGCACCAGCTTGGCGCCGGCCTTGGCCGCCATCCGCGCGGTCACCAGGCCGATGCCGCTGGTGGCGCCGGTTAGGACGATGACCTGTCTGCGCAGAGGCTTGAGCGTGGGCTTCATGGGCGGACTCCCGAACACGTTAATGTGGTGACGTATTCCTTGGGGTCGCCGTGTCGGGCACAAGTTATGGAACGCGTCGCGCTTGTCCTGCGCGCTGTCTACGGCGTTGAATTGGGCCTAAATTGGAGCGAAAGGAGAGAGTGGTGCGCCGCAACGGAATCCTTCTGGCAATGTTCCTGGCGGCGACCGCCCAGGCCCAGCCGGCGCCGGAAACGCAGGCCGAGGTGGCGCGGTTGCTGGATTATCTGCAGCACTCCGGCTGCCGTTTCCAACGTAACGGCAGCTGGCACGACCCGACCGAGGCGCGGGCGCATCTGGAGCGGAAGTACCGCTACCTGCTGGACAAAGGCATGGTGGACCGCACCGAGGACTTCATCGCCCGCGCCGCCACCGAGAGCAGCATCAGCGGCAGGCCTTACCTAGTGCGCTGCGGGGACGGTGAGCCGGTGCCCAGCGCGCAGTGGCTCGGGGCGGAGTTGCGGCGGCTGCGTAGCGAATAGCCGGGCGCTGGGCGCGCCGCGCTTTGCGGTGGGACGGTACGTCATTTGCGCGTGATGCCGCCCAGCGCGGCGGCGAGGAAGGTCGCCAATACGAAGCCGAATATGGCTTGCGCATAGTAGTAGTAGCGCCACTTGCTCTCGATTCGCGTCAAGTCGTGGCACTCGTCCAGTTCGATGATGGGCAACAGGATGTCCAAGCTAAAGGCGAGTCGGTTGACCGCGACGTTAGACCAAATGATCTCCGTCAGGGGGGCACCTAGGCGGAGTGGAAGGCACCGCTTGCCGTCGATTAGCTCGAACTGGTCCGTTGTTGAGGAGGGGGGGCCTTCAGACTGAGGGACGCGAGACAAAAGGCACGCGCCTAATACCGTCGAGATGAGCACCCAATAGAACACACGGAAGGTTCGCCCCCCTATGCCGTAGCCCACTACCGCCGATAGGCAGCTTCGGCGCATCCAGGTCACGAATCTGCCGGTCTTCCACAGGTTGTGGCGCTCCCGCTCCTTGCCCTTGTAGAGCACGGTCTCGGCGATGTCGACGTGCCCCATGGTGCGCAGCACGCTGGCGAGCTGCTGGTATGGCTGCGGTGAATAGTCCTTCTCTCGCTCCAGCCAGTCGACGAACCATTTGCTGATCTGTTTGGTCGACCTCCGGTCGGGCCCGCCCGGTGAATCCGGCGTCGCCTCGGGTGTGGCGAAAGCACAGCCGCTCAGCAGGGAGTAGCTGAGTCCAGTCAGCGCAAGCCGGCTTGGCCATGCGGCTGGGTTGTGGGGGCAACTGATCGTACCGACGTGGGCGCCGCGGAGGTCCAAGTATCCCCGTCTTGCCATTTCGGAATGTCGTACTCGGTCGCACCGACGCGGAGATCCTGCCGGATGCGCGTGCCGCGGAGATCGAGCGACTTCAGCTCGATGTCGCATAGATGCACTCCGCCGGCGATGTCGGCGAACGTCAGCGTGATCGGTTTGTCGAACTTGGCCTTGCCGATCAGTTTGATGTCGCTCTGAACCACGATGCCGTCCATCCGCAACTCGGCCTTGCAGATAGCGCTATCGAAATCGACTCCGCCATCCACCGAGGCCTTGCGCAGGCTGAATTCATTGACGAACTCCGTGCTCATGCCGTGCCGAGCCTGGGCGAGCAGGTCGCTGCCCACCCGCAATTCGTAACCGTCGACCGCGCCGGAAACGAGCGCGCCGCTCATGTCGAGTTGACGCCCGACCTGAGCCCGCGACAGGTCCACGCAGTCCAGCTCGGTGCGGCAACGGTCGCGGCTGCGCATGAGCAGGTTGGCGCCGACCGACAGCGCGCGCATGTCGAGTCGGTTGTCGCAGCGGATGCCGCGAAGATCGAGATGGCCGCCGATCGTTGCGGAAACCAGATAGAGCTCGCCGTGGATACAGGTCTGCAGCTTGCCTTGGGGCTCGCTGTGCAGCCGTAGGTGTTGTCCCACCGTGATGCCGCTCAGATCGAGCTTGCCGTGGCACCTGACGGCGGTAAGGTCCAACTTCCCACGTATGTTGGCGGCGACAAGCTCGACCGACGAGAACTCGGTCGTGTGGTGTTCGTCGCTATGCATCAGCAGGTCCGCGTCGACCGTGATGCCGCTCATGTCCAGCCGGAAGCAGGCGGCGTTCTCGCCGCAGGCGGTCAGCATGCCGACGGTCGCGCCGTGCAGATCGAGCGCGCGCGAGATGTGGGCGTTGCGCATGCGCACCGTCTTGAACTCGGCCTTCTGCGAGTTCGCCGCGCCCATCTGCAGACTCGCTCCGACCTTGATGCCGTCCATCACCAGCGACTCCTTGCAGAGCGCTCCGGCGAAGGACAGCGTGCTCGAGATCTTGGCGCCGCTCAGACTCACCACCATGAACTCGGATCGGAACGGCGGCTGGCTCTCCATCAGGAGCTGAGCTCCGACCTCGATGCCGTCCATGGTCAGTTTCTGCGCGAAGCAGGCGCCGCGCATGTCGAGCTGACGCGCCACGTGGGCATAGCTTAGGTCGACGTCGCCTTCGAACTCCGCGCGGTGCAGTTCTTGATTCCCGTTCGCGACCATGCTGCCCATCGACAGGCCGGCGTCGACGCGGATGCCGTCCATCTTCAGCGCGCCGCCGACATGGACGCCGCTCAGGTCCAAGCGCCCGCCGATGCGGGCGTTGCTGAGGTTCACGTCCGCGTTGAAGCGCGATCGCTGCATCGGTTCCGGCGGCACGCTTCTGCCGCACAATCCGAGCCGGCCGAGGTGTATGGGGCATTCGAACTCGCTGTGCAGCATCACGCGCGCGCCGCACTCCAGACCGTCCAGGATGGCGGCCCCGTAGCAGCGGACACCGCGCATGAAGATCGGACCGTCGATCTTCGCCGCTCGCGCGAGCAACTCGCCTTTGATCTCCGCCCGGTCGAGCAGCAGCACGCGTCCGATCTGGGTGAGCATGAGATCGAGTCGCTTGTCGAAGTGGGAGCCGCCGAACGACAGGCCCTGCGTGGTGCTGAGACGGAACAGTTTCACGTCCTGCTCGAAGTGGCAGGCGTCCAGCCGGAGGCTGTGCCGCAGTTGCGCGTATTCGAGGTTGAGGGTTCCCGTGATGCGGGCGCCGACGATGCTGACGCCTTGGCGTGGCAAGCGGCTACACCAAGGCTCGTGCAGCAGGATGGTCTCGATGAAGGCCGCCCTTACCAGGTGGGCGGTGTCGAGCCGCGCCGCGGCTTGGCATGGCGACTGCGCGGTGGCGGGTGTACCGTCGCTGATGCGTAGGTCCGCTGTTTCCCCCCGGCACAGCTTCGTCCAGATGTCGGATTCGAGCTTGGTCCAGTCGTCCTGACGCAGAGGTGGGACCGGCCGGTCGCCGCTGGTCGGGCAACCGGAGGGGTCCTTGCTATCGCCTGATTCAGCCATGGGGACGTCCTCGTCACGAAGCCTTCGAGGCCGCAATAGCCGTCAGTTGCCGCGCAGGAAGGTTTCCCTGACGGACTTGCAGGGGCGCCATGTGGGGTCAACCCTAGGCCCATCAATAAGCCCAGTCAGAAATCAGGAAATTCTTACGGAAAGAAGCGCTTACCTCCTACAGATGATCCAGGGATGGTTCCGGTGGCGGTGCGGGCAGTCGTGCATTCGTGTCCAGTAGCACAGCGGCTGGGGCTGGGCGGCTCGCGGGAGGGCGTTGTCCGGTGGACGGAGCGCGGTATCGTGCCACTTGGGCGCAGTCCCTGGAGGCTCTGCGGCGGACCGTGGCTGGCAGGGGTTATATATTAGAGAATCATGAGATTGTTCTTCTCGGTCTGAAACCGCTAGGCTAGCCCGACGGGGCAATTCATAAAGATAACGAATGCTGATAAGTAACGACCCGCGCCTGCGGGCGGCACTCGTCACCAAGATGTTCGAGTCCATGCGCGGGTTCCACGCGCTGGCGGCGCTCGCGACCGTGGTACTGGTTTGGCTGCGTTGGTCGAGCGAGAACCGGATGCTGCTGTTGGCATGGCTCGCGCTGATGCTGTTCGCGTACGTGCTGCACGGTGTCAACGGCTTACTGTTCCGGCGGTTGGGTGCGCGCGCGGCAAAGCGGTGCTTCTCGATGTACGTCGCGGTGCACCTGGTCGTCTCGATCGGCTGGGGCTCGGTGGCCTGGTTGATGGTCGGGCCGGGCGAGTACTGGCCGCTGCTGGCGGTCAGCGCCTTGTTGTTCTGCGTCATCGCCATCTCCCTGAACCAGGTCGCCTATGCCGCGCCGCTGTTCGCCGTCGGTACCGCGCTCACCGCGTTGCCGATCATCGTACGGCTGGCGGTGGAAGCGAAAGGTCGGCCGGAGGAGATCATGGTGGCGGTGCTGGCGGCGTGCGCCGCCGGCGCGTTGATCCATACCGGCTTCCGTCACTACCGTGGCCATATCGCCGACCTTCAGGTCCGCGACTCGCTGGAGGAGGCCAAGGCGGAACTCACGCGCGAGCGGGAGCGGCTGCAAAATGCCGAGGCGCGCGTTCGCCTGGGCGAGACCCACGACACGCTCACCGAGACCCTGAGCTACGCCGGCTTCACCCAGACCCTGCGCGAGCGGCTCGCGCGCGGCACGCCGACGACGCTGGCCTGTGTCAACATCGACGGTTTCACCGGCATCAACGACGCCTTCGGCATGTACGTGGGCGACCTGGTGCTGCGCTGCGTGGCGGATCGGCTCGGTGAGGTCGCGGGCGATCGCAACCTGATCGGGCGCGTTTCGGCCGATGAGTTCCTGGTGCTCAGCCCGGAGGGGCTGACCGAGAGCGAGCAGATCGCGTTGCCGAAGCGGCTGGTGCAGCGTGTGGCCGAGCCGGTGCTGCTGCCCGATGCGTCGGTGACGCTGGCGGTGAGCGTGGGTGCCGTCAGTGCGTACAACAGCGCCATGGAGCCGAAGGAGTTCATCGAGAGCGCGATCCTGGCCATGCGCGCCGCCAAGGCCGAGCCGGGCAGTTGCTACCGCTGGTACCAGCCGTCGCTGCGCGATCAGGCGCGCGGCAGCCTGTCGCTGCGGCTGGCGCTGGCGCGCGCGCTGGAGCGCGAGGAACTGGAGCTGTACTACCAGCCCAAGATCCATTTGCGCAGTGGCGACGTGGTGGGTGCCGAGGCGCTACTGCGTTGGAACAGCCGGCAATTGGGCTGGGTTTCGCCGGCGCAGTTCATCCCGGTGGCGGAGAGTTCCGGGCTGATCGTGCCGATCGGCGATTGGGTGATCGAGCAGGCGGCGGCGGCCGTATCGCGGCTCGGTGACGGCATGCCCCTGCACGTGGCCATCAACGTGTCGCTGCAGCAGTTCAGCACCGGTAAGCTCGAGGAGCGCTTGGCCGACGCGGTGAGCCGCTACCGGGTGGCGCCCGAGCAGTTGCACGTCGAGATCACCGAGAGCATCTACATGAGCAACCCGGCGGCGGTGGGGCGCATCTTGCGCGGCATCCGCGAGATGGGGTTGGCGGTGGCGCTGGACGACTTCGGCAGCGGCTTCTCCTCGCTCAGCTACCTGCAGCACATGAGCGTCGACTACATCAAGTTGGATCGGGCGTTCATTGCCGGCATCCCGTCCGATCACCGCCAAGCCGCCATCGTTCAGTCGGTGCTGGCCTTGGCCCGCGCGCTGAGCATGCCGGTGGTGGCCGAGGGCATCGAGCACGAACGGCAGTGGCGCTGGCTGGCGCAGGCGAACTGCGCGCTGGGGCAGGGCTACTATTTCGCCCGGCCGATGCCGGAGGCGACCTTCCGGCAGTGGTTGCGCAGCTACCGCCCGGCCGCGGTCAGCTGAGCGGAGACTCAGCCCCGCAACGTTGCAAATGCCGCAGACTACCCATAACGTGATGCAAACGCGGCATTTCGCTAAGGGTGTGCACATGACTCTCGCGGCATCTCGGCAGGTGGACCGAGCGGACGTGCTGAAGAAGGGCCTGCTCAACGCCGGCAAGCAGCTGGGGCTGTCTCAGGCGGACTTGGGCGAGGTGATCGGCAAGGACCGCTCGACCCTGGCGCGCGGCCGGCTCGAGCCGGACAGCAAGGCGGGCGAGCTGGCCCTGCTGCTGATCCGTTGCTACCGCAGCCTGTACGCGCTGATGGGCGGCAACGCCGAGCACATGCGGCACTGGATGCACACCGAGAACCTCCACACCGGCGGCGTGCCCGCGCAGCAGATCAAGACCGTGCAGGGGCTGGCCGAGGTGGTGCAGTACCTGGACGCCGTCCGCGGCAAGAACTAGAGGCGCGCGTGTCCGCCATCTGGGCCGGCTGCGGCGGCGAGCGCTGTATCGAGCCTATCGAAGGCACGCTGTGCCGCATGGTGGAGAGCCAGGAGCAGGTCGCCACCACCGAGATCGTCGAGACCCTCGACGAACAGGCCGCGCTGGAGGAGATGCTGGAGGCGAGCAAGCCGCCCCTGCCGACGGCCGGTCCCCGCCACTACTTGCTGCGCACGCCGTTCCGTTACCCGCCGCTGCGCCACGGTTCGCGCTTCGGCCGCCGCTTCGAACCCAGCCTGTTCTATGCCTCGCTGGCGCAGCCGCCGATGCTGGCCGAGGCCGCGTTCTACCGCTTCGTGTTCTGGTTCGGGATGGCGACGCCGCCGGCGAGCACCCTCACCAGTCAGCACACCTCGTTCAGCGCCCGCTATCGCACCGCGCGCGGTGTGCGTCTGCAGGCGGCGCCGTTCGACGCGTACCGGACCCAGCTCACCGACCCGGCCGACTACGGCGCCAGCCAGGCGCTGGGGACGGCCATGCGCGCGGCGGGGGTGGAAGCTTTCGAATACGTATCGGCGCGCGACCCCGGGCGGGGGCTGAACGTGGCGCTGTTCACGCCGCGCGCCTTGGTCAGCTCGCGGCCGCTGCGCACCGACCGCTGGGTGTGCCGGACCGGCGCTGCCCGGGTGCAGTTCCTGAACGAGACCAGCCGCGCGGTGTTCGACTTCGCCGTCGAGTCGTTCCTGGTCGACGGACGGCTGCCGCAGGCGGCGGCCTGAGGTCGGGGTTCAGCGGGCCGCGCGCAGGGTCAGGTTGATCCGCGCGCCGCCTAGCAGCGGGTGCTGACCGTCCTTGAGCGCGAGCACGCCGTGATAGCGCAGCCGCGCCGGGCCGCCCCAGACCACCACGTCGCCGTGCGTCAGCGGCACGCGCGCGGTCTTGTCCTCGCGCCGCAGCCCGCCGAACAGGAATAGCGCCGGCAAGCCCAGCGAGATCGACACGATGGGCTGGCCGAAATCGCGCTCGTCCCGGTCCTGGTGCAGCGACATGCGCGCGCCGGGCAGGTAGCGGTTGATGAGGCAGGCGTCCGGGGTGAAGCCGGGGAAGCCCGCCTCGGCGGCGGCGTCCCGCGCCAGCCGCAGCAGCAGCGGCGGCATCTCCGGCCAGGGCTTGCCGCTGTCCGGGTCCAGCGGATCGTAGCGATAGCCGCTACGGTCGCTGACCCAGCCATAGGCGCCGCAATTGGTTATGGCCACCGACATGCGGAATCCGCCGCGGGTAGTCATGTGGCGAAACGGCGCCCGTGCGGCGACGTCGGACACCGCCGCAAGCAGGGAACGCTCCTCGGCCAGCGCGAAGCGGCGCAACACCGTCGCGCCGGGCGCCAACGGCTCGCGCCAGCAGCGGGCGCGCTCGAGGTCGTCGAACAGGTCCGCGTTCATCCTCGCGCTTCCTTCTCCAACAGCGCGCGCTTGCGCTCCACGCCCCAGCGGTAGCCGGACAAGCTGCCGTCGGTGCGCACCACGCGATGGCAGGGGATGGCGACCGCCAGGGCATTGGCGGCGCAGGCGCTGGCCACGGCGCGTACCGCCTTCGGGCAGCCCAGCCGCGCCGCGATCTCGGTATAGGTGGCGGTGGTGCCGGGCGGGATCTGCCGCAGCGCCTGCCACACCCGCTGCTGGAACGCCGTGCCGCGTATGTCCAGCGGCAGGTCGAGGCCGATCCGCGGCGTTTCGACGAAACCGACCACCGTCGCCACCAGCTGTTCGAACTCGCCGTCGCCGCCGATCAGGCGCGAGCGGGGGAATCGGTCCTGCAGATCCCGCAACAGCGCGTCGGGACCGTCGCCGAGCAGGATGGCGCAGATGCCGCGCTCGCTCTGCGCCACCAAGATCGAACCCAGCGAGCATTCGCCGAGCGCGAAGCGGATCTCGGTATCGGTTCCGCCGGCGCGAAAGCGCTTGGGCGTCATGCCGAGCACGGCGTCGGCGCGCTCGTAGAAGCGGGCGTTGGAGCCGTAGCCGGCGTCGAATATGGCTTGAGTTACGGTGTCGACCCGGCCCAGCGCCTCGCGCACTCGACGCTCGCGCTGGGCACGGCCATAGGCGCTCGGCGTCAGCCCGGTGAGCCGCTTGAACAGCCTGTGGAAGTGGTAGGGGCTCATTCCCACCGCTGCGGCTAGTTCGGCCAGCCGCGGAGCTTGCTCGGCCGCCTCGATCAACCGGCAGGCGCGCGTCACGGCCGCGGCTTGCACCTCGGCCGGCGACGCCTGGTCGGGCCGGCAGCGCTTGCAGGGGCGAAACCCGGCGCGCTCGGCCTCCTCACGCGAGGCGTGAAACGTGACGTTCTCCGGCTTGGGTAAGCGCGCGCCGCAAGACGGCCGGCAGTACACGCCAGTGGTTCGGACCGAGTAGTAGAACCTGCCGTCGGCCGCGCGATCGCGCGCGACCAGCGCGGCCCAACGCGGATCCTGGCGGACGGTGGCGACGGTATCCGGTGCCGATGCCTTCATGCTGAGCCTCCGTCGGCGAATCGGTGATTGACGGGCACAGTACCAGCCGCGGGCCGGCGCGGCACTCCGGGTCTTGCTGCCGAATCCTGGCACTCCCCGAATCGGTGGGATCGATAGGAGCGATCGTGGCGGGGTCTCACGATGGTGTTAACGGATCCCCATATGCGAGGGTAAGCAGTGTCATCACAACAAAATTAGGAAAATGGACGCAAGCGTGGTTACTATTAACCAATTCATTGATAGATCGCGTTTGACTGCTCAGAGATCTCTTGAGGAGGCTCAGTTGCCTAGACGGCGTACGCGTCTCTCCATGGCGCTCGCGGAAGAGCCGGGTGAGAGCAAAACCACTCCCTTGGACGTATTCAAGGTCGCCCGAGATTGGTGGCTCAACGGGCGGCGATTGAACCTTGTTGCATTGGCGGACGAAGTGGGCGTGAGCCGCGCGACACTGTTCCGCTGGGTCGGCAATAAGGAACTGCTGCTCGGCGAGATCCTCTGGTCGATGTATGCCGAGACCTTCGACTACGCGTTGAAGACGGCGGAAGGCACGGGGATCGACTACATCGTCGACGTCTACCGGCGGGTCGGCCAGGTGGCGGTCAATTTCGAACCGCTCAAACGCTTCCTGCGGCAGGACCCGGAGTATGCGCTGCGGGTGCTGACCACCGACGCGACCACGCACCATGACCGCATCGTCGCGGTGTGGAAGAAGCTGTTCGACGAGCAGGTCGAACTAGGCCATCTGCCGGCGGACATGGATACCGGCCGGCTCGCCGCGCTGATCATCCGGATCAACGAAGGCTGCGCCTACAGCGAGATGATCTGCGGCCGGCAGGGCAGTCTCGAGGAAGGCTGCTACGGTCTGCGCCTGCTGCTGACCGGGCGCGCCTAGCGTCCTCCGCCGCGGCCGGCGCGATACGGCGAGAGCGCACCGCTCTCGCCGCGCCCCCGCTGTCCCCATGTATCATCGATCCGACGTTCGGATACCGATCGGGCGGGGAAAATCATGTACCTACATGTTCTTCGATTCGCTGTCCTGGCCGCGCTGCTGTTCGGGCTGAGCGGCTGCGGCTACAACCAGTTGCAGTCCGACGACGAGGCGGTGAAGGCCGCCTGGGCCGAGGTGCTCAACCAGTACCAGCGGCGGGCCGATCTGGTGCCGAATCTGGTCAATGTGGTCAAGGGTTACGCCGCGCACGAGAAGGAAGTGCTGACCCAGGTCACCGAGGCGCGCGCCCGGGTCGGCAGCGTGCAGGCCAGTCCCGAACTGCTGGAGGATCCCCAGGCGTTCCAGCGCTTCCAGGCGGCGCAGGGCGAGATGAGTTCGGCGCTGTCGCGGCTGCTGGTGGTGGCCGAGAACTACCCGCAATTGAAGGCCGACACGTCGTTCCGCGATCTGCAGGCCCAACTCGAGGGCACGGAGAACCGCATCGCCGTGGCGCGCAATCGCTACATCAAGGCGGTGCAGAGCTACAACCTGACCGTGCGCCGCTTCCCGACCAACCTCACCGCCATGTTGTTCGACTTCGAGGTCAAGCCGAACTTCACCGTCGAGAACGAGCGCGAGATCAGCCGCCCGCCGCAGGTGGACTTCGGTCAGCCGGCTCCCGCCGGTCAGCGCTAGGGTGCCGACCATGCGCCGCCGCTCGCCCCGGCCGCGCACCGCGCTGGCCGTTCCCGCTTTCGTAGCCGTTCTGCTGCTGCTGTTGCTGGCGGGGCCGGCGCGGGCGGAGGTGGCGGTGCCGCCGCTGCAGGCGCGGGTTTCGGACCTGACCGGTACCTTGAGCGCCGCGCAGCGTCAGGCCTTGGAGCAGGAGCTGGCGGCGTTCGAGCGGCGCAAGGGCAGCCAGATCGCGGTGCTGATCGTGCCCAGCACGGCGCCGGAAACCATCGAGCAGTACTCGATCCGCGCGGCCGAGCAATGGCAGCTCGGCCGCAAGGGCGTGGACGACGGCGTGCTGCTGCTCGTCGCCAAGAACGACCGCGCGCTGCGAATCGAAACCGGCTACGGCGTGGAAGGCGTGATTCCCGATGCCGTGGCGAAGCGGGTGATCGAGGAGATCATCGTTCCGTACTTCCGTCAGGGCGATTACTACGGCGGCATCCGCGCCGGCGTCGACCGCTTGATGCGGCTGATCGACGGCGAGCCGCTGCCGCCGCCGCGGGCCCGGGATACCGGCTGGTCCGGACGGCCGGACCTGTTTCCGCTCCTTCTGTTCGGCGTGTTCTTCCTGAGCGGCGTGCTGGGGCGGCTGTTCGGCCGCCTGCCGGGCGCGGCGATCACCGGCGGCGTGATCGGCGGCGCGCTGTGGTTGCTCGCCGGCTCGTTGCTGCTCGGCATCCTGGCCGGCACGATGGCGTTCGTGTTCGCGCTGTTCAGCGGCGGCCGGATGCTGGTCGGCGGCCTCCCCGGCGGTGTCCATCGCGGCGGGCCGTTCGGCGGGGGAGGGGGCGGCTTCCGCGGCGGCGGCGGTGGCTTCGGTGGCGGCGGCGCCTCGGGGAGGTGGTGATGGCCGTGCGACGTGTTCTCCGGCACTTGCTGATGCCCGATTGGCGCGCCCGCAGTTGCTTTCCGCCGGCGGTGCTGGCGCGCATCGAAGCCGCCATCGCCGAGGCGGAGCGGGGCCATGGCGGCGAGCTGCGTTTCGCGGTGGAGGCCGCGCTCGACCTGGCGCCGCTGCTGCGCGGAATGAGCGCGCGCGAACGGGCGCTGGAGGTGTTCTCGCAGTTGCGGGTGTGGGACACCGAGGCCAATAACGGCGTGCTGATCTATCTGCTGTTGGCCGATCACGACGTCGAGATCGTCGCCGACCGTGACGTCGATCGCCGGGTCGGCCGCGCGGAGTGGGAGCGCATCTGCCGCGAGATGGAAGCCTGCTTCCGCGACGGCCGCTTCGAGGATGGGGCGATCACCGGCATTCGCGCGGTCGGTGCGCTGTTGGCTCGCCATTATCCGGGCGACCACGGCGACCGCAACGAGCTGCCCGATTCGCCCGCCATGCTGTAGCCTCGGCGACGCGTGATCGGCGGTTCGGGGCCGCCGCATCGTATAACAAGAACCACGGGGACCGTAGTGTCCGACCCGCTGGAAGACGCTCGAAGCCGGCGGCCGGCGCTTCCAGGTGGTGGCGGGCGGTGAGGACTGAAACCCGCGCTCAGGCGGCGCTTTTCTGCCGCTCGACCAGGTAGTACACCAGGTCCATCTCCGGCGCGGGCATGCCCAGCTGGGTCAGCGCCGTGCTGACTTGGCCGCGGTGGTGAGTAGCGTGGTTGAATACGTGCGCCAGCGTCGGGCCGAACGGCACGCTGACCGCGATGCCCTTGGTGTTTCGATAGGAAAGCATGCCGTCGAGGGTGGCCGGCGTGAGTTCGTCGATGAACGCGGACCAGGCGCGGGCTCCGTCCAGCAGTGCCTCGCGCAGCGCGGCGCGGCCGGTCTCCAATTCCTGATTCAGCCGCAGCGCGGGAACAGGCGCGGCGGTGAAGCGCGTATACCACAGACGGTCGGCGACCAGCAGATGGTTCAGCGAGCCGTGAATGCTGGTGAAGAACAAGCCCAGGTCGCGCCGGTAATCGTCTTCGCCGACACGTTCGATCACCTCGAACAGCCGCCGGTAAGCCCAGTCGTGATAGCGTGCCATGAGCGCCAGGTGATCTTTCAGGTCCATGCGGGTCTCTCTTCGTATTCGGGGAGCAGGCGCGGGATGGGGCGCTCGCTGATTCCGCAACCGTGATCCGATCGATCTAGCGCGCGCCCGTTCCGGATATTATTGAGCGATTACCAAAATTCGAAACGGTACAGCCGTGGGGGGAGCGATGGGGATCACGAGCGTCGTCGTACTGGTACTGCTGGTGTTGGCGTTCGGCTATTGCGTGGTGCTTTACAACAATCTGGTCGCGCTCAAGCACAAGCTCGGCCAGGCTTGGTCCAATATCGGCGTACTGCTGAAACAGCGTAACAGTGAACTGCCCAAGCTGGTGGAAACCTGCCGGCAGTATATGAGCTACGAGCGTGAGGCGCTGGAGCGCATCGTGCAGGCACGTGCCCAGGCGATGAGCGCGCACGAGCGCGGCGACGTGCGTGGCGTGGGCGAGTCCGAGACGCGGATGCGGCAAGGGCTGAGCCGGTTGTTCGCGCTGGCCGAGAACTATCCCGAGCTGAAGGCGAACGACGCGTTCCGACAGTTGCAGTCGCGCATCACCGATCTGGAGGAAGCGATCTCCGACCGGCGCGAGCTCTACAACGAGGCGGTGAATCAGAACAACACCCGTATCGAGCAGTTCCCGGACGTGCTGCTGGCGCGCGTGTTCGGCTTCAAGCCGGCCGAATTGCTGCGGTTCTCCGCCGAGGAAACGGCCGACGTCGATGTGAAAACGCTGTTCGGCGGCTAGCGCCATGCTCGACGCCGCCGCCGTCCAGGCGCTGCCGCTGGCGGACTATCTCAAGGGGCTTGCGTTCGCGTTGGTCGTGGGCGGCGCCGGTACCGTCGGTCTGTTCCGCAACCTCATCCGCGCCCGCGCCATCGAGGATACGCCGACCTCGAAGATCCGCTCGGCGGCTCAGGGTTACGTGGAGATCGTCGGCCGCTGCGTGGCGGTGGCGCAGCCGTTGCAGGTCGCTCCCCTGACCGGCCAGCCCTGCGTCTGGTACCGCTACGAGATCGCCCGCTTTCAGCGCAGCCGCAACGGCGGACGTTGGCGCCGGATCGAGTACGGCGAGAGCGGCAAGTGGTTCGAGATCGACGACGGCACCGGGCGCTGCCGGGTCGATCCGGTCGGCGCCGAGATCACGCCCCTCAGCAAGGATGTCTGGTACGGCGACAGCCCGCGACCCAAGCGCGGTCCCGGGCGCGGTCCCGGGCGCGGTCCCGGGCGCGGTCCCGGGCGCGGTGGCGGCCTGTTCGGCGGGCCGTATCGCTACACCGAGGAGCGCCTGCATGTCGATGATCCGGCTTATGTGCTGGGCAACTTCGCCACGGCGCGCGCCGACCCGGCCGCGCGGCGGGCGGAGCGCGTACGCGAACGGCTGGTGCGTTTGAAGCGGGATCGGACCCGGTTGATCGCCGGCTTCGATCGAAACGGCGACGGCGAGATCGATCAAGCGGAATGGGAGCAAGCGCGCAGCCTGGTCGAGCGAGCGGTGGACAGGGAGCTTGCCGCACAGCCGGCGCCTGAGGCGGTTAGCTGGATCGGCATGCCGCCGCTGCGGCGCCAGCCGTATCTCATCGCCTGCCACGATCAGCGCGCGTTGGCCAAGCGTTACCGCCGCTATTCCTTCTTTAGTCTGCTGGCGGCGGCGCCTGGCGCCAGTCTGGGCCTTTGGTTGCTGATCGCGCGGTTTTGGAGCGGCTAGCTCGTTGTTCCGCGCGGCGGCGGCCCAATATCAGGGGCATCTGATATTTGGAGGTTCAGGGATGAAGAGTCTTGCCACCGGCCAGATCCGGTTCGACCACACGCATGTGATGACCTTGTTCCACCGCTACAAGCCGGATACCAGCCCTGACACCAAGCAAGGCCTGGTACGCAACGCCTGTGCGGCATTGGAGATCCATGCGCAACTGGAGGAGGAAATCTTCTATCCCGCGCTGAGCGAGGCGGGCATCGACCCGGAGGTGATCGCCAAGAGCGTGCCCGAGCACGATGAGATGCGCCGCCAGATCGCGCGCCTGCGCAGTTTGGCGCCGACCGATCCGGCCTATGACGACACCTTCATGGAACTCATGCGCGACGTGATCCACCACGTCGCCGACGAGGAAACCACGCTGTTGCCGCACGCCGAGCGCATGCTGCCGCGCGATCGTCTGGCCGACATCGGCCGCGAGATGGCGCAACGGCGCGTCGAACTGGTGCGTGATCGAGCCGGCGAGATCGGCGCCAGCTTCGGCCAGATGATCCCGAAAGGCTCGTTACTGCTCGCCGGCGGCGCCTTGCTGGCCGGGACCTGGATGCTGGCTCGTTCGCGCGCCAATCATCGCCCTGACTACCGTGGCGAGTATGAGGCCGGACACGGCATCGACTATCGGACCGGTCGCCCCGCCAACTGGCGTGCCGGCGACCGGCCCGGTCAACGCATGTAGCGCGTCGGCCGGCCGATGAGGTGTTTTGACGGTGGGGTCCAAAGGTGGGCCCCATTATGTGGTTTTCCTAGATTTAGATAATTAGCAGTCCCTGATTTTTTGAATTGGCATAGCAACTCTATATCAGCTCGGCATTAGCTTTTATGCGAGCTATCTGATTAGCTCGAACGGACCATCGCGCCCCTTCGACTTCCATGCCAGAATCCGCCGCAAGCACACGCTCATATAAGGGCTGTCGTGCCCAACATCCGAATGCTAATGACGTTTTGGGGGTGGCAGATGAAGAAGTTCCTCGCTTCTTTGGTGCTTGGCCTGAGCGCGCTTTTGGGCGCGAATGCGGTGCAGGCCGCGAGCATCAATTTCGTGATCGGCGACAATTCGAGTGTGTCCGTCGACGATTCCGGTTTCTTTGGCGCCGATGTCAACGCTACGGTTCGTAGCGCGCTCAGCGGCTTGGCGTTCTCGCTGGCTCCGGGGCAGAGCCAGACGTTCGCCTTCTTCGATATCTCGCTGAGCAAGTGCAAGATCGTGTGCTTCGGCTCGGCCGACTTCTCGGCTACCCTCGACTTCCTGAACCCGAGCGCCCAGGCCACCGGCACTGGCTCGGGCGGCGCTGCTTCGCTGTTCGGTAAGCTCACCGCCGGTGCCCTGCTGTGGGATAACCAGCCGCTGCTGCTGACCACCAGTGCCGGCACCTTCTCGGTGCTGTTCCATGACCTCGTCGGCATTGCCTTCGGCAAGACCTACACGGTCAACGCCACTGTGACCGCGCTTTCGGCCGTGCCGCTGCCCGCCGCGGCTTGGCTGTTCGGCTCGGCCCTGCTGGGTCTGGCCGGCGCCCAGCGGCTGCGCAAGCGCCAGATGGCGGTTCAGGCCTAATTCACGGCGAAGGCCGAACCACTAGCGCAACCACTCCAAGGCCCCGCACGTACGCGATGTACGTGCGGGGCCTTTTTCGTTGTGGCGGCATGTACCGCGGTACCACGTGGTAGCGCGGCTGGTCGATGGGATGTCATGACCAAGGTGCCGTTTTCCGCCGAGGGGGGGGGCGCGCCAACGGCGTTCCGGCTGTCCCGCGCGGCGACGAACTCGGCGCTGCCGCATCGGAACGGGATGACGTGCTCATGCGCTGTGCTGGGTGAGCGTGACGGCGCTTCCGGGGTGTGCGCGGCCGATGCCGCTAGCGCCGCGAGGCTGGAACGGTTGGATCCGAAGGGGGGAGAACAAAGGGGCGGCCAAGCGGCCGCCCCGATGATAGGCTTCAGCGCGTGAAGTACGCCTGAGTGCCGTGCGCCTCGATGGCGCTGGACAGACGATCGAGCGCGTGCACGTAAGCGGCGGTGCGCAGCGAGATGCCCTTGCTCTGCGCGACGCTCCAGACCTTGCGGCCTTCCCGCTCCATGACGGTCTTGAGCTTGCTCTGCACCTCTTCGAGGGTCCAGTAGTAGCCCTGACGGTTCTGCACCCACTCGAAGTAGGACACGGTCACGCCGCCGGCGTTGGCCAGAATGTCCGGTACCACGATCACACCCTTCTCTTCGAGGATGCGGTCGGCTTCGGCGGTCGTCGGGCCGTTGGCCAGCTCCAGAATGACCTTGGCGCGCACGCTGCCGGCATTCTTGGCATGAATCTGGTCTTCCAGCGCGGACGGCACCAGCAGTTCGCACTCCAGCGCCAGCAGTTCGTCCTGGCTGATCAGCTTGGCGTTGCCGGTCTGGGCCAGGCCGATCACGCTGCCGGTCTCGCGCTTGACGCGGGTCAGCACGGCCGGATCGAAGCCTTCCGGCGAGTAGATGGCGCCGCGGGAGTCGGACACGCCGACGATCAGCCAGCCCGCCTCGTGCAGGAAGTTGGCCATGTGCGAGCCAGCGTTGCCGTAGCCTTGAATGACCGCGCGGCGGGTGCCGTTGTTCAGGTTCAGCTCTTCCTGCAGGTGGTTCAGCACGTAGAAGCCGCCGCGCGCGGTGGCGTCCTCGCGGCCCAGCGAACCGCCCAGCGGAATGGGCTTGCCGGTGATCACGGCCGGGCACGGACGGCCCTGCAGCGCGCCGTATTCATCGGCCATCCAGCCCATGATCATGGCGTTGGTGTAGACGTCGGGAGCCGGAATGTCGCGGTCCGGGCCGATCAGGCTGGCGAAGGCCTGCACATAGGCGCGCGACAAGCGCTCCAGCTCGCCCTTGGAGAGTTCGTGCGGATCGACCTGGATGGCGCCCTTGCCGCCGCCGTAAGGCAGGCCGGTCACGGCGCACTTGAAAGTCATCCAGAACGCCAGCGTGATCACCTCCTCCATGGAGGAGTGAGGGTGAAACCGAATGCCGCCCTTGGTCGGACCGCGCGTGTCGTCGTAACGGCAGCGCCAGGCCAGGAAAGAGCGACGGGAGCCATCGTCCATCCGGATCATCAGCCGTGCGGTCAGCACTTCTTTGGGATAGCGGAGCTTCTCCAGAACCTCCGGATGGACTGTGGTATGCCGGGCGGCATCCTCCAGGTGGCTCAGCGCCCCTTCAAGCATGTCTTGCATCAGAGTCTCCGTGCTCGACGTTCCACGGCAAGCGTCGACGTCGCGCCGTTGGTTGAGGAAAACCAGATCTTCGACGCGCACTAATGTTGTGCGCGGCGCGCACCAAAAAATGGCGCGACAAAAATAGCGCGTCACTTTGCTTCTCTCAATGTCGTACGTCAATACCCTGGTTTCTATGCACTAATCTGGTGCATTGCGCGCGCTTTTGGCGGCTCGCTTGCCAACCTCGTCACATGATCCGGAACCTCCCGGGGCAGCCCTACGGGCGGCCGCTCTCCGGCCCCAGGTATCCCTACGACGCATACGAGGAGACCGCAGCGCGTGGCAGAGCGTGAGATGGCTGTGTGGGTGGGGGATCCGTATCCGCTGGGCGCCACCTGGGATGGCGAGGGCGTGAACTTCGCGGTGTTCTCGGAGCATGCCGAGCAGGTCGAGTTGTGCCTGTTCGACCCGACCGGGCAACGGGAGATCCAGCGCGTACCGATGCGCGATCAGACCGACCAGGTCTGGCACTGCTATCTGCCGGAAGCGCGGCCGGGATTACTGTATGGCTTGCGGGTGCACGGCCCGTACCGGCCGGAAGCGGGGCATCGCTTCAACCGGCACAAGCTGTTGATCGATCCCTACGCCAAGGTGCTGACCGGCCAGATACGGTGGTCGGACGCGCACTTCGGCTACCGCATCGGCGGCAAGCGCGACGATCTGACTCCGGACAACCGCGACAACGCGCGCGGCATGCCCAAGTGCCGGGTGGTGGACCCGGCCTTCACCTGGGGCGACGACCGACCGCCGCGGATTCCCTGGCACGACACCGTGATCTACGAGCTGCACGTGCGCGGCTTCACCATCAACCACCCCGAGGTGCCGCCCGCCCTGCGCGGCACCTATGCCGGGCTGGCCACCGCGCCGGTGATCGAGCACCTGAAGCGGCTCGGCGTGACCGCGGTGGAGCTGATGCCGGTGCACGCCTTCGTCGACGATCGCAACCTGGTCGACAAGGGGCTGCGCAACTACTGGGGCTACAACTCGATCGGCTACTTCGCACCGGAGGGGCGCTACTTCGCCACCAGCACCATCAGCGAATTCAAGACGATGGTGAAGACCCTGCACTCCAACGGCATCGAGGTGATCCTCGACGTGGTCTACAACCACACCGCCGAGGGCAACCACCTAGGGCCGACGCTGTCGCTGCGCGGCATAGACAACGCCGCCTACTACCGGCTAGGCCCCGACAATCCGCGCTACTACATGGACTTCACCGGCTGCGGCAACACCCTGAACATGCGCCACCCGCGGGTGCTGCAGCTGATCATGGACTCGCTGCGCTACTGGGTGCAGGAGATGCACGTCGACGGCTTCCGCTTCGACCTTGCCACCGCGCTGGCGCGCGAGCTGTACGAGGTGGACCGGCTCGGCGCGTTCTTCGACATCATCCATCAGGACCCGGTGCTGTCGCGGGTGAAACTTATCGCCGAGCCCTGGGACCTGGGCTCGGGCGGCTACCAAGTCGGCAACTTCCCGGGCGGCTGGACCGAGTGGAACGATCGCTACCGCGACACCATGCGCGCGTTCTGGAAAGGCGACGGCGGGCTGATCGGCGAGTTCGCCCGGCGCCTGACCGGCTCCTCCGACCTGTACGAATGCTCGGGCCGCCAGCCGCACGCCAGCATCAACTTCATCTGCGCCCACGACGGTTTCACCCTGGCCGACCTGGTCAGCTACAACCAAAAGCACAACGAGGCCAATCTCGAGGGCAACCGCGACGGCAACGACAACAACCTGTCGTTCAACTACGGCGTCGAAGGTCCCAGCGACGATCCCGAGATCCGCGCCATCCGCCGTCGCCAGGTACGCAACTTCCTGGCGACCTTGTTCCTATCGCAGGGCGTGCCGATGCTGCTGGCCGGCGACGAGTTCGGCCGCTCCCAGGGTGGCAACAACAACGCCTACTGCCAGGACAACGACATCTCCTGGGTCGACTGGAACTTGAGCGCCGAGCAGGAAGACCTGCTGGCCTTCACCCAGCGCTTGATTCGCCTGCGCAAGGACCATCCGGTGTTCCGCCGCCGCAGCTTCTTCCAGGGACGCTCGATCCGCGGCGACGGCATCAAGGACATCGTCTGGCTGACGCCGGAGGGCCGTGAGATGACCGATCAGGAGTGGAACACGGCGTTCGCGCGCTGCCTTGGCGTGTACCTGGCCGGGCTGGAGCTCGACGAGCACGACGAGCGGCGGCGCGCGCTGACCGACGACAACTTCCTGCTCCTGGTCAACGCCTATCACGAGGTCGTGCCGTTCACCCTGCCCAAGGCGCGGGCGGGCTTCGAGTGGCAAGTCCTGACCGATACCCATCACGAGAGCACGATACGCAGCGAGGCGCGCCGTCCGCCCGACGATCCCTATCCGCTGCATGGCCGCTCGCTGGTGCTGATGGTGGAACGGGAGGTGAACGATGATTCGGCGTCATGACATGCCTTTCGGCGCGAGTGTCGGCGACGACGGCGTTCGGTTCCGTCTGTGGGCGCCATCGGCCGGCCAAGTCACGCTGTGTTTGGAGGACGGGCCGGAGCTGCCGATGCCGGCGGCGGGCGAGGGCTGGTATGAACTGACCAGCACCGCGGCGCGGGCCGGCAGCCGCTATCGCTTCCGCGTCGACGGGAAACTGCGGGTGCCGGACCCGGCCTCGCGCTACAACCCCGACGACGTGCACGGCGCCAGCGAGGTGATCGACCCCGCGGCCTTCGACTGGCAGGACGGCGACTGGCGCGGCCGCCCCTGGCACGAGGCGGTGATCTACGAACTGCACGTCGGTAGTTTCAGCCCGGAAGGGACGTTCGCCGGGGTGGAGGCGCGGCTGGACGATCTGGCCGCGACCGGCATCACCGCGATCGAACTGATGCCGGTGGCCGATTTCCCCGGAACCCGCAACTGGGGCTACGACGGCGTGCTGCCGTACGCGCCGGACGCGGCCTACGGCCGGCCGGAAGGCCTCAAGCGGCTGGTGCAGGCGGCGCACGCGCGCGGCCTGATGGTGCTGCTGGACGTGGTCTACAACCACTTCGGTCCCGAGGGCAATTACCTGCACGTCTACGCCAGGCGCTTCTTCAACGAGCGGCACCGCACGCCGTGGGGCGCGGCGATCAACTTCGACGGCGACGACGCGCGCCCGGTGCGCGAGTTCTTCATCCACAACGCGCTGTACTGGCTGGAGGAATACCACCTTGATGGCCTACGGCTGGACGCCGTGCACGCCATCAAGGACGACTCCCGCCCGGACATCGTCGAAGAGCTGGGGGCGCGGGTGCGCGCCGCTCTCGGTGGCCGGCGCCATGCGCACTTGGTGCTGGAGAACGACGCCAACACCGCTCGCTACCTGGCCGGTGACTTCGACGCGCAGTGGAACGACGACATCCATCACTGCTTCCACACCCTGCTCACCGGCGAGGCCGACGGCTACTACCACGATTACGCCCAGAACCGGTACTGGCTGCTCGGCCGCTGCCTGGCCGAGGGCTTCGCCTTCCAGGGCGAAGCCTCCAGCTTCCGCGGCGGCGAGACCCGCGGCGAGCCCAGCCGGCAGCTGCCGCCGACCCGCTTCGTCAGCTTCCTGCAGAATCACGACCAGATCGGCAACCGCGCCTTCGGCGAGCGCCTGACCGAGCTGGCCGAGCCCGCGGCGCTGCGCGCCGCGGCCGCCATCCAACTGCTGGCACCGAACCCGCCGTTGTTGTTCATGGGCGAGGAGTGGGGCACGCGGCGGTGCTTCCCGTTCTTCTGCGACTTCGGCCCGGAGCTGGCGGCGGCGGTCACCGAGGGGCGACGACGCGAGTTCGCGCGGTTCGAGCGCTTTCAGGACCCTAAGGCGCGCCAGGCCATTCCCGACCCGTCGGCGCCGGCCACCTTCGCGGCCGCCAAGCTCGACTGGGGCGAGCGCGAGGCGCCCGCGCACCGCGAGTGGCTGCGGTTCTACCGGGCCTTGCTGAACCTGCGCCGCCAGGTGCTGGTGCCACGGCTGGCCCGCATCCCCGGCGACAACGGCGATCTCGACGTGCTGGGCGAGCAGGGCATACGGGTGGCCTGGTATCTGGACGACGGCAGCCGCTACGCGGTGACCGCGAACTTGAGCGACCGGCCGCTGCGCGCCTGGGTTCCGGAAGGCGAGGTGGTGTACGCCGCGCCCTCTCCGGGCGAAAGCGACACCCTGCCGCCCTGGTGCGTGGTCTGGACCTTGGAGCGCGGCCATGGTTGACGCCGACGCGCTGCAACGCCTGGCCGAGCGCTGCGGTATCGCTCTGGGCTATCACGACATCTTCGGCAACTACCAACAGGCGTCGGAACCGGTGCTGCGGCGGCTGCTGGTCGCGATGGGCGCGCTGCCCGCGCTCGACGCCGATGCCGGCGCCGCGCTCCATGCCTGGGAGGACCAGCAGTGGCGGCGGCCGTTGCCGCCGGTGCGGGTAGTGCGCGAAGGCGGTCCGGCGCGGCTGCGCGTGCTGCTGCCCGAGGCGCGGCTGCACGTCGGCTTGAGCTGGCATCTGCTTGAGGAGGGCGGCGCGGTCAGCGACCAGTGGTGCGAGCCGGGCGAGCAGCCGATCAGCGAACGGCGCGAGGTCGACGGCGTACCGCACGTGGCCGCCGAGTTGCCGCTGGCGTCGTTGCCGGCAGCGGGCTACCACCGCTTGGAGCTGCGCGAGGGCGAGCATGTCTTGGCCAGCACCACCCTGATCGTGGTGCCGGCGGAGTGTTATCGCCCGCCCGCGCTCGCCGACGGCGGCCGGATCTGGGGGCCCGCGGTGCAACTGTACACACTGCGCTCGGCGCGCAACTGGGGCATTGGCGATTTCAGCGATCTGCGCCTGCTGTCCGAGCAGTGGGCGGCGCAGGGCGCCGACGTGGTCGGCTTGAATCCGCTGCACGCGCTGTTCCTGGGTAATCCCAACCACGTCAGTCCCTACAGTCCGTCCAGCCGCCAGTTCTTGAACGTGCTCTACCTCGATGTCGAGGCCGTGCCGGAGTTCGCCGAATGCGAGCCGGTGCGCCAGCAGGTGCGCAGCGGCGAGTTCCAGCTGCGGTTGCAGGCGCTGCGCGAGGCGGAACTGGTGGACTATCCAGGCGTGGCGGCGGCCAAGCTGGGCGTGCTGGAGCAGCTCTACCGCCACTTCCGCGAACACCATCTGGCGCGCGATACCGAGCGGGCACGGACGTTCCGGGCGTTTCAGGCGGAGGAAGGCGAAGCGCTGCGGCAGTACGCGCTGTTCGAGGCGCTGTACGAGCATGTGCGCGGCGGCGATCCGAGCGCCTGGGCCTGGATGCAGTGGCCGCGGGAATTCCACGACCCGCACGGCGAGCCGGTGCGGGAGTTCGCCGAGCGGCACCGAGACCGAGTCGAGTTCTACCAGTACCTCCAGTGGCAGGCCGAGGCGCAGCTCGAGGCGCTGTCGGAACACTTGGACGGGCTCGGACTGGGGGTTGGCCTGTACCTCGATCTGGCGGTGTCGGTGGACCGCGGCGGTGTCGACGGCTGGCGCGACCAATCGCTGTATGCGCGCGACGTGAGCGTCGGGGCGCCGCCCGACGACTTCAATCGCCTGGGCCAGGACTGGGGCTTGCCGCCGCTGATCCCGCGCCGGCTGCAGGAAGCGGGCTATGAGCCCATCATCGCGGTGTTGCGCGAGAACATGCGCCGCGCCGGCGCGCTGCGCATCGACCACGTCATGGGGCTGCTGCGGTTGTACTGGGTCCCGGCGGGCTTCACGGCCAAGGACGGCGCCTACGTCTACTACCTGTTCGAGGATCTGCTGGGCATCGTCGCGCTGGAGAGCCACCGCAATCGCTGCCTGGTGATCGGCGAGGATCTCGGCACCGTGCCCGGCGAGGTACGGCAGGCCATGCAGCAGGTGGGCATGCTGTCCTACCGGGTGCTGTTCTTCGAAAAGGACCACGCTGGCGACTTCAAGCGGCCGCAAGACTACCCGGCGCTGGCGCTGGCCACCGTCAGCACGCACGATCTGCCGACCCTGGCCGGTTTCTGGCAGGGGCATGACATCACGCTGCGTCATGAGTTCGGCCTGTTCGGCGCGGAGGAGGTGCGCGTTGCGCAAGTGGTGGGACGGGCGCAGGACCGGTCGCGGCTGCTGCTGGCGTTGGAGCGGGAAGGGCTGTTGCCGGAGGGCGCGACGGTGGACCCGCAGTCGGTGCCGGCGATGAGCGCCGAGCTGGCGCGCAACATCCACCGCTACCTGGCCAGGACGCCGTGCCAATTGCTGATGGTGCAGCCGGAAGACGTGCTCGGCCTGGTGGACCAGGTCAATCTGCCGTCCAGCCCGGACCACCGGCATCCCAACTGGCGGCGCAAGCTCACCCTAGAACTCGAGGAATGGCCGCGGCTCGACGCCTTCCTGCGGTTGGGCGAGGCGCTGCGCGACCTGCGCTCGCCGCGGCGGCGCCCGCGCCGGCTGGTGCCGGCCAAAGTGGTGGTGCCGCGCGCCAGCTACCGCCTGCAGCTCAACGGCGGCTTCACGTTCCGCGACGCCACCGCCATCGTTCCCTATTTGGCCGACCTAGGCGTGAGCCACGTCTATTGCTCGCCCTATCTCAAGGCCCGGCCCGGCAGCCAGCACGGCTACGACATCATCGACCACAACGCCATCAATCCCGAGATCGGTTCGAGCGAGGAGTTCGACGCCTTCTGCGCCGCGCTCGAGGCGCACGGCATGAGCCAGATCATGGACGTGGTGCCCAACCACATGGGCGTGATGGGCAAGGACAACCTGTGGTGGCTGGACGTGCTGGAGAACGGGCCGGCCTCGGTGTACGCGCCGTTCTTCGACATCGACTGGGCGCCGAGCAAGGCCGAGCTCAGGGGCAAGGTGCTGCTTCCCACCCTCGGCGGTAGCTACGGCGACGTGCTCGAGCGCGGCGAATTGGTGCTGCGCTTCGACGCCGATAGCGGCTCGTTCAGCGTGCATTACTACGACCACCGCATGCCGATCGCGCCCGAGTGCTATCCGTGGTTGCTCGGCCACCGGCTCGACGCGCTGGAACTGCGGCTGGGCGCGCAGGACCGGCGGCTGCTGGAGCTGCGGAGCCTGATCACCGCCTTCCGCAACCTGCCGGGGCGGAACGAAACCGACCCCGAGCGCGTGCTCGAGCGCCAGCGCGACCTGCTGTTGCACAAGCAGCGCCTGGCCAGGCTGTGCGCGGAAGCGCCGGTGCTGGCCGCGCATATCGCCGACGCGGTGGCGGACTTCAACGGCAAGCCGGGCGATCCAAGCTCGTTCGACCCGCTGCACGAACTGCTGGAGGCTCAGGCCTACCGCCTGGCGCACTGGCATGCCGCCGCCGACGAGATCAACTACCGCCGCTTTTTCGACATCCACGACCTGGCCGGGCTGAGGCAGGAGGATCCGCGGGTGTTCGAGGCGACCCATCAGCTGGTGCTCAAGCTGGTGGAGCAGGGCCGGGTGCAGGGCCTGCGAATCGATCATCCGGACGGCTAGTACGATCCCGAAGGCTATTGCCGCCATCTGCAGGAGCGGGTGGCGCTGGCCGCCGGGGTGACGCCGCCGGAACCGGGTCGGCCGGTGCTGTACCTGCTGGTGGAGAAGATCCTGGCGCTGGACGAGGATCTGCCGTCGAGCTGGCCGGTGCACGGCACCACCGGCTACGACTTCATGAACCTACTCAACGGCCTGTTCGTCGATCCGGCCGCGGAACGCAACCTGCCGCGCTTCTACGCCGCCTTCACCGGCGAGAAGTTCGCCTTCGAGGAGTTGGTGTACAAGTGCAAGCACCTGATCATGAAGTACGCCCTGGCCAGCGAGTTGAACGTGCTGGCCAACGAGCTGAACCGGGTGTCCGAGTCCGACCGCCATACCCGCGATTTCACGCTCAACCGCCTGCGCGGCGCCTTGGCGGAGGTGGTGGCCTGGCTGCCGGTCTACCGCACCTACCAGCGCGACGGACACATCAGCGCCGGCGACCGCCGTCATCTGGAGCCGGCGCTGGCGCGCGCCAGCGCCGGCTCCATGGCGGAGGAGGTGGGCATCTTCGAGTTCCTGCGCGACATCCTGCTCGGCAAGGACGGCGACGATGCCGGCCGGCGCCGCTTCAGCCGCTTCGTCATGCGCCTGCAGCAGTACACCGGCCCGGTCATGGCCAAGGGCTTCGAGGATACCGCGCTGTACCGTTACTTTCCGCTGCTGTCGCTGAACGAGGTGGGCGGCGATCCGCGCCGGTTCGGCGTGCGGCCGGCGGAGTTCCACGCGCGGATGCAACGGCGGCAGCGTTGCTGGCCGCACAGCATGCTTGCCACCTCCACCCACGACAACAAGCGCAGCGAGGACGTCCGCGCCCGCCTGAACGTGCTGTCGGAACTGGCGGCAACCTGGCGCAAGCAGGTGCGGGCGTGGTCGGCGCTGGCGGCGCGGCACAAGCAGCGCATCGACGACGGCGAGGCGCCGTCGCGCAACGACGAGTACCTGCTGTACCAGACCCTGATCGGCGCCTGGCCGCTGCAGCAGCCCGATCCCGCTGAGTTCGCCGCGCGCGTCAAGGCGTACATGCTCAAGGCGGCGCGCGAGGCGAAGCGCCATACCAGCTGGATCAACCAGAATCCGCGCTACGAGCAGGCGCTACAGGACTTCGTCGATCGGGTGCTGGCCGATCGGGAGCTGATGACGGCTATGCAGCCGCTGCGGCGCCAGGTCAGCCGCTTCGGCCTGTACAACAGCCTGTCGCAAACCCTGCTGAAGCTGACCGTCCCGGGCGTGCCGGACATCTATCAGGGCAACGAGCTGTGGGATTTCAGCCTGGTGGATCCCGACAACCGCCGACCGGTGGACTATCAGAGGCGCCGCGCGCTATCGGCCGAGCTCGAGTCGCTTGATGCCGGCCAGGCGCGCCGCTTGCTGGACTCGCTCGACGACGGCCGCGCCAAGCTGTACCTGACGCGGCGTGTTCTCGCCGCCCGCCGCCGACATGAGACCCTGTTCCGCGACGGCGAATATTCGCCACTGGCAAGCTCCGGCGCGAAGGCCGAGCACGTGTTGGCGTTCGCGCGGCGGGGGCCGGGATTGGCGGTAGTGATCGCCCCTCGTCTGTACGCCTCGTTGCTCGGCGATCACGAGCGGCTGCCGCTGGGCGCGGAGGTCTGGAACGACACCCGGATCGAACTGGCGTCCGCGCTGGAAGCCGATTCCTTGGTCAATGTCCTTACCGGCGAGATCGTGCCGGTCAGGGCGGAGGCGGGTTGTCAGTTCGTTCGGGCTTGCGATGCGCTGGCCAGCTTTCCGGTGGCCCTGCTGATGCGGGAAGGGTAGCCACGCGGGCGCTGGCGCGGCGCCCGCGGCTCGAAGGGCTTGCGCCCGGAGAGCGAGCAGTACATGCACAGTAGCCACGTCACCAGCGGCGCGCTGGGGTGCCAGGGCTTGGAGTTGGTCGAAGCCTGCGCCGTCGAGTCGGTCCGTCTGCTCGAACGCAATCTCACCCCGCACGGCATTCTCGCCGCCAGCGTCACCCCCGCCGCCGAGGCGCGCAGCTACGATCGGATCTTCGGCCGCGACGCCGCCATCTGCGTGCTGGGCATGCTCGACAGCGGCAGCGCGCTATTGCGCGAGGGCGCCATCGCCAGCCTAGACGCGCTGGCCGAGCTGCAGGCCGAGAACGGTCAGATTCCCAAGTACGTCGACCCCAAGTCCGGCGACGCCGACTTCTGGTATTTGGGCTGCATCGACGCCACGCTGTGGTGGCTTATCGCCGTGCAGCACGCCCGCCGCCACGACTTCATGCCGGGGCTGGACGCGCGCTGGAGCCGGCAGGAGGAACGGGCGCTGAACTGGCTCGCCTGCCAGGAGCATCAGCGCTTCTTCCTGCTGCAGCAGAACGAGGCCAGCGACTGGGCCGACATCATGCCGCGCTCCGGTTTCGTGCTCTACACCAACGCGCTCTGGCATCGGGTCAAGCAGCTCTATCGCCTGCCGCGGCTCGACGAGACCCGCTACCACTTCAACCATCTGTTCCACCCGTTCTCGCGCGACCTGCCCGAGTACCGCCGCGCCCGTCTGCTCGGCCATTACGTGCGCCAGCGCGGGCCGAGCCGGGATCTGTATCTGAGCTTCGTCAACCTCTCGTTCTTCGGCGAGGAGGGGGATGTGTTCGGCAATCTGCTGGCCATCCTCTGCGGCTTGGCCGGCGATTCGATGGCGCAGCAGATCGTCAAGTCGCTGGACCATGCCGGCGTCGCCGATCCGTATCCGGTGCGAGTCACCTGCGAGCCGATCGCGCCGGACGACGCGCTGTGGCGTGCCTACATGGCGCGCCACCAGCAGAACGTCGAGTACCAGTACCACAATGGCGGCATCTGGCCGTTCGTCGGCGGCTTCTGGGTGATGGCGCTGGCGCGGCTGGGCAAGCGGCAACGCGCCTGGGCCGAGTTGGAGACACTGGCCTACGTCAACAGCCTCGACGGCTGGCGCTTCACCGAGTGGTTCCACGGCAAGACCTTGCGGCCGATGGGCATGGCGGGGCAGTCCTGGAACGCCGCTACCTTCCTGATGGCGCGGCGCGCGCTGCGGCACGGTTTCCAGCTGTAACCGCCAGCGGCCGCGCCGGCCGTTGCCCGGACTCAGCGCTCGGGCAAGTAGTGACCGCGTAGATACGCCAGGAAACGGTCCGCTTCGGCCGGCGCCACCGGCGCCGGCGCAGCCTCGTCCGCGGTCCCGCGGAAATCCCGTACCACCTGCCGCGGCCAGCCGTTGCGCGCCGCCAGGAGTTCCTCCCACCGTCCCCACCAGACCACGCCGAAGCCCGGCAGGCTGATCCGGTTGTGCGCCTGCCGGATCTGTTCGGTGAGTCCGAGCGTCGGCACCGGTATCAGCGCCGCCTCGCCGTCGTTCTTGTGCTCGGTCAGGGCCAAGCCGCGCAGACCCCAGCGTTGCGGCTCCATGCGCCAGAGGAAGGCAGCCAGCTCCGACGGCTCCTTGAACCATTGCAGTACCACCGGCGTGTCCTCGCGCGGTGCCGCGGTGGCCATGCCGACCGGGTAGCGGCGCGGGTCGCGGCGAGCGCAGAGGCGGGCGATGTCTTCGAAGGCGCGTCCTTCCCAGGCGTACATAGGAGGCTCCGGCGGATGGTTGCGGCACCGTGGGGGTAGCCGCATTATTCGCCAGCGGACGGAATCGGGGAATCTCCATGTTTCAGCAGCGGATCGAGGTGCGCACCAACGGGCGCGGCACCTACGACATCACCGGGCAAGTGGCGGATCTGGTACGGCGCAGTGCCATCGTCACCGGCCTGTGCAATTTGTTCATCCAGCACACCAGCGCCTCGCTCATCGTCTGCGAGAACGCCGATCCCAGCGTGCGCCGCGATCTGGAGCGCTGGTTCGCCAAGGCCGTGCGCGACGGCGACCCGATGTTCGAGCACGATCTGGAAGGCCCGGACGACATGCCGGCGCACGTGCGCAGCGTGCTCACCCAGACCGCGCTGAGCGTCCCGGTGAGCGCCGGGCGGCTGGCGCTGGGTACCTGGCAGGGACTCTATCTGTGGGAGCATCGCCACGAGGGCGCGAACCGGCGGGTGGTGGTCACCATCCTCGGCATGGCCGATTGAACCGGTTCCGCGGCGCGACATGGTAATATCGCCGGCCCGGTCGTGATGGTCGGCTGCATCATCGAGAGGCAAGCATGCCCGCACAGCGGATCTACAAGATCATCTTCTTCAATCAAGGACAGGTCTACGAGATCTACGCCAAGTCGGTGTCGCACGGCAGTCTGTTCGGCTTCATCGAGGTCGAGGAGCTGACGTTCGGCGAGCGTTCGCAGGTGGTGGTCGATCCGGGCGAGGAGAAGCTCAAGGGCGAGTTCGCCGGGGTCAAGCGCACCTATATCCCCATGCACGCGGTGGTTCGGATCGACGAGGTCGAGAAGGAAGGCCCGAGCAAGATCAGCGACGCCAAGGGCAAGGTCACGCCTTTCCCCATGCCGTTTTACGGTCCCGGCAATTCTCGTGATTGAACCTTTCTCGGTTCTCGTATAACCTTTTGCGCCTTGCGGACGGGAAGCCGCAGATTCCCAGGAGAGGTGTCCGAGTGGTTGAAGGAGCACGCCTGGAAAGTGTGTGTACGTCACAAGCGTACCGAGGGTTCGAATCCCTCCCTCTCCGCCACTTTCCGTAATCGACTCGTCCCCGCCGCCGTTCGCGGCGAGGATGCGCCAAGGCAGCAGGATCCTGCTGCCGCCGCCGGCCGGTCAATGGCGGCGGCGTCGGTCCCCCCGCGACGATATGTTGTGAATCCCGTCAGGCCCGGAAGGGAGCAGCGGCAGCAGCAGATTCGGGCGCCGGGGTGTGGCTGGCGTCGTCCGCCTCCATCTTCGCCCGCCCCGAATCGACGCGCGACGTTCAACGCCCCCTACCCGGGTGGTAGAATCCGGGTTTCGTCAGCCAAGCCCGGGAATTCCAGTCACCGATGAGTTATCAGGTTCTCGCCCGCAAGTGGCGACCGCGCAGCTTTGCCGAAATGGCCGGTCAGCAGCACGTGTTGCGCGCCCTGATCAACGGACTCGACAGCGGGCGGCTGCACCACGCTTATCTGTTCACCGGCACCCGCGGCGTGGGCAAGACCACCATCGCCCGCATCTTCGCCAAGTGCCTGAACTGCGATCAGGGCGTCAGCTCCACGCCGTGCGGCAGCTGCCCGACCTGCCAGGAGATCGATCAGGGCCGCTTCGTCGATCTGATCGAGGTCGACGCCGCCTCCCGCACCAAGGTCGAGGATACCCGCGAGCTGCTCGACAACGTGCAGTACGCGCCGACCCGCGGCCGCTACAAGGTGTACCTCATCGACGAGGTGCACATGCTCTCCAATCACAGCTTCAACGCGCTGCTGAAGACGCTGGAGGAGCCGCCGCCGCACGTCAAGTTCCTGCTGGCGACCACCGACCCGCAGAAGGTGCCGGTGACCATCCTCTCGCGCTGCCTGCAGTTCAACCTCAAGCGGCTGCCGCTGGAGCTGATTCGCGATCATCTGCAGAACGTGCTGGGCAAGGAGTCGATCGACTTCGAGCCGGAGGCCGTGGCGCAGGTGGCGCGGGCGGCCGACGGCAGCATGCGCGACGCGCTCAGCCTGCTCGACCAGGCCATCGCCTTCGGTGGTGGCAGCGTGCGCTACGACGAAGTGCGCAACATGCTGGGCAGCATCGAGCGGGATCACCTGTTCGAGCTGCTGCAGGCGCTGGCCGATCAGGACGGCTCGGCGCTGATGGCGGTGGTGGCGCGCATGAGCGAGCGCGCGCCGGATTTCGCCGATGCGTTGGCCGAGATGCTGGCGATGCTGCATCAACTGGCGCTGCTGCAGGTGGTGCCGGACGCGCTCGACGGCGATGTGATCGGCCGCGAGCGGTTGCAGGAACTGGCCGAGCGGCTCAGCCGCGAGGACGTGCAATTGTTCTACCAGATCGCGCTGATGGGACGGCGCGACCTACCGCTGGCGCCCGATCCGCGCACCGGCTTCGAGATGATCCTGCTGCGCATGCTGGCGTTCCGGCCGGCCGACGCCGGCAGCGGCGAGCCGAGGCCCGCCACGCAGGCCGCCGCCCGACCGGTGCCGGCAGCCGTGGCTCCGCGCCCTAGTCTGCGACCGAGCGCCGCGCCCGCGCCAACCGCCGTCGCCGAACTACAGCCGCCACCGGCTCCCGAGCAGCCGACGCTGGTGCCGCCGCCCGCCGCGGAGCCGGCGGCACCGACCGCGGCCGCGCGGCCGGCACCGGCCGACGGCCAGGTGGATTGGGCCGCGCTGCTGCCGCAACTCGGCATCCGGGGCATGGCGCAGGCCTTGGCCATGCACTGCGAGTGGAGCGCGATGGCCGACGGCAAGGTCATGCTGCGGCTGGATCCCTCGTACGCGCACCTGCGCAACGAGAACCTGGAGCAGCGCATCGAAGCGGCGCTGAGCAAGCATTTCGGCACGGCGCTGAAGCTGGTGATCGAGATCAGCGCGCAACAGGGCCACACGCCGGCGGAACTGGCCGAGCTGGACCGCGCCGAGCGCCAGCGGCAAGCCGTGGAAAGCATCGATTCCGACCCCAATGTCGCGGCTATGCGCGAGGCCTTCGGGGCGGAAGTGGTACCTGGTTCCATAGAACCCATCTAGAGTGCCCGGACGGGCCAGCAAGCGAGGAAACCTCATGAAGGGCGGCATTGGCAACCTGATGAAGCAGGCGCAAAAGCTGCAGCAGGACATGCAGCGGATGCAGGAAGAGATTGCCAACATGGAGGTCACGGGCGAGGCCGGTGGCGGCATGGTGTCCGTGATCATGACCGGCCGGCACGAGTTGCGCCGGGTGACCATCGACCCGGAGCTGTTCAAGGACGACAAGGAGATGGTGGAAGACCTGGTGGCGGCCGCGGTGAACGACGCGGTGCGCAAGGTCGAGCGCCAGACCCAGGAGCGGATGGCATCCGTGACCGCCGGTCTGCCGCTGCCGCCCGGCATGAAGATGCCGTTCTAGGCGGCTGCCGATGGCATTCACACCGCTACTGCAGGGCCTGATCGAGGCCCTGCGTTGCCTGCCCGGAGTCGGGCCGAAGTCGGCGCAGCGCATGGCGCTGCATCTGCTGCAGCACGATCGCGCCGGCGCGCGCCGCCTGGCCGAGGCGCTGGTCCGCGCGGTCGAGTCCGTGGGCGAATGCGCCGAATGCCGGGTGCTGAGCGAGGACGAACTCTGTCCGATCTGCTCCAGTGCCAAGCGCGATCGTTCGCTGCTGTGCGTGGTGGAGTCGCCGGCCGACGTCTACGCGCTGGAGCAAGCGACCGATTTCAACGGGCTGTATTTCGTGCTGGGCGGCCACCTCTCGCCGCTGGACGGCATCGGCCCGGCCGAACTCGGTCTGGACAGGCTGGAGGCGCGGCTGGCGGTGGGAGAGGTCAAGGAGGTGATCCTCGCCACCAACCCCACGGTCGAGGGCGAGGCCACGGCGCAATACATCGCGGAGATGGCGCGCGCCCAGGGCATCAACGCCACCCGCATCGCTCATGGCGTGCCGCTGGGTGGGGAGTTGGAGTACGTCGACCGCGGCACCTTGTCGCGGGCGTTCTCGGGGCGATTGAGTTACCAATAACTCGGGAGAACAGCGATGGCGGACTGCCTGTTCTGCAAGATCGTTGCCGGCGAGATCAAGGCGCGGATAGTCGTGGAGACCGACGACGTGTTGGCCTTCCGCGATATCGATCCGAAAGCGCCGGTCCACGTGCTGGTGATTCCCAAGCAGCACATCGCCTCCATCAACGACATCCAGCCGGAGCACGCCGGCTTGGTCGGCCAGCTGTATCTGGCGGCGAAGGCGGTGGCCGAGAGCGAGGGCATCGCCGAGACCGGTTATCGCACCGTCATCAACTGCGGCGCGGACGGCGGACAGTTGATTCCGCACATCCATCTGCACGTCCTGGGGGGACGGCAGATGACCTGGCCGCCGGGCTAGGGCCCGGCCGGCAAGGGCCGCGCCGGGAGCCGCCGCTTTCTAGCTCTTGCCCAGTTCCGTCTCGAGCAGCAGGTGAAAGCTCTGCAGCCGGCCGGTGTCCACCGTGCCGGCTGCGGTCACCGCGCAGCCGGGCTCGCCGCGATGGCGGCAATCGGGGAAGCGGCACTGCCCGGCAAGCTCCTTGATCTCCTTGAAGCCGGCCTGCAGCGCCGGCGCGTCGAGATGGCTCAGCCGCAGCGTGCGGATTCCCGGCGAGTCGATCAGGTCGCCGCCACCGGGCAGGTGATAGAGTGTGGTTTCGGTGGTGGTGTGCTTGCCCAGCCCGCTGGCTTCCGACAGCGCGCCGATGCGCAGCTCGATGTCGGGGATGAGCCGCTTGATCAGCGACGATTTGCCTACCCCGGATTGTCCGACCAGAATTCCCGTCCGACCGTCGAGCGCGGCCTGCAACGCGTCGATACCCATGCCACTCGCGGCGCTGCCGGCGAGCACGCGGTAGCCGAGCCGTTGGTACACCGCGAGATCGGCGAGCAGCGCCCGCTGTTGCTCGGGCGTCAACAGGTCCAGCTTGTTCACCCACACCAGCGCTTCCACGCCGAGCTGCTCGGCCAGCACCAGGTAGCGGTCGATCAGCAGCCGCTCGAAGCCGGGGCGGGTGGCCACCACCACCACCATCAGGTCGACGTTGGCGGCAATGGGGCGCAGTTCGTTGCGGAAGTTGGCGCGGGCGATGACGTTGCGCCGTTCCTCGATCCGCTCGACCACGCCGCTGTCGGCGCCGCTGCGGGCGAAGCGGACGTAATCGCCACAGACCGGCTTGCCGACGCTGCGCCTGCTTTGGCAGCGCAGCAGGCCGCCGTCGGCCGTTTCGACCAGGCTGTCCTGGCTATAGGCGATGACGACTCGCCCGGGAGCTGTTTCGACCATATCTCTGCCGTGCTTGGGGCCGGTGCGAGACAGCGGGGTAATCGTCCCGCTACACTTCGGCCCATTCGTGAATTGGTGGCTATCTTAGCGAAAGGCGAGAACCGATGGCGCAGCAGTCCCCCGACAACTTGATTTGGATCGATCTGGAAATGACCGGGTTGGACACCGACCGCGACCGGATCATCGAGATCGCCACCATCGTCACCGACAGCCAGTTGAACATCCTGGCCGAGGGGCCGGTGCTAGCCGTGCATCAGTCCGATGAGATCCTTAACGCCATGGACAGCTGGAACACCACCCAGCATGCCAAGTCCGGTCTAACCGACCGCGTTCGGCGTAGCACCATCGACGAAGCCGAGGCGGAGCGGCTGACGCTGGAGTTCCTGCAGCAGTGGGTGCCGGCCAAGGCCTCGCCGATGTGCGGCAACAGCATCTGCCAGGACCGCCGCTTCCTGCACCGCTGCATGCCGCAACTGGAGCAGTACTTCCACTACCGGCATATCGACGTCAGCACCTTGAAGGAGCTGGTCAAGCGCTGGGCGCCGGAAATCCTCCGCGGCTTCGTCAAGCAGAGCACGCACCTGGCGTTGGACGACATTCGCGAATCGATCGCCGAGCTGCGCTTTTATCGCGAGCACTTTCTCAAAAGTCCGATGCCGGGCACGGACCAAGTGTGATGCGCGTCCTCGACCGGGACTAAAATCGCTGCTAAAAGGCGTGGAGAATTCGAGCCGATACTCGCCGGCGCAGCGGGCGAGTTCCAGTGGTCGAAACACCTGGACGTGTGGGGGATAGGGGCATGTGGGTCGCGGTGCTGCGCTTTCTGGTTGTGTTCGTACCGGTGTTGGCGGTGATGGCCGCGAGTGAGGACAACATCCTGGAGCAGCTCGGAATCCAGATGACGCCTTATCTGGCGGTTTCCGCGTCGGCGCTGCTCGCCTTGCTGACCTTCCAGTGGCGGCCGGTATTCATGGCGGCGGTGGTGTTGCTGGGAGTGGCCGCCAATCTTCCCGCGGACGTTGCCAGCACGCTGGGCGTGCCGCGTGATTTCGCGGCCGCCGCGCTGCTGGCGGCGGTGATCACGCCATTCATCATGCGCCATATCGACGAGTGATCCGCGCCGTCCGGCGCGCTCGCCGCCGTTACCGAGCTCCGCTGCGACCCTGCCGCGGCTGTGCCGGCGGCAGGGTCGGACGGCCGAATCACATCTCTACCGGCGTATCCTGCCGGTTGCCCCACTCCGACCAGGATCCGGGATAGCCGCGGACCTTCTTGAAGCCCAGGTGCTTGAGCATCACGTAGCTGTGCGCGGAGCGGTGATGGGTCTGGCAGTGGGTGATGACCTCCTTGTCCGGCGTCACCCCCAGTTCGGCGAGCATGGCCTTGAGCTGCTCGTCCGGCAGGAAGCGCCGATCGCGGTTGGGGTCCATCGTGCGCATCCAGTCCAGATTGACCGCGCCGGGCATGTGGCCGGGACGGGCGGCGCGGCGGTCGGCGCCCTTGAACTCGCCAGCGGTACGGGCATCGAGCACGACCACGTCGCTCTTGCCAAGGTGGTTGCGGACATACTCGAGGTCGGCGATCGCATCGGGATTGCGGATCTGCGCCTGATACTGCGTGGGGCGCGGCGCGACATTGCCCGACTCCACCGGCAAACCCGCGTTGAGCCAGGCGGCGAGGCCGCCGTTGAGCAGCGAGAAGCGGGGATGGCCGAGCACGTCCAGCGTCCACAGCAGGCGCGCGGCGCGGCCATTGCCCTCGCTGTCGTAGGCGATTACGTGGGCATCCTCGGTCAGGCCGATGGCGCTGAGCACCTGACTCAGTCGTTCCTCGGTCGGTAGCAGGCCCATGGCGGGCGGCTCGGCGCGAATGATCGCCTGGTAGGGGAGGTTGACCGCGCCCGGCACGTGGCGCTGCCCGTAGTTGGGCGGTTCGCTCAGGTCGATGATCAGTAGCCGGGGATCCCCGAGGTGGGGCTGTAGATCCTGTGGCTCCAGCAACAGGGGAAGGTTGAGCTCGGCCATGTAATTCCTCTCGCTCCGATCAAGGATCCATGCGCGCCGCAAGGTGACGGCGCCGGGTGAAGGGATAGAGTAGCGGCGCCGGGCCAACAACGCGAGTGAGTTGCAACTCCGAAAAAAAGAAAGGCGCCGATGGCGCCTTTCTTTCGATCACCGCGGTGGCGGTATTAGTTGCCGGCCTTGTCGCCGACCGATTCGCCGGCCAGGTACAGCCAGGTCTCGACCACGGTATCCGGGTTCAGCGAAACGCTCTCGATACCCTGTTCCATCAGCCAGCGCGCCAGGTCGGGGTGATCCGACGGACCCTGGCCGCAGATACCGACGTACTTGCCGGCCTTGCGGGCGGCCTTGATCGCCATCTCCAACATCGCCTTGACCGCTTCGTTACGCTCATCGAACAGGTGCGCGATGAGGCCGGAGTCGCGGTCCAGACCCAGGGTGAGCTGGGTGAGGTCGTTGGAGCCGATCGAGAAGCCGTCGAAGTGCTTGAGGAACTCGTCCGCCAGCACGGCGTTCGAGGGCAGCTCGCACATCATGATGACCTTCAGGTCGTTCTCGCCCTTCTTCAGGCCGTTCTCGGCCAGCAGCTCGATGACCTTCTTGCCTTCCTCGACGGTGCGCACGAACGGGATCATGACCCAGACGTTGGTCAGGCCCATGTCGTTGCGGACCTTCTTCAGCGCCTCGACCTCGAGCTTGAAGCACTCGCGGAAGTCCTCGGAGACGTAGCGCGAGGCGCCGCGGAAACCGATCATCGGGTTCTCTTCGTGCGGCTCGTACTGCTGGCCGCCGATGAGGTTGGCGTACTCGTTGGACTTGAAGTCGGACATGCGCACGATCACCGGCTTCGGCGCGAACGCCGCGGCCAGGGTGGCGATGCCCTCGGTCAGCTTCTCGACGTAGAAGGACACCGGGTCCTTGTAGCCGGCGATCTGCTTGCGGATGACCTGCTTCAGATCCTCGGGCTGCTTGTCGAACTCCAGCAGCGCCTTCGGGTGCACGCCGATCATGCGGTTGATGATGAACTCCAGCCGCGCCAGGCCCACGCCCGCGTTGGGCAGGTGCGCGAAGTCGAAGGCGCGGTCGGGGTTGCCGACGTTCATCATGATCTTGAAGCCGAGCGGCGGCATGTTGTCGAGCGAGACTTCCTTACGCTCGAACGGCAGCTCGCCGTCGTAGATGTAGCCGGTGTCGCCCTCGGCGCAGGACACGGTGACCGCCTGGCCGTCCGTGATGCGCGAGGTGGCGTCGCCGGCGCCGACCACGGCCGGGATGCCCAGCTCGCGGGCAATGATAGCGGCGTGGCAAGTGCGGCCGCCGCGGTTGGTCACGATCGCGCTGGCGCGCTTCATGATCGGCTCCCAGTCGGGGTCGGTCATGTCGGTGACCAGCACGTCGCCGGGCTGCACCTGGCTCATCTGCTTGATATCGGAGATCACACGCGCCTTGCCGGCGCCGATCTTCTGGCCGATGGAGCGGCCGGTGGCCAGCACGGTGCCGCGGCTCTTCAGGTGGAAGCGCTCCAGCACCTGGCCGGCGTCGCGGCTCTTCACCGTTTCCGGGCGCGCCTGCAGGATGTAGAGCTTGCCGTCCTGGCCGTCCTTGCCCCACTCGATGTCCATCGGGCGGCCGTAGTGCTTCTCGATGATCAGCGCCTGCTTGGCCAGCTCTTGGACTTCGGCGTCGGTGAGGGCGAAGCGCATGCGGTCGGCCTCGTCCACGTCGACGGTCTTGACCGAGCGGCCGGCGCCGGCCTGACCGCTGTAGACCATCTTGATGGCCTTGGTGCCGAGGTTGCGGCGGACGATGGCCGGGCGGCCCGCGGCCAGCGTGGGCTTGTGGACGTAGAACTCGTCGGGGTTGACCGCGCCTTGCACCACGGTCTCGCCGAGGCCGTAGGAGGCGGTGATGAACACCACGTCGCGGAAGCCGGACTCGGTGTCCATGGTGAACATCACGCCGGCGGCGCCGATGTCGGAGCGCACCATCTTCTGCACGCCGGCGGACAGGGCCACCTGGCTGTGCTCGAAGCCGTGGTGCACGCGATAGGCGATGGCGCGGTCGTTGTAGAGCGAAGCGAACACGTGGTGGATGGCTTCCAGCACGTGATCCAGACCCTTCACGTTCAGGAAGGTTTCCTGCTGGCCGGCGAAGGAGGCGTCGGGCAGGTCTTCGGCGGTGGCGGAGGAGCGCACGGCGTAAGAGCCTTCGCCCTTGCTGCCGGCCTCGAGCTTCTCATAAGCCTTGACGATCTCCTCGCGTAGCCGCGGTTGGAACGGCGTGTCGACGATCATCTGACGGATCTTGGCGCCGCAGGCGGCGAGCGCGTCGACGTCCTCGATGTCCAGGCTCTTGAGCTCGGCGTTGATCTTCTCGCGCAGTCCGCTCTGATCCAGGAAGTCCCAGAAGGCGGCGGCCGTGGTGGCGAAGCCGCCCGGAACCTGCACGCCGGCGTTGGCCAGGTTACTGATCATCTCGCCCAGGGAGGCGTTCTTACCACCGACCCGGTCGACATCGTGCATGCCCAGGGCGTCAAACCAAATCACATACTCTTGCAACGTCATCTCTCCCATAGTGCGCGAGAGCAGCCACCGCCCCCCGCGCCTTCAGCACGGGCAGGCTAAACAAGTAAGGAGACCACGAGCCTTCACTCATGTTCTCCTACCCCCGAAATTCCGCTAGCATCCGACGGACCGCCCGCCGTGGCCGCACAACCCGCGGACACGCCGCCTCAGGCCCTATCCACACCGCATGGCCCGCCGATGAGTAAAAAGCGCACCGTCTTCTTCGTCTCCGATCGCACCGGCATCACTGCCGAAACGCTCGGTCACAGTCTGCTCACCCAATTCGACGTCGCGCTGGAGCAGGTAACCCTGCCTTTCGTCGACAGCCCCGAACGCGCTCAACTCGCCCTGCGCCAGATCGAAGAGGCGAACCAAGCCAGTGGCGAGCGGTCCATCGTGTTCAGCACGGTGATCGACAACGAGGTGCGTGGGATCCTTAGGTCGGCAAATGCGGTCATGTTCGATTTTTTCGAGACGTTCATCGCCCCTCTCGAACAGGAACTCAAGGTGCCGTCCAGTCACATGGTCGGTCGGTCGCACGGGCTGCTGGATAATACCACGTACGACATCCGCATCGACGCGATGAACTACGCCCTCAACCACGACGATGGCGTCACCACCCATCACTATTCCCAAGCCGACGTCATCCTCGTTGGCGTCTCCCGCAGCGGCAAGACGCCGACGTGCATATACATGGCCTTGCAGTACGGTGTCTACGCCGCCAACTATCCCCTGACCGAAGAGGACCTGGAGGACGGGGGGCTGCCGAAGATCCTGGAGCCGTACCGGGCGAAGCTCTACGGGCTGACCATCCGGCCGGACCGGCTCGAACACATCCGTACCGAGCGCCGCCCGAACAGCCGATACGCTTCGCCTCAGCAGTGCCAGTACGAAGTGGCTCGCGCCGAGGCGATCTTCCGCCGGGAGAACATCCCGTTCATCAACACCACGACCATGTCGATCGAGGAGATCGCAACCACGATTCTCCACGAGCGCAAATTGAAGCGGCGACTTTATTAAAGTTGCCGATCCTTTTCCAGCGTTGGCGCGGCCTGCGACCGGGGCCCAAACGGGGTTGTGTTATAGTCCGACCATGATGTTCGTTACCCGCGAAACCGTACTGACCGTTCCGGCCCGCAGCTTTTCGAGCCTGATGGAGCTGTACGAGAACAACTACATCTATATCCGCCGCCTGATGCCGGACATCAGCGGCTTGCCGCCCATGGCGGTGTCGCGCGTGACCGGCGCGGCGGATCTCCACCTGAACATCATGGAGCGGTGCCCGTACACCAGCACCGTGCGTCTGACCCATCGCTTCCAGGGCATGGATGGCGACGACCAGCTGAGTCCGGACTTGGTGGTGCGCATCTACCATGACGCCCGCGCCGCCGAGGTGTTGCCCAGTTCGGAGCTGGCCCGGTTCCGCTTGTGGGGCAATGGCTTGGTGCCCGATCCGAGCAGCCTGACCTGGCGCTGGGAGGTGAACCGCTTCCTCAACCGCTGGCTGCGCTACTGCCTGGGCGAGGGGCACCATTTTCCGGCGATGCGGCTAGCGCCAGCTTGACCTGGGCTGATTGAGCCGCTATAGGTAATTCCTACTATTTCAGTAGGAATAGCCTGGTCGCTCTTGCATGAAGCTATCCACCAAAGGCCGCTACGCGGTCACCGCCATGATGGACCTCACTCTCCACGAGCATGAGGGGCCGGTTACGCTGGCCGATATCTCGCAATGCCAGGGTATTTCGCTGTCCTATCTGGAGCAGTTGTTCGCCAAGCTGCGCAAGAGCGAATTGGTGACCGGCGTTCGCGGCCCCGGCGGCGGCTACCGGTTGGCGCAGCCCGCCGACAGAATCACGGTGGCCGACATCATCTCAGCGGTGGACGAAAGCGTCGACGCGACCCGCTGTAAGGGCAGGCAGGACTGCCAGAACGGCGACCGCTGCCTTACCCACGACCTCTGGTGCGACCTCAGCGACCAGATCTACAACTTCCTCAACGGCATTACCCTGGCGCAACTGGCCGCGCGTCCCGGCATCAAGGCGGTGGTGCGGCGCCAGGACGAACGGCACTCGCGCAGCGCGGCGAAGGCGACGAGCGCCTAGGTGCCGCCGCTCAGCGCTTGAATGCGCGGACCAGCGTTTCGACAGCCGCCGTTTCGATGGACTTGATGCCCCGGGCGAACATGGCGCGCGCGCTGTCCGGGTCGTTCACCTCGTATACCGCCCACTGCCAAGGCCCGGGCCACAGCGGGGCCGGCTCCATCGGCAACTGAACGTCGCTGCAGAACAGATAGTCGGGCTCCACGATCTCGGCCCGGTCGCGCTGTTCCGTGCCCCAGTCAGGCAATACCCAGCCCACCGCCACCTCCCGTAGCGACCGCGCCTGCCGCAAGATGCCGTCGTCGAAGCTGATTAGGACCATGCGCTTGCCCAGGGGGAGGCAGTCCTGCAACACCCGCTCCACGCCCGCCGGAATGGCGTGATGCGGCAGGCTGTCGCGTTTGATCTCGACGAACACCTTGATGTCGCTATGCTTCGCCAAGCGTTCGACCACCTGCGCCAGCGTCGGGATCGGAGTAGGGTGAAAGCGTTCGCCGAGGCGCCCTGGCTCGTGTGCGCTGTAGTCCTGAAGCTGGTCGGGCGTCAGTTGCAGGAGATCGCCGGGGCGACCGGTGAGCCGTAGCAAATCGGTGTCGTGCAGCACCATGGGCGTGCCGTCGACGCAGAACTGGACGTCCAATTCGACCGCGTCGGCGCCGGCGGCGATGGCCGCCTCGAAGCCGGCGATGCTGTTCTCCGGATAACGCTCGCGATAGCCGCGATGGGCGATGAGGCTGGGAACTTTGCTCATGTGATGATCCTTTGCGTGTCGGGCCATGGGTTTCAAGGCCAAAGAACGAATCGTCAACGCGCCGCCGCGGGCTTGAACCGCCGGATCAGGTGGCGTAACCGCCGTATGCCGTCGGGGCTCGGTGCTTGCTCGTACCGTAGCAGGACATAGAGCCGTGTGATCTCGTCGATCTGCCGCGCATGCGCGGGCAGCGACCGGCAGGCGCGGGCAGCGAAATCCATCGGACCCTCGCCGGGACGGCGATCGACGCCGCGGCGCGCCAGCTTGCGGCAGAAGCGCTCGTACAGAGCGACCAGCGGCGGTGTGGTCGGCTGGCGGTAGCCGAACAGCATGTACGCCGAGATCAGCGCCACGATCAGCCCAAGCGTCGCCGCCATCGCGCCGACCGTGTGCCGCCAGTCGACCAAGCCGATCTGGTTCAGCACTTGCTGCTGCAGTTCCGGGCCGTAGGCGAGCACCCAGCGATTCCAGCCGGTATTGATGGCGTCGATGCCCAGCCGGAACTGCTTGATCCAGGACGCATCCAACCGCGCCATGGTGGGGATGGGATCGCCCGCCGGTACGGCTCTGCCCATGCCTTGCTCGACGCGCTCGGGCGATACCAGCGCCGTGGCGTCGATCCGCTGCCAGCCCGAGTCTTCCAGCCAGACCTCGGTCCAGGCATGCGCATCGGATTGGCGCACGATCAAGTAGTCGCCGAGCGGATTGATTTCGCCGCCCTGATAACCGGTGACCACCCGGGCCGGAACGCCGGCCGCTCGCATCAGCACCGCGAAGGCGCCCGCGTAGTGCTCGCAGAAGCCGCGCCGGGTCTCGAACAGGAACTGATCGACGTGATCCTGCTGCAGCGGGGGAGGCGAGAGCGTGTAGACGAATGGTTGCGAGCGGAAGAAGACGATGGCGGCGGCAACCAGCTCACGGTCGGAACCGCTCGTCTGCCGCCATTGTTCCGCGAGCGCGCGTGCCTGCGGGTGTGCCGCGGGCGGTAGCGACAGCATGCGCTGTCGCATCCCGGGAGAAAGCCCGCGGTCGAGCCGGAACTCGGGATGCGAGCGCATTTCGTAGCGGTACGGCTCGTGAATCGCGCCCGCGGTGCGCATCTCCGCTGCGGCGTTGAGCGACGCGCCGGGCGGGGCGAGCGCGGGAAGATCGAGCGCGAACAACCATTTCTGGTGATGCGGCTGAAGAATCACCGCGTAGTCGAGTGGATCGCCGAGGTGCTCCACCGCCGGCGGCCCCGCGGCGGGGGCTTCAGCGCGGCGCCAGGCGCGTCCGTCATAGAGCTCGAGCACCGGACCGCGCCAGTAACGCTGGTGCGGCGGCGGCGCCTCGCCAGCGAAGTCGACACGGAAGGCCACGGCATCGGAGCGGCTTAGTTCGCTGATGCTGCCCGGCTCCATGGTTTCGCTGAGCCCGGTTTGCGCGCCATAGGCGTCGCCGGGCAGTCCCCACAGCGGTCCTGGAATGCGGGGGAACAGTACGAATAGAACCAGCATGATCGGCACGGCCTGGACCAGCATGGACGCGGCGCGGCCGGCGTAGAGCCAGGGGCGGGGACGGGCCGGCACCTGATGGACGCTCAGCAGCAGCACGGTCATTACCCACACCGTGCCCATCAAGTAAGCGACCATGGCCAGCGACTGCGAAAACAGGAACTGCGTGCCGATAAGGAAGTAGCCGAGATAGAGCACCACGTGCGTGTCGCGCTTGTGCCGCATCTCCAGCAGCTTGAGCGCGGTCATCGACAGCAGCAGCGCGGTGCCGGCGTCTCGTCCCAGCAGGGTGCCGAAACTTCCGTAGATCCCGACCGCGGTGGCGACGGTCAGCAGCGTGCGAAGCCAGGTCGGCGGCAGCGCGTCGCCGCGATACGAGGCGAGAAAGCGCCAGGTGCCGCACAACAGCACCAGCACCGTGATCCAGACCGGCATGCGAAGCAGGTGCGGTATCGCCACCAGGCCCATCCCCAGCAGCAGGGTGACCAGCGTGGCGAGCGGTAGCAGCGGATCGTGGCGGCTCTTGGCGCTCATGTGCCGAACAGCGCTAGGGCTTCGAGGCAGCGGTGGCGGTGGTTCGCACCGCCATCGGGTCGGATCTCCAGCCCAGGCAGCCTTAAACCATAACGTAGCCCGGCGGCCTCGGCGTCGACCACCCAGCGACATAGGCGGGACAGACGCTGTTCGGTGTCCAGGCCGGAGAGCTCGTCCCAGTCCAGCCAAAGCCGCGAGCGCGCCGCTCCTTGGAACTGCTTGGTCTGCGGTTCGCGGCCTCGCGCCACCGCATGCCAAGCAACATGCTTCAGTGAATCGCCATGCTGATAGCGCCGGAGTCCACGGAAATCCTCATCGCCGCTGCCTTCATGGGAGCCCTGCTCGAACCCGCCGGCACCGGCGGGAAGCGGTACCGCGCCAGATTCGGGACGGGGATACACCAGGCAGCGCTGCCGCAGATCGAGCCACGACCAGGCGCGAAACAATCCGGTCGGAAAGCTGGTCTGCAGCGAGACTCGCTCCGTTTCACGCCAGCCGCGATGCTCGGTGGGCAAGCGGAACGCGAGTTGCACGCTGCTCTTGGCGGCAAGGTCCGCTGAATCCTGCAACCAACTTCCCAATGCCACGCTCACGCCGATACGTGGGCGCCTGGAACGGCTCTCCACGCGTAGCGGGAACACCGCCGGCTCGCCCGCGAATACAGGCGGCGCCGGCAGCGGCGTCACCCGCAGCCCCAGTAGGTTCATGAAGGTGTGCAGGATGGCGACGATCGCCAGGCCTCCCAGCAAGAACACCAGGAGGAACAGCATGCTGTTGTTGTAGTTGATGGCGCCCAACCACAGCACCACCAGCATGAGCGAGAACAGCAGTCCGCCGCGAGTAGGGAAAATATAGACCCGGCGATAGCGTAGTACGATGACGCCGCTGCGGTCGTCCAGGCCCTTGAAAACCCGGCGCTGCATCCAGTCGCGCCAAGCCGGTGCCGCCTGCATCAGGGGATCGCCACCTCTTCCAGGAACTCTTCTATGTGCCGGCTGCGGCCGCTCTGTTCGCCCGTGAGGCTGAGACGATGGCCGGCGATGGCCGGGAACACCGCCTGCACGTCTTCCGGCAGTACCGCCTCGCGCCCATGTACTAGCGCCCACGCCTTGGCCGCGCGCAACAGACCAAGGCCGGCGCGCGGCGACAGCCCGTGGCGATAGCGCCCGCATTGGCGGCTGTAATCGAGCAGGGCCTGCAGATACTCGAGCAGCGCCTCGGCGGCGCGTACCTGCTTTACCTGCGATTGCAGCCGGATCAGATCGTCGGGCGTCATCACCGGCTCCAGCTCGGCCAGTACCGCCCGCCGGTCCTCGCCGCGCAACAGTGCCTGTTCGGCGGCGCGATCCGGATAACCCAGCTCAAGACACATGAGGAAGCGGTCGAGCTGCGACTCGGGCAAGGGGAAAGTGCCGATCTGCGTGTCGGGGTTCTGGGTCGCGATCACGAAGAAGGGCGAGGGCAGAGGGCGGGTGACCCCGTCGATCGTCACCTGTTCCTCCTCCATCGCCTCGAGCAGCGCGCTCTGCGTCTTCGGTGTGGCACGGTTGATCTCGTCGGCGAGTACCACCTGGGAGAAGATCGGCCCCGGGTGAAAGCTGAAGCGGCCGCTCTCGCGCTCGAAGATCGCGGCGCCGAGGATGTCGGCCGGCAACAGATCGCTGGTGAACTGGATGCGCTGGAACTCGAGGCCAAGCAGTCGCGCCAGGGTGTGCGCCAATGTCGTCTTGCCGACGCCCGGCAGGCCTTCGATCAGGAGGTCTCCTCGGGCGAGGAGACAGGCGACGGCGAGACGGATCTCGTGGTCCTTGCCCAGGATGACCTGGCCAGCCTGGCTGACGAGTCGCGGGATGAGGTCGGACATGCGGCTCTTCTGTTTGTAGCTCTACGCTACCTATGATTGGTCCCGGCCGCTGAATGTGCAATCCGGGACGCCTCCGTCGCGCCTGCCGCACCCGTGCGGAAAAATTTTTCACGAGGGGGCTAGCATCGGCACCGGCGTTGTGGCAAAGTTCGCGCCTCGTTGATGAGGCCCGCCAACTGAACGCTTTCCGGGGTAACTCGAAAGCAGCAGGACGCGGAAATCCGGACGCCCGAACACGGCGGACGGCCCCGAAAAAAAGGGCGTTGACAAGGTTTTCGGGAAGTGTAGAATGCGCCTCCCTGCTTCGGGCGAAAGGCTCTGGAGCGAAGAGCGAAGGCTCGCGGATCTTTAACAATTTAAGCCAGATAACTTGTGTGGGTGCTTG
>Ga0182741_1000677_pt1 | contig 49021 bp, 42 predicted proteins | sample eDN5th37CBELigOP_FD_128874 | JGI IMG/M metagenome (GOLD analysis project Ga0182741, IMG submission 128874) | Enriched Organic Plus compost microbial communities from Emeryville, California, USA - eDNA 5th pass 37_C BE-Lig OP (version 2) (version 2) ... | reverse complement strand
CATGGGATCGAGCCAGCTCGCCCCGGTCCATAGGATGACCGCGCCCGCAATCACGACGCCGAGTGAGACGGCCGCATCTGCAACCATGTGCAGGAAGGCGCCTCGGATGTTGAGATCGCCCTTGCTGCCGCTCATGAAGAGGAGGGCCGTGAAGCCGTTCACGAGGATGCCGATGCCCGCGACCACCATGACGGTCCCGGCCGCAACAGGCGTGGGCGTGATCAGGCGCTGGACGGATTCCCACGCGATGCCGCCCACGGCGATGAGCAGCAGAAGCGCGTTGAAGAGCGCGGCCAGAATGGAGCTGGAGCGCAGGCCATAGGTGAAGCGCTCCGTCCGGCTGCGCTTCGCGAGCAGGGCTGCGCCCCACGCGATGGCGAGGCCGAGCACATCGCTCAAGTTATGGCCCGCATCCGACAGGAGAGCCATGGAATCCGCGAGGAACCCGTAGAGCGCCTCGATGCCCACGAAACCGAGATTGAGCGCGATGCCGATGAGAAAGGCGCGCCCGTGCCCCGTTCCATGCGCGTGGCTGTGACCGTGATGGGAATGGCCGTCGGAAGGGTGGTGCGCGCTCATGTGTCTCACTCGCGTACGGCGTGGAGAGTGTCCGCTTCCAGATTGAAGGCTGCCGCAAAGAGGGCGCGGGTGTAATCCGTCTGCGGTTTGGCGAAGATCGTCTCGGCCGAGCCTTCCTCGACGACCTTGCCGTTCTGCATGACGATGACGTGGTTGGCGAGCGCCCGCACCACCTTGAGGTCGTGGCTGATGAACATGTAGGCGAGGTTGCGCCGCTTCTGGAGGTCGCGGAGCAATTCGACGATCTGCGCCTGGACCGACATGTCGAGGGCCGAGGTCGGTTCGTCGAGCATGATGAACCGGGGCTCCAGCGCCATGGCGCGCGCAATGGCGATGCGCTGGCGCTGGCCGCCCGAGAATTCATGCGGGTAGCGGTCCATGGAGGCGGGATCGATGCCGACATCATGAAGCGCGCGCGCCACCACGGCGCGGCGATCCGCATAGGACAGGCCGCCCTCCTGGACGAGAAGGCCCTCCTCGACGATCTCGGCCACCGACATGCGTGGCGAGAGGGAGCCATAGGGATCCTGGAAGACGACCTGAAGGTCCTTGCGCAGGGGGCGGATCTGCCGCGAGCCGAGGCCGTCGATCCGGTTGCCGAGGAACACGACAGGCCCCTCGGACGAAACGAGGCGCAGGATAGCGAGGCCCAGCGTCGTCTTGCCCGAGCCGGATTCGCCGACGACGCCGACCGTCTCGCCCTGGCGGATGCGCACCGAGACGCCGTCCACCGCCTTCACGTGTCCCACGGTCTTGCGCAGGAAACCGCGCTTGATGGGGAACCAGACCTTGATCGGCCCGGCCTCGACCACCGTCGGGGCATCGGCCGGCACGGGATTGGCGCGGTTTCCTGGGCTCCGCGGCCAGGAGCTTCTGCGTGTAGGGATGCTGCGGGTTCTCGAAGACCTCCGCGACGGTGCCATGCTCGACGATCTTGCCCTTGAGCATCACGCAGACCCGGTCGGCCACCTTGCGCACGATGCCGAGATCGTGGGTGATGAACAGCATCGCCATGTTGAGCCGGCCCTTCAGCTCCGCGAGGAGCTTGAGGATCTGCGCCTGCACGGTCACGTCGAGGGCCGTGGTTGGCTCGTCGGCAATCAGGAGATCGGGCTCGTTGGCGAGGCTCATGGCGATCATCACGCGTTGGCGCTGACCGCCCGATAGCTGGTGCGGATAGGCGCCGAGGCGGCTCTCCGCGTCGCGGATGCCGACGAGCGCGAGAAGCTCGAGGGTGCGGTCGCGGGCGGCCCTCTCGGACAGGCCCCGGTGCAGCTTCAGGATCTCGCCGACCTGCTGCTCGATGGTATGGAGCGGATTGAGCGAGGTCATCGGCTCCTGGAACACCATGGTGATGTCGTCGCCGCGCACCCGGCGCATGGCGTCCTCGTCGGACGCGAGCAGGTCCTGGCCCTTGAACAGGATGCGCCCCGATGGGTGCGAAGCGGACGGATAGGGCAGGAGCCTGAGGATCGACAGGGCCGAGACCGATTTGCCGGAGCCGGATTCGCCCACGAGCGCCACCGTCTCGCCCGCCTTGATGTCGAAGGAAATCCGGTCGACCGCGAGCATGTCGCGCCCGTCCTGACGGAACGCAACCGAGAGATCCTGAACGGAGAGGAGCGGCTCTGTCATTGGAACGTCTTCCGCGGATCGAAGGCGTCGCGCACGGCCTCGCCGACGAAGATGAGCAGGCTGAGCATCAGCGCGATCACGAAGAAGCCCGTGAGGCCGAGCCAGGGCGCCTGGAGATTGGCCTTGCCCTGGGCGAGCATCTCGCCGAGCGAGGGCGAGCCGGGCGGCAGGCCGAAGCCGAGGAAATCCAGGGACGTGAGGGTCGTGATGGAGCCGTTGAGGATGAACGGCAGGAAGGTCAGCGTCGCCACCATGGCGTTGGGCAGAAGGTGCTTGAACATGATGGTGACGTTGGACAGTCCCAGCGCCCGCGCGGCGCGCACATATTCGAAGTTCCGCGCCCGCAGAAACTCGGCCCGCACCACGCCCACGAGGGAGACCCAGGAGAAGAGCAGCAGGATGCCGAGCAGCACGAAGAAGCTCGGTGTGATTATCGCCGAGATGATGATGAGCAGATAGAGAGCCGGGATCGCGGTCCAGATCTCGATGAAGCGCTGGAACAGAAGGTCGGTCCAGCCGCCGAAATAGCCCTGGACGGCGCCGGCGAGCACGCCGATCACCGACGAGATGCCCGCGAGGATTAGGCCGAACAGAACCGAGATGCGAAAGCCGTAGATCAGCCGCGCCACCACGTCGCGACCCTGATCGTCCGTGCCGAGCCAGTTCCACTCGATGTCGCGGCATCCGGTGCCGCCATTTCTTTCCGCGATAGGGCGGCATTGCTCGTCGGTGAGCATCCAGGTGGGCGGCGCCGGGGCCGGCACTGGAAGATCGAGGTTGTGGGTGTTGTAGGAGAAGCGGACCGGCGCCCAGATCGCCCAGCCGTTCTCGTCGATCTCCTTGGCGATGACCGGATCCCGGTAATCGGTCTGAGCCAGGAACCCGCCGAACTTCTCCTCCGGGTAATCCACGAAGATCGGATAGAGCAGCTCGCCCTTGTAGGAGACGAGGAGGGGCCTGTCGTTGGCGATGAATTCCGCGAACAGGCTTAAGATGAACAGGACCATGAAGATCCAGAACGACCAGTAGCCCCGCTTGTTCGCCTTGAAGTTCTGGAAGCGCCGCCGGTTCAGCGGCGAGAGGCGGATGAAGCCCTGCCGCGGCAGGGGCGGGGCCAGGGGCGCGTTCGCGGCCGGGGAGGCGACGGGCACGTTCTCGTTCATCTCATACCTCCCGCGTCTCGAAATCGATGCGCGGGTCGATCCACGTATAGGTGAGATCCGAGATCAGGTTCACCGCAAGGCCCATGAGCGAGAAGATGTAGAGGTTCGCGAACACCACCGGATAGTCGCGGTTGACGATGGACTCGAAGGAGAGGAGGCCCAGCCCGTCGAGGGAGAAGATCGTCTCGATCAGGAGCGCGCCTGCGAAGAAGGCGCTGATGAAGGCGCCTGGAAAGCCCGCGATCACGATCAGCATGGCGTTGCGGAAAACGTGGCCGTAGAGCACCTGCCGCTCCGAGAGGCCCTTCATCCGGGCGGTCAGGACATATTGCTTGCGGATCTCGTCCAGGAAGGAGTTCTTCGTCAGCAGCGTCGAGGTCGCAAAGGCGCCGAGCCCCATGGCGATGATCGGAAGGGTGATGTGCCAGAAATAATCGAGGATCTTGCCGCCGAGGGAGAGCTGCTCCCAGTTCTCCGACGTGAGACCGCGTAACGGGAAGATCTGCCAGAACGAGCCGCCGGCAAAGAGCACGATCAGCAGGATCGCGAAGAGGAAGCCCGGAATGGCATAGCCGACGATCACGATGCCGGAGGTCCAGATATCGAAGGCCGAGCCGTCCCGGACGGCCTTGCGAATGCCGAGCGGGATCGAGATCGCGTAGGAAAGCAGGGTCATCCACAGGCCGAGGCTGACCGAGACCGGCAGCTTCTCCTTGATGAGCTGGAGCACCGAGATGTCGCGGAAATAGCTTTTGCCGAAATCGAAGCGGGCATAATCCCACAGCATCTTGAGGAAGCGCTCGGAGGCGGGCTTGTCGAAGCCGAACTGCACTTCCAGCTGCTTGATGAATTGCGGGTCGAGTCCCTGCGCGCCGCGATAGCGCGAGGACGAGGATTCACCGCCTCCACCCCCGGCGTTCTGGCCGCCCGAGAAATCGCCGCCCCCGCCGGAGATGCGCGACGTGGCACCCGTATCCTGGCCCTGAAGCTGCGCGATGATACGCTCCACCGGTCCGCCCGGGGCGAATTGCACGATGGTGAAGGAGATCAGCATGATGCCGAGCAGGGTCGGGATCATGAGGAGGATGCGGCGCGCGATATAGGCGAGCATCAGGCGTCTTCACTCTGACGGCCGATGCGGCCGAGATGAGTGTCATTGAAGGCAGACGTGTATTTCAAGCCATATCCTAACATGCGGTCGAATCCGATATGGGCCGCCCATATGGCGGCCAGCCCCAGCAGGAGCGGCTTTGCAATAAGCAGCCCCAATCCGGCAAGAACGGCCGGCGCAATGGTAGAATGAAGCGCATTGTAGAGGATAGCCCCCTTCCGGGGACCCGCCCAATAGCCGGCGAAGCTGATATCGGGCACGAAAAACAGGGCCGCATAGAGCCACCAGGACAATCCGGACAGGCCAAATCCCGCGGTGGCGAGAGCAAATAGCGCCAAGCCTTCGAGACGCAGGATCAGGCGCGGCCCGCCCCTGACGGCGGCTATGCTTCGCATTGTGTGCAAGCTTCAGCCTCGTCCAATCCGCCGGGCCTTTTCGGCGTCGTACCACCAGGTCCCGGGCGCGCCGGAACTCAGCTTCGGCTTCACGGCCGGCCGGGAGAACATGTCCCAATAGGCGAACCAGTCGCTGGGCTTGAACCACATGGGCACCCAGTACTGGCCGGCGCGCAGGACCCGGTCGAGGGCCCGGCAGGCGGTGACCAGCTCCTGGCGCGTCTTCGCCGATCCGATGACCTCGATGAGCGCATCCACGGCCGGGTTGTCGATGCCAGCGACGTTGTAGGAGCCTGGTGACCGCCCGGCCTGCGAGCCATAGACGACCCGCAAGGAATCGCCCGGGGTGGACGAGCCCGTCAGGGCGCGGGAGGCGATATCGAAATCGTAGACCTCCATCCGGCGCTGGTATTGGGCCGCGTCGACAATGCGCGACTGCGCATTGATGCCCAGGCGCTTCAGGTTGGCCTGGAAGGGCTGTACGTGCGGCTGGAAGGCGGCCTGGAAGTCGAGGAACTCGATGGTGAAGGGCTGCCCGTTCGGCAGCTTGAGCACGCCGCCCTCGCGCTTGCAGCCCGCCTCGCGCAGCAGCTCGTCCGCACGGCGCAGGAGGCGCCGGTCCTGGCCAGAGCCGTCGGAGACCGGGGGCATATAGGGCTCGCCGAAGACCGATGTCGGCAGCTCTTTCCGGAACGGTTCGAGGAGAGCGACCTCCTCGGGCGAGGGCAGGCCGACCGCCTTCATCTCGGAATTTTCGAAATAGGAGGTCAGGCGCTCGTAGGACCCGTACATGATGTTGGCGTTGGTCCACTCGAAATCGAACGCAAGCCCGATCGCTTCACGGATCCGCGGGTCCTTGAAGGCTTCACGGCGGGTGTTGAAGTACCAGCCCTGGATGGAGGACGGAGCCTCGTTGGGGATCTCCTCCTTCTTGACGCGACCTTCCTTAAGGGCAGGAAAATCGTAGCCGGTGGCCCATGTGCGGGAAGTGAACTCCTCGTTGAAGTTCAGGGTCCCGTTCTTGAAGGCCTCGAAGGCGACGATCCTGTCGCGGAAATATTCGTAGCGGATCCGGTCGAAATTGTTCTGCCCGACATTCACCGGCAGGTCCTTGGCCCAGTAATCCGGAGCGCGCTCGAACTCGATGAAGCGGCCCTGCTCGAAATGGCCGACCTTGTAGGGGCCGGACCCGAGGGGCGCCTCGAGGGTGGAGGCCTCGAAATCGCGGCCCTGCCACCAGGCCTGCGAGAAGATCGGCATTCCGGCGATCACCAGATGCAGATCGCGGCTCCGCTTGGGCGAAAGCCGGACGAGGAGCACGTCATCGCCCTCCGCCTCGGCGCTCTCCAGCTGCGTCAGGAGAAGCCTGAAGGTGGGGTGGCCCTTTTCCTTGAGGATGTTGAGCGAGAAGGCCGCGTCTTTGGCGGTCAGGCGTGAGCCGTCGTGGAACCGCGCTTCCGGGCGCAGCAGGAAGCGATAGGTCGATTTGTCATCGGAGACGCGCACCGCCCGCGCCACGAGGCCGTACAGGGCGTCGGGCTCGTCCCCGGAACCCGCCATCAGGCTGTCGAAGGTCGCGGACATCCCGGCGGCGCCATCTCCCTTCAGGACGAAGACGTTGAGGGTGTTGAAGGTGTCGAAGTTCTGGTTGCCGACCGCCTGCCGGATCTGGATCGCCAGGGTGCCGCCCTTGGGCGCCTGCGGGTTCACATAGTCGAAATGCTTGAAATCCGGCCCGTATTTGAGGTCGCCGAAGCTGGACAGGCCGTGGACCTCGCCGGAGGTCGCTTCCTGCGCGAGGGCCGTACCGGCACGGCTGCCGAGAAGGGCGGCCGCGGCGCCGCCGAGAAGGACGGTGCGGCGGGTGGGCCGGGTCATCGCGCTGCTCCCGTCTTGGCGGCCTTGGCGGTGTCGTACCACCAGATCGTCGGGAAGCCGGCGGCGCCGTAGCGCGGCATGGTCTCTGGATGGCTGAAACGATCCCAGCGGGCGGTCCGCTGCTTCCGGTAGGTCCATTGCGGAACCACGTAATCGTGAGCCAGCAATACCCGGTCGAGGGCCTTCGTGGCCGCCACCAGGTCGTCCCGGTCCGTGGCGTAGATCACCTTGTCGATCAGGGCATCGACCCCCGGATCGCTGATCCCGGCCAGATTGCGGGAACCTTCCCGTCCGGCCGCCTGTGAGCCCCAGAATTCGCGCTGTTCGTTGCCGGGCGAGAGGCTTTGGCCCCAGATGCCCGAAATGATGTCGAAATCGAACGACCGGGTCCGGTTCACGTATTGCACGTCATCGACGATCCGCACGCTCGTGACGATGCCGAGACGGTCGAGGGAGGCCTTGTAGGGCAGGTAGACCCGCTCGTCGTTCTGGCTGCTGCCGAGGAGCTCGACGGTCAACACCTCGCCCTTGGCGTTCACACGGCGGCGGTCCTTGAGCTCCCAGCCCGCTTCGCGCAGCAGGCGGTCCGCCTCGCGCAGGTTGGCGCGCACGGTCTCGGGCGTATCGCCGACCGGGTTCTTGTAGGGCGTCGTGAAGACCTGAGGCGGAACCTTGTCCTTCACGGATTCCAGAATCTCCCGCTCCCGGCCCTCGGGCAGGCCCGAGGAGGCGAGCTCGAGCCCGTAGAAATAGCTCGAGATGCGCTCATACTGGCCTGAGAAGATCGTCTTGTTGATCTCCTCGAACGGGAAGGCGAGATTGAAGGCGCGCCGGACCCGGGGATCCTTGAACTTGTCCCGCCGCAGGTTGAGCACGAAGGCCTGCATCACGCCGGAAGCCCGGATCGGGAATTCCTCCAGGACGACGCGGCCCTGCTGGCGGGCCGGGAAATCATAGCCGGTCGCCCAGTTCCGGGCGCTGTTCTCGGTCCGGAAGTCGATCCGGTCACCCTTGAAGGCTTCGAGGAGCACCGTGGCGTCGCGGTAATATTCGTAGCGGACCTCGTCGAAATTATATTGCCCGACATTCACGTTCAGGGTCTCGCCCCAGTAGTCCTTCACGCGCTCGTAGGTGGCGTTGCGTCCGGCTTCGAAGCTCTTGATCCGGTAAGGTCCGGAGCCCAAAGGCGGCTCCAGGCTCGTCTGGGTCACGTCGCGCTTGCGCCCGTCGGGACCCGTGCCCTCCCACCAGTGCTTGGGCAGGACGAGGAGCTGGCCCATGATCTGGGGCAGTTCCCGGTTGCCCTTCTGGTCGAACGTGAACGTCACCTCCCGGTCGCCGGTCTTCTCGGCCTTGACCACGTTCTTGTAATAGAAGGCATAGGTGGGGCTGTTCGCCTTCAGGACCTCGAAGGAATAGATCACGTCATCGGCCGTGACGGGCTTGCCGTCCTGCCACCGGGCCTCGGGGCGCAGGCGGAACGAGACGGACGAATAATCCTCCGGATACGAAAAAGCCTCGGCCAGGAGCCCGTAGGAGGCGCTCGGCTCGTCGAGTGAGGGGGTGACCAGGGTCTCGTAGACGAGGCCGAGGCCCTGCTCGGGCGCGCCCTTCACGCCTGCCACGACGATGTTGAAGCTGTCGAAGGTCCCTTGAGCGCCGAAGCGGACGAGGCCGCCCTTGGGCGCCTGGGGGTTCACATAGTCGAAGTGCTTGAAACCGGCCGGATATTTCGGCTCGCCGAGCAGGGCCGACCCATGGCGCCAGGGCGTTTCCTGCGCTGCGACGGTCGAGAAGGCCAGGCAGGCGAGGAGGCTCAGCAGGGTGGGGCGGATCACAAGGCACTCCTGAACGTGAGGTGTCTTTTCACAAACCGATACATTTTTGTCCGGAATGGGACGAGCGCAAGGGCGTGGGCCCAAAACAAAAGCCGGGCTTTAGGCCCGGCTTTGCGACGAATGGGTGCTGAAAGCGCCTTACTGGGCGGCCGGCAGAGCCACCGGGTTGTCCGAGAGGGTCCGGAGGTAGGCCAGGATGTCGGCCCGCTCCTCGGGCTTGGCGACGCCCGCGAAGGCCATCAGGGTGCCGGGCACGTCCTTCTTCGGGTTGGTGATGAACTTGTCGAGCTCTTCGTAGCTCCACTCACCGCCCTTGGACTTCAGGGCGCCCGAATAATTGAAGCCCTCATGCGACGCGACGGGGCGTCCGACCACGCCGTAGAGATCCGGACCGACCTTGTTCGGGCCGCCCTTCTCGAAGCTGTGGCAGGCCTGGCACTTCTTGGCCGCCGACTGGCCCTTCGCCGGATCGGCCTTCGCCAGGAGGACCGGAAGCGGCACGGACGGGGCTGCTGCAGCCTCGCCGCCGCCTGCGGCCGCGGTTTCCTCGGGAGCCGGAAGATCGTAGCCCGGGACGGCGGGGGTCTTCGGCGCGAAGATGCCGCTGGCGATGACGTTGACGCCGACCACGAAGAGCAGCGTCCCAAACACGGCGCCCGCGATCTTATTGGTCTCGATATTCATGAATCAGGCTCTCCTCGCCTTAATCTGCGGCGGAACCGGCGCGACGAAACGGATGGCGCGCGGGCGAGGGGGCCCGCGACCGTGGCGTTGCTTAGCCGCAGAGACGGGGGTTTGACAATGGGGTCCGGCGGTTTTTGGCCGGCCTCTTGGTCGCATAGCTCCGAAAAGACCGGCCTGCCTCATGCAAGGCCGAGGCGGCGTGGACCATGACAAATCTGCCCAGCCTTGGTAAGGACCCCCGAAATCCTGCCGATGTGCCCCTCATGTCCGACTCCCTCGTCCTGATTCCCGCCCGCCTCGCGGCCACGCGCCTGCCGAACAAGCCCCTGGCCGAAATCGCCGGCGAGCCGATGATCGTCCACGTCTGGCGCCGAGCCGTGGAGGCCGGAGTCGGCCCGGTCGCGGTCGCGACGGACGCCGAGGCCATCGCCGAGGCCGTGACCCGGGCAGGCGGCAAGGCCGTGATGACCCGCGCGGATCACGCCTCCGGCTCGGACCGGATCTTCGAAGCTGTGGAAAAGCTCGATCCGGAAGGGCGTCACGACGTGGTGGTGAACGTCCAGGGCGACCTGCCCACGATCGATCCCGCCGCTATCGCGGCGTCGGTCGCGCCGCTCTCCGATGCTGCCGTCGACATCGCAACTCTTGTGGCGCCCATCGAGCGGCCGGAGGAGCGGACCAACCCGAACGTGGTCAAGATGGTGGGAAGCGAAATTGCTCCCGGCCGGTTCCGCGCCCTCTACTTCACCCGGGCCACCGCTCCCTACGGAGACGGCCCCCTCTATCATCATATCGGCCTCTATGCCTATCGGCGCAAAGCCCTGCAGCGTTTCGTGGCCCTTCCGCCGTCTCCCCTCGAGATGCGGGAGAAGCTCGAACAGCTGCGCGCGCTCGAGGCCGCGATGCGCATTGACGCGGTCGTCGTGGGCGGCGTGCCGCTTGGGGTCGATACGCCTGAAGATCTCGAACGCGCGCGCGCCATGATCGCCGCCCGGAGGACATCATGAACAAGCTCATCTCGTTCCAGGGCGAGCCGGGAGCCAATTCCCATACTGCCTGCGAGCAGGTCCTGCCCGACTGGACTGTTCTGCCGTGCCCGACCTTCGAGGATGCCTTCGCGGCCGTGGACGAGGGCCAGGCCGGCCTCGCCATGATCCCGATCGAGAATTCCATCGCCGGGCGCGTGGCCGACATCCATCATCTCCTGCCGACATCAGGCCTCCACATCGTGGGTGAGCATTTCCTGCCCATCCATTTCCAGCTCATGGGCCTGCCGGACGCGGATCTCGGCACCATTAAGAGCGTGCACAGCCATGTCCATGCGCTGGGCCAGTGCCGCAAGATCATCCGCAAGCTCGGCCTGAAGGCCCATGTGTCGGGCGACACTGCGGGCTCGGCCCGCGAGGTGGCGGAGTGGAAGGACAGGACGAAGGCCTCGCTTGCGCCGCGCATGGCCGCCGACATCTACGGCCTCAAGATTCTCGCGGAGGACGTGGAGGACGAGGCGCATAACACGACCCGCTTCGTAATCCTGTCCAAGACGCCCAAATGGGCGCCGGCCGGGCAGGGGCCTCTCGTCACGAGCTTCGTGTTCCGCGTCCGCAACCTGCCGGCAGCCCTCTACAAGGCGCTCGGCGGCTTCGCGACGAACGGCATCAACATGACGAAGCTCGAAAGCTACATGCTGGAGGGCGGCTTCACGGCGACGCAGTTCTACGCGGAGGTGGACGGCCATCCCGAGGACCTCAACCTGAGGCGTGCCCTGGAGGAGCTGGATTTCTTCTCCCGCGAATTGCGCATCCTCGGCGTCTATCCGGCGAGCCCCTTCCGGGAAAAGATCAGGGAGGCGGCCGAGTGAGTTTTCACATCGGCCCGGCGACGGTCGCGGATGCGGAAGCCATCGCCCGGGTCCATGTGCAGGGCTGGCGCGAAGCCTATGCGGGTCTCCTGAACCCCGCCTCCCTCGCGGGCCTCTCGGTCGAGGAGCGGACCCGGATGTGGCAGGAACGTCTTGCCGGAACCGATCCGGGGAGGCTGGCCCTCATCGGCCGGAATGGGGAGGGCGAGATCGTCGGTTTCGCGGCCGGCGGGGCGGCGCGCTCCGAAGGAGCTGAGCCGCTCGGTACGGATGCCGAGATCTACGCGATCTACCTCCTCGATCAGGTCAAGCGCCGGAGGCTCGGAAGGGCCCTCATGGCTGGCCTGTTCGGTCATTTCGTGCGCCAAGGCTTCGCGTCCGCAGGGCTCTGGGTTCTCAAGGATAACGCGCCTGCCCGCCGCTTCTATGAGACGCTCGGCGGACAGGCCGGGCCGGAGCAGGAACTGGAGTTGCGCGGTCAGAGAGTGACCGAGATCGTCTACCGGTTTGAGCCGATTCCCGTCCTCGCCTGAGACGGGCCGCGCGACAGGCGCGGCCCGGTTGTGCCTTAAGCGGGGTAGTATCCGAACATGGATTTGATTTCGAGGAACTCCTCGAAGCCGAAGCGACCCCATTCGCGGCCGTTGCCTGACTGCTTGTAGCCCCCGAAGGCCGCGGCCGTGTCGCCGCGCGATCCGTTCAGGTGCACCATGCCGGCGCGGATCCTGCGCGCGACGCGGCGGGAGCGCTCGATATCGCCCGACGTGACATAGCTCGACAGGCCATAGACCGTGTCGTTCGCGATCCGGATGGCCTCCTCCTCAGTCTCATAGGGCAGGATGCTGAGGACGGGGCCGAAGATCTCTTCCCGGGCGATGGTCATGTCGTTTCGCACATCCGCGAAGACCGTCGGCTGCACGTAATATCCCCGGTTCAGCCCCTGCGGACGTCCGGGCCCGCCGGCCACGAGGGTCGCGCCCTCCTTGATGCCGGTTTCGATGAGATGCTGGATGCGCTCGAACTGTGTGCGGCTGACGACAGGTCCAATGGTGGTCGTGGCGACTCTCGGGTCGCCGGCCACGGTTTCTTCGGCGATGCGCCGGGCGATCGCGATCACCTCCTCCTGTCGGTCCGCCGGGACGAGGAGACGGGTCGGCGCGTTGCAGGATTGCCCGCTATTGGCGAAGCAGCCTCGTGCTCCATGGGTGACTGCGGCGTCGAAATCCGCATCGTCCAGGAGGATGTTGGGAGACTTGCCGCCCAGTTCCTGGTGGACCCGCTTCACCGTATCGGCCGCCGCCTTGGCAACCAGGATCCCGGCGCGGGTCGAGCCCGTGAAGGAGACCATGTCGATGTCCGGATGGCTCGCGATGGCCTGGCCCACATGCGGGCCGTCGCCGTTCACCAGGTTGAAGACGCCCGCGGGCACGCCGGCCTCGTGCAGAATCTCGGCCACGATGAGTGCCGACAGGGGCGCCACTTCGCTGGGCTTCAGCACCATGGTGCAGCCGGCCGCGAGCGCCGGGCCGACCTTGCAGGCGATCTGGTTGAGCGGCCAGTTCCAGGGCGTGATCAGACCGACCACGCCGATAGGCTCGCGGGCGATCAGGGTGGCGTTGATCCGCTCGTCGAACACGTAGTCCTTCAGGACCTCGATGGCGCGGGTCAGGTGGCCGAGGCCAGCCGGCACGTGGCGCTCGCGTGCGAAGGCGATGGGCGCGCCCATTTCGGTCGAGACGGCCTCCGCGAGGTCGTCGGTGCGCTGCCGGTAGATCTCGACGATCCTGTTCAGGAGATCCAGGCGCTCCGCGCGGGTCGTCCAGGCATAGGTCTCGAAGGCGCGCCGCGCGGCCGCGACGGCCTTGTCCACGTCGGCGCTCCCGCCCGCCGCAATGGTGGCGACAACCTCCTCGGTCGCGGGATTGACGACGTCGATGAGGTCCTGCCCGGCCGGTTTGGTCCAGCGGCCGTCGATATAGAAGTCATGGTGATGCTGCACGGTCTCGTTCTCCGGCTGGTTGCGTCGGCCTCAGTCCATGCGATGCAGCGCGGAGCGGATGCTCTCGACCGTCTGCCCGATCTGCTCCTCATCGATGATGAGGGGCGGGGAGAGCACGATGAGATCTCCGGAGGCGCGCACCAGGACGCCGTCTTCGTAGCACATCTGCGCGCAGCAGCCTCCCCGGGCACCCGGCTCGCCGGCGCGGGGCGCCAGCTCCACCACGCCGAGAAGGCCGATGTTGCGGATATCTGCCACATGGGGTTCACCCTTCAAGCTGTGAAGAGCTGCCTCCCACACCGGCGCGATGGCGGCGGTGCGTTCGAAGAGACCGAATTCCTCATACACGTCCAGGGCCGCAAGACCCGCCGCGCAGGCGAGCGGATGGCCCGAATAGGTGTAGCCATGGAAGAGCTCGATCGCCTCCGGCGGCCCCGCCATGTAGGCGTCGAACACGAAGTCGCGGAGAAGGACGCCGCCCATGGGCACGGCCCCGTTGGTCATGCCCTTGGCGCAGGTGATGATGTCCGGCGTGACGCCGAGCGCCTGGGCCGCGAAGGGCGTGCCGAGACGGCCGAAGCCTGTGATGACCTCGTCGAAGATGAGCAGGATGCCGTGCTTGTCGCAGATCTGGCGCAGGCGCTGGAGATAGCCCTTCGGCGGCGGATAGACGCCGCCCGAGCCGATGACAGGCTCGACGATCACGGCCGCGACGGTTGCCGGATCATTGATTTGCAGCAGGCTCTCCAACTCGTCCGCGTAATGGGCCCCCGCCTCTGGCTGCCCGCGGGAGAAGCCCATCATGGCCCGGTCATAGGGCAGGGAGAGGTGGAAGACATCGGGCAGGAGCGGGCCGAAATCGCGCTTGTGGCGTCCGATGCCCCCCACCGAGAGGCCGCCGAAGCCCATGCCGTGATAGCCCTTGGCGCGACCGATGAATTTCGTGCGTCCCGCATCGCCCCGGGCGCGGTGGTAGCCCCGGGCGATTTTCAGAGCGGAATCGACCGATTCGGAGCCGGAATTGGTGAAGAACACATGGTCGAAGCCCTCGGGCGCGACGCCTGTGAGGCGGCGGGCGAGATCGAACGCCCCGGGATGGCCCATTTTGAACGAGGAGACGAAATCGAGCCGGGCGGCTGCCTCGCGGATGGCCTCGACGATCCGGGGTTGAGCATGGCCTGCATTGACGCACCACAGGCCCGCCATGGCGTCCAGCACCCGCCGCCCATCATCCGTGATGTAGTGCATGCCTTCGGCTCCGACGAACATCATCGGGCTCGACCGGAACTGGCGCATGGCCGTAAAGGGAAGCCAAAAGGCATCGCCCACGTCGTTGGCGAGCGGGCGTGCGGAAATCTGCGGCGAGGCAGTCATCGGGTGCTCCTGCAAGGATGGGTTCCGAAGGGAATTCGTGTTGAATTTTATATTCTAGAAATACAATTACGGTTCAGCCGGGATCGGGGCTTTGGCGCGACCTGACCTGGCTTGCCCGCTCCAGGTGGCGGCGCATGAGCAGGGACGCGATCTCCCGTTCGCCGCGATCCAGAAAATCGAGCATTTCAAGATGCTCGCGACAATTCACGACGACCCGCTCGAAGCCGAACTTCCAGTCATATTGCGAGAAGCGCCGCAGCTGGTTCTGGTTGCGGATTGCCGCGTGAACGAACCGGTTGCCTGAGGCGGCGGCCAAGCCCTCGTGGAAGGCTGCGTTCATCTCGAAGAAGGCAACGCTGGAGGATTCGGTCCAGGGGCGCTCAAGGGTCTCGTTGTGGAGCCGGCGCATGTGCTCGATCCAGCTCGGCTCCAGGTGGAAGCCCGGTTCGAGGATCCCCATCGGCTCGACCATCATGCGGAAGCGGTAGCTCTCGTCATGGGTCGCCGTATCCCGAGGTCCTGTCAGGAAACGCCAGCCGTAGCCGGGCTTGCGCTCCACCATTTCGAGCTCCGCCAGGCGTGCCAGCACCCGCTGCACCGTGGGGCGGTTGAGGCCGTAGCGGCGCATGATCTCGACTTCGGAAATCTCCTGCGGAAGGGCGTCGTTCCGCTGGTCGCGAGCGATCCGGACAAGCCACTCCTCATCCTCGTCGACAGCGGCCGGAGGCGGAGCCCTGTTCGGCTGGGGAAGAGCGATCAGCTCGACGCCGCGATTCGGCCTGCGGGCGACGATGCCCTGGTTCTCCAGATGCTGGAGTGCGCCGCGCACAGGTGTCCGGGACACTTCCAGGCGTCGCGCCAGGCTGTTCTCGTTCAGCAGGTCGCCGATCGCGAGGCCGTCCTCGTTCACGAGCTGGACGATGCGGTCGGCCAGATCCTGCTGCAAGCGGGTCGGAGAATGCATGTCACTTTCCCTCTTGATTGTATTCTGTCATGATGAAATACAATAGATCTGCAATAAACGCCAGACCCGTTGAGAGGCTACCCTAATGATACCAACCTGTCCGCTCGTCGAAGTATCCGGTTCCCCCCGTGAGCGGGGCCGCCAATATGGCGAGCAGGCAGCGGGCCGGGTGCGTCTCGGGATCGAGCACTATTCAGAGCAGCTCGGACGCGACAACCTGACGGCTGAGGGCATTGCCCGGCTCGTGAAGCGTTTCGAGCCGACCATCGACCGGTTTGACTCTTCCTATCTCGAGGAGATGCGCGGCATTGCGGAAGGCGCCGGGGTGGCCTTCGAATCCGTCGTGCTCCTCAATGCGCGCACCGAGATCCTGAAGCTCGCCCAGCGTCCCGACGACGAGCGGAATGTGCCGGACGACGATCCGGATGGCTGCACGGGTGTCGTGGTTCTGCCCGAGGCGGCCCGGGACGGGCGCCTGATCCATGCCCAGAACTGGGACTGGAAGGTGGAATGCGCCGAGACCGCGGTGGTTTTGAAGATCCGCCGGGAGGACGGGCCCGATATCCTGACCTTCACCGAGGCGGGCGCCCTCGGCCGCTCGGGCTTCAATGCGGCCGGCATCGCCATCACGGCGAACTATCTCGAAACGGACCGGGATTACCGCCGCCTCGGCGTCCCCCTGGCGCTGATCCGCCGCAAGGTGCTGGAGCAGAAGCAGCTGGCGGTCTCCATGCGTGCGGTCTACGCCACGCCGAAATCCGCCGCGAACAACATGATCGTCAGCCAGGCCAACGGCATCGCGATCGATTTCGAATGTGCGCCGGACGAGACCTTCCAGGTTCTTCCCGAGCGTGGACTCATCGTTCATGCGAACCATTTCCAGAGCCCGGTCGCCCTATCGAAGCTGAAGGATACCGGGATCGCCAATACGCCCGACAGTCTCTATCGCGATCTTCGCGTGCGCGCGCTCATCGAGCCGCATCTCGGCGCCGTCACGCACGATACGGTGAAGAACGCCCTGTTCGACGATTTCGAAACGCCATGGTCGGTCTGCCGCCCTCCGCGCCGGAACCTCAGCAGCAACCTGAGCGCGACCGTCGCAATGATCGTGATGGAGCCCATGCTCGGCATCATGGAAGTCGCGATGCTGCCGGCACTCAACCGCGCCTTCACGACATACAGGCTCGACATGGAGATCCAGCGGCCCTCCGAGGCGGGATCCGCGCCGATTGCAAAAGCCGTCTAAGACATCCTGGGCGAGTGCACCGGGAGGCACTGGAGAGAACCGCTTCCACCGGCGGAAACGGTTCTAAGCAGCGACCAACAGCTGCCGATCACAACAACAGAGCAGGAATTGTGAAGACGTGTGGAGGACCACGATGAAACTGAAGACGAACCTTCTTCTTGCCGGCTGCGTGTCGGCCCTGATGGCCGCGTCCGCGCTGCCCGCCTTTGCGCAGCAATCAGCGCTTCGCATCGCGCTCAATGCCGATATCCGCAGCACGAATCCGGGCGTGAACCGGGACGACAACACGGATGCGGTCGTCCTTCACGCGGTCGAAGGGCTCGTAGCTTATGGGGAAAACGCCAGCATCAAGCCTTTACTGGCAGAATCCGTGTCCATCTCGCAGGACGGCCTCTCCTACGTGTTCAAGCTGCGCAAGGGCGTCAAATTCCACAATGGTGCCGACCTGACGTCGGAGGACGTGGCCTGGAACTGGAAGCGCTATACGGATCCGAAGACGGAGTGGCGCTGCCTTTCGGAATTCGACGGGCGCGGCCGTTCGCAAGTCGAGGCCGTCGAGACCCCGGATCCGAACACGGTGATCTTCCGCCTGACGAAGCCGGATGCGCTTTTCCTGGCGACGCTGGCGCGTACGGATTGCGGCATGACCGGCATCGTTCACAAGGATTCGGTGAAGGCCGACGGGAGCTGGGACAAGCCCATCGGTACCGGTCCCTTCAAACTGGCCGAGTGGCGGCGCGGCGAGTTCGTCAAGCTCACCAAGTTCGACGGCTACGCGAATCCTGGTGAAGGCAAGCCCGACGGCTATGCCGGGTCGAAGCGACCGCTCGTGGACGAGGTCCGCTTCATCGTGATTCCGGACAGTGCCGCCGCGAAGGCCGCGCTCCTGCGCGGCGACGTCGATGTGGTGCCGGATGTCGCCAATGCGGACGTGAAGGAGGTCAAAGGGAATGCAAATCTGGGCCTGTCCATCGCGCAGAACATGGGCCTGAGCACGCTCTTGATCCAGACGCGGGACCCGCTGCTCTCGAACGTGAAGTTGCGTCAGGCCATCGCGGCGGCGCTGGACACGCCGCAGATTGCCCAGGCGGTCACCGAGGGGCTCGCGAAGCACAACAACTCCATCGTCCCCTTGAGTTCTTCCTACCACACGGCGGCGCATGATCAGGGATATACGTACGATCCCGAGAAGGCGAAGAAGCTCCTGCAGGAGGCCGGCTACAAGGGTGAGCCGGTCGTGATCCTCACCAACAAGCGCTATCCGCAGACCTTCGCGTCCTCCGTCATCATGCAGGCGATGCTCCAGGCGGTCGGGATCAACGCGAACCTGGAGGTGCTGGAATGGGGCACCCAGCTCGACCGCTACAGCAAGGGCAATTACCAGATGATGGCCTTCCCGTATTCGGCGCGGCTCGACCCCTCGCTGAGCTACGAATCCGTCATGGGTCCGAAGGACAAGCAGCCGCGCAAGGTGTGGGACAGCCCGGAGGCCCAGGCTCTGCTGGAGAAGTCCATGGTCACGGCCGCTCCCGAAGAGCGCCAGAAGATCTTCGACGATCTCCATCGCCGGTTCCTGACGGAGGTGCCGTTCGTGATGCTCTACAACGGTGTCGAGGCGAGTGCCTTCCGCAAGAACGTCCAGGGCTACACCGCATCCGTCCTGTCCAAGCCGCGCGCCTGGGAGGTGAAGGTCGCCAACTAGACGACGCGTCGTGCACCGGGCTCAGCCTCTCCTGACCGGGGAGGCTGAGCCTCGGATTCCACGGGCATCCCCGTCTGCCGGATGTGAGCGGCCAGAACACGCCTGAGCGCCTCCGCATCCCGCGCCTCCAGCGCATCGATCATCATGAAATGCTCGCGGCCGGACTGCTCGATGCGCGCCCGGGTCTTCCACTGCGTTGCGGGCGCCGAGGGGCCGCGCCCACGCAGCTCCGTGACGACGTTGACCAGTTCCCTGTTGGTGCAGAGCTTCAGGAGACGCACATGAAACGCGATGTTCGCCTCGTATTGCTCGAGAATCGTCCCGGTCAGGATCAGCTCCTCGAACCGGGCGGCGAGCCGGCGAAGGTCTCGCAGGTCGGCCGCATTGACGCTTTGCACCATGCTGTCCGCCGCTGCGGTCTCGAGGATCACCCGGACATCGCGGATCTCGTCCGCCTGCCGGTCGTCCAGGGCATGGACGTGGTAGCCGCGGTTCGGAACATGGCGGACCAGGCGCTTCGTCGCCAGCTGGTCGAGGGCCCGGCGCACATCCATGCGGGTTGCGCCGTAACGGTTTTCGAGATCGATCTGCTTCAGCCAGGTGCCCGGCGTGAAGACGCCGGCCTGGATGTCGCGCGCCATGATGTCGACGAGGCTGGCGGGGGAACTGTCGGTCTTGGCAGTCATCGGGGCAGGGGACCCTCGGTTGCAGGAAACGGCGCCGTTCAGGCGGCAGCCTCCGGTCGGAAGGGCCGCCGGAGATGCCTGATGCCCAGAGTCAATAAATGGCCGGTCGCGCGCCGCACAAGAAAAAAGCCTCGGCGAGTATTGCCAAGACCGTTTCCAGATGCAAACATTTTGGCGCCAATCTTTACGCCAATCAGGTTTGCCCCATGGACATAGCTCAAGCCTCACCCCCGCCCGACGGGGCCGGCAAGGTCGACCGCGGCCGCCAGATCTACGATCTCGGCCACACCACGGTCGTGGCCAGCCGGAGCGATCCGCGCTTCTCCTATTGCCTCTACGTGCCACCGACCTTGGGGCAGGGCGATCCTCCGGATCTCGTCGTGGCCATGCACGGGACGGGGCGCGCCTTCATGTCCTACCGCGATGCCTTCGCGGAGTTCGGCCGCTGGAACAACTGCGTCATCCTCTGTCCGCTCTTCCCCGTCGGAGTGCTGGGCGACGGCAATCGGGACGGCTTCAAGTACATGCAGGAGGGCGATATCCGTTATGATCGGGTGCTCCTGTCCATCGTCGAGGAGGTCGGCGAGCGCTATGACCTCGACGTCGCGCGCTTCGCCCTTTTCGGCTATTCCGGCGGCGGCCACTTCACCCATCGGTTCCTCATGCTCCACCCGGACCGTCTCTGGGCAGCGTCCGTCGGCGCGCCCGGCTCGGTGACGCTGCTCGACCCGACCCGCGATTGGTGGGTCGGCACCCGGGATGTGAAGGAACGCTTCGGCATCGACATCGACGTGAAGGCCATGACGCGCGTTCCGGTGCAGATGATCGTCGGCGCCGCGGATCTCGAGACCTGGGAGATCACCCATCGGGAGGGCGGGCGCCACTGGATGCCCGGCGCTAACGATGCGGGGCGGACACGCCCCGAGCGCCTGGACAGCCTGCGCCGCTCTTTCGAGGCGCAGGGAATCAATGTGCGCTTCGATCTGGTGCCGAACGTGCCGCACGACGGCAATCGCGTCGTCGGCCATGTTCAGAATTTCTTTGCCGATGTCCTGAAGAACAGGCGGGCCGGCCGGAATGAGAAAGCAGAGGGGTAGGATCATGAAGAAGACCATTGTGGCCGCGTTCGGGGCGGCGCTCGTGACGGCAGCTCCCGCTGCGGCTCAGTCCGTGACGGTGGCGCTCAACGCCGATATCCGCAGCACCAATCCCGGCGTGAACCGGGACGACAACACCGATGCAGTGGTGCTGCACATGGTGGAGGGTCTCGTCGGCTATAGGGAGAACGGGACCGTCGCGCCGCTTCTTGCCGAGTCCGTCAGCCTGTCGCCGGACGGAAAGACCTATACGTTCCGCCTTCGCAAGGGCGTGAAGTTCCACAACGGAGCGGATCTGACCGCCGAGGACGTTCTGTGGAGCTGGAACCGCTACATGGATCCCAAGACGGATTGGCGCTGCCGCTCGGATTTCGACGGCCGCTCCGGCCTGAAGGTCGAGAAGGTCGAGGCGATCGATCCTCTTACGGTCACCATGACCCTCGACCGCGCCAGCGCGCTCTTTCTCGATTCCATGGCGCGGACCGATTGCGGCATGACGGCGATCCTGCACAAGAGTTCGGCCAAGGAAGATGGGAGCTGGGACAAGCCGGTCGGCACGGGCCCGTTCAAGTTCGGCGAGTGGCGCCGCGGCGAGTTCGTGACCCTCACGCGCTTCGACGAATACCAGTCCCCACCCGGGGACAAGCCGGACGGCCTGGTTGGAGCCAAGCGGACCGCTTTGCCCGAGGTGAAGTTCCTCGTGGTGCCTGACGCCTCCACTGTGAAGGCCGCGCTCGTCTCGGGCGCCGTCGATGTGGCGCAGGTGCTGGACACCGACGTGCCGGAGCTGAAGAAAGCCGCGAATGTGGAGGTCGGCCTCTTCCCGTCGGCAACAAAGCACACCTTCCTGTTCCAGACGCGCGATCCGCTTCTCGGTAACGTGAAGCTGAGACAGGCCATCGCGGCGTCCATCGACATGCCGCAGCTCGTGGCAGCGGTTTCGAACGGCAACGGCAGGCCCAACAACTCGGCCGTGGCCGTCACGTCGGCCTATTACGCCGACGCGCAGCGCAAGGGCTACACCTATGACCCCGCCAAGGCGCAGCAGCTCCTGAAGGAGGCCGGATACAAGGGCGAGCCGATCAAGATCATCGCCAACAAGCGCGTCCACGTGCCGAGCTTCAACGCAGCCGTGATCGCCCAGGCGATGATGCAGGCGGTCGGCATCAACGCGGAGATCGAAGTGCTCGAATGGGCGACCCAGCTCGATCGGTACAACAAGGGCAATTACCAGATGATGTCCTTCTCGTATTCGGCGCGCCTGGATCCTGCCCTGAGCTACGAGCAGTTCTCCGGCCCGAAGGACAAGCAGCCGCGCAAGGTATGGGACGACGCGGAGACCGAGGCGCTGATCACGAAGGCGTCCGAAATCTCCGACCAGGCTGAACGCCAAAAGATCTTCGACGAGCTTCACCGGCGTCAGATGGAGGCAACGCCGCTCATCATCTTTGCCAATGGCCAGGAAGCCTGGGCCCACACGAAGCGTGTCCAGGGTGCGGATCCGTGGGAAGGCAAGCCCCGCGTCTGGGGTGCCCGCGTCGTGGCGAACTGATCGAGACGGGGGAGGGACGACCATGCTGCGCTTCGCACTCAGACGGATCCTCATGGCCGTCCCGACCCTGCTCATCATGGCGGTTTCGGTGTTCGTCCTGATCCGTCTCATTCCGGGGGATCCGGCCTCCCTTATGCTCGGCGACCTCGCGGATCCCGCGAGTCTCGCCGACCTGCGGCAGCGTCTGGGTCTCGACCAGAGCCTTCTAGTTCAGTTCGGCATCTGGTTCGGCAATGTCCTGCAGGGCGATCTCGGCAACTCCATCACGTCAAGCCAGCCGGTTCTGCCGCTCGTGCTCGACAGGTTCTGGATCAGCGCCAGGATCGTGCTCGTGGCGGTTCTGTTCGCCAGTGCGGTCGCGGTTCCGGCCGGCGTAATCGCGGCCTGGCGGCAGAACAGCACCCTCGACCTGGCGTTGGTGGGTACGGCAACCGTGCTCCTGTCCATTCCCACATTCTGGCTTGGCCTTCTGCTTCTGCTGCTCTTCGGCCTGAAGCTCGAATGGCTGCCCGTCGTCGGCTATGTCTCCTTCACCGAGAACCCGACAGCGGCACTTCTCTACATCATCATGCCGGTCATGACCCTGTTCCTCCACGAGATGGGCGTCCTGATCCGCATGGCGCGGGCGAGCACCCTCGAGGTGCTGCGGCTCGACTACATCACCCATGCCCGCGCGAAGGGGCTCTCCGAGAGCGCCGTGCTGTGGCGGCATGCCTTCAAGAACGCCTTCGGACCGACCTGGACCCTGATCGGCCTCGTCCTCGGCAACCTGCTCGGTGGCATCGCGGTGGTCGAGACAGTGTTCACGATCCCGGGCCTCGGGCGGCTTCTCGTCGATTCCATCTTCGCCCGCGACTACCCGGTCATCCAGGGATGCCTGCTCTTCGTGGCGTTCGTCTATGTGCTCGTGAATCTGATCGTCGATCTTCTTTATCCTGTCTTCGACCCGAGGGTGACTGCGGAATGAAACTACCAGCTCCCAACGCGATCCTGGGTGGCGCGATCGTCGGTGTCGTCATTCTCAGCGCGCTCTCCGGTGCTCTCTGGACACCCTTCGATCCGCTCAAGATCAATTTCGCGGCCCGCCTGCAGCCGCCGGGGCCCGTCTACTGGCTCGGCACCGACGAATTCGGCCGTGATGTCTTAAGCCGTCTCATGGCGGCCGCGGCCACCAGCGTCTGGATCAGCCTCCTCACGGTCACGGCAGCCGTCGTGGCCGGAACGGCGCTCGGCGTCTTCGCGGGCTATGTGCGCGGCTGGACGGACCGCATCCTCATGGCCTTCAACGATGCGCTCCTGGCCTTCCCGGGCATCCTTCTGGCGCTCGGCCTGCTCGCCGTCATCGGCGCGAACAAGTACGGCATCATCCTGGCGCTCGGCCTAGCCTATACGCCCTCCGTGGCGCGCGTGGTGCGCGGCACCGTGCTGTCCCTGCGCGAGAAGGAATTCGTCGAGGCCTCACGGGTGATGGGCAATTCGGAGGCCTTCACGATGGCGCGGCACATCCTGCCCAATTGCGTCGCGCCGCTGACGGTGCTCGCCACCTCCATGTTCGGCTGGGTGCTCCTGTCCGAGAGCGCCCTGAGCTTCCTGGGGCTCGGCGTGCCGCCGCCCGCGCCCACTTGGGGCAACATGCTCGCCAGCAGCCGCGCCTTCATCGCCCAGGCCGTCTGGCTCGGCATCTTCCCCGGCCTGTGCATTTCGCTGACGCTTCTTGGCATCAACCTCTTAGGCGATGCCCTGCGCGACAAGCTCGACCCGCGCATGCGAGGAGTGTGACATGGCCAAGACCCAACTTCTCAGCGTCGAGGGCCTCAGGCTCACGGTGGCACGCAGCGGGATGGATGTCGTCAAGGGCATCAGCTTCTCGGTGGCGCCCGGCGAGATCGTCGGCATCGTGGGGGAATCCGGCAGCGGAAAGACCCTTGCGGCGCGCGCCGTCATGGGGCTCGAGCCGCCGGCCATCCGCCGCACCGGTGGTACCATCCGGTTCGAGGGCCGGGATATCGCGCAGCTTTCCCCGGGTGAACTGAGGAAGCTGCGCGGGGCGCGCGTCGGCATGGTGTTCCAGGAGCCGATGACCTCCCTCAACCCGTCCATGCTCATCGGCCGGCAGCTCGACGAGGGCCTGGCGCTTCACCGGAAGCTGAGTGCCGAGGAAAGACGGACGCTCATTCTCGACATGCTCCGCCGTGTCGGTCTCAAGGACCCGGAGGGGGCGCTGAAATCCTATCCCCACCAGTTCTCGGGAGGAATGCGCCAGCGCATCATGCTGGCCTCCGTGATGCTCCTGCAGCCGGCGCTCCTCATCGCCGACGAGCCGACGACGGCGCTCGATGCGCTCGTCCAGCGGGACGTGCTGGAGTTGATGGTCGAGCTCACGCGGGCGCGGGGGACGGCCGTCCTCATGATCAGCCACGACCTTGCGATGGTGGCCCGCTATACGGACCGGATCATCGTGATGCAGAAGGGCGAGATCGTGGAGGAAGGGCCCACGCAGGACCTGCTGCGCGAGCCCAAGGACCCCTATACCCGCAAGCTCCTGACCGCGATGCCGCATCGCCTTCCGGCGCGTGATATTCCGGACACGGCGGTGCCCATCGTGGAAATCCGCAATCTCGTGGTCGAATACGGCGGCCGGCAGGGCCTCCTGCGCAAGGAGGCGGGCAAGCGGGTGCTGCACGGGATCGATCTCGCTATCCGACCGCGGGAGGTTGTGGCGCTGGTCGGCGGGTCGGGCTCCGGCAAAACGACCCTGGGCCGCGCGATCGCGGGGCTCCTCAACCCGACCGGCGGGGAGATCCGCTTTGCGGGACGCTCTATCGTGCCTGGCAGCGAGGGTTGGAACGATTACCGCCTCAACTGCCAGATGGTGTTCCAGGATCCTTATTCCTCCCTAGATCCTCGGATGACCATCGGGGCGCTCGTCCGTGAGGCCCTGCGCCTCGTGCCGAACATGAGCAGCCGCGAAAAGACCGAGCGCGTCCGCGAGGTGCTGAACGAGGTCGGCCTCGGCAGCGAATATGCGGAGCGCTATCCGCACGAACTCTCGGGCGGCCAGCGCCAGCGCGTCGCCATTGCCCGCGCGGTTGTGCGCCGGCCTGCTTTCGTCATCGCGGACGAGCCCGTCTCGGCCCTCGACGTGACGGTGCGCGCGCAGGTGCTCGACCTCTTCGCGGACCTGCAGGAGCGGCACGGATTCTCGTGCCTCTTCATCAGTCACGATCTCGGCGTGGTTGAACAGGTCGCGGACCGGGTCATCGTCATGCAGGACGGGCAGATCGCCGAACAGGGGACGCGCGACGCCGTGTTCGATGGGCCACAGCATCCCTATACCAAGCGCCTTCTTTCGGCGATTCCGATCCTAGTACGCACGGAACAGGATGGCGTGCGCCTGCGCTGGCGCGACGAGGAGGCCGCTCCGGGCCATGAGGCCGAGATTGCTCGACGCGGGGTCTACGCGTCCCGCGCCTGAGGCCAGCAATGATCTCCAGACCGGCTGCTGGGGCGCACGAGCAACGCGCCTCGGCAGCCGGTTCTTTTTTGCGACCCTGTCAGAAAGCCTATTGCCCCGGACCTGTGGATGACCTTGCACGGGGGCTCAGCCTTGTTCCGATGACAGGATCGCGTGAATTTCCGGTTTGAACCCATCCCTTGAGTACACCCTCCCTCACAAAGGCACTTGCCAAAATTGCACACGCGTGCAAGCCTGACCTCATCGTCATATCCGACCGCAGAAGATTTGGCTTTGCTGGTCATGCAGGATGGACGAGATGCGAACTGATCGCCCGCGGCCAAGCCGCATGAGAGCGGATCAAAAGTCAGTCGCATGAGGAAACGCGAGCGGGCCGGATTCCGGCTCCTGGAAGGACGTGACGGAATGACGAGTTCGGCGGCGCCTGCGCAGATTCCATCGAGTGTTTCTCCCGCGAGAGCTCTCCTGAGTCGCCTCTGGCATTTCCTGACCCAGCCCGAACGCCTCCTCGGCATGCTGCTTGCTCTGATCCTCGGCGCGCTGGTCCTCGTGCCCCTGTTCGAGCTGATCCGCGAGACCCTTACGGTCCAACCTTACGACCGCGCCTACCTGCCTAAGGCGCAGCCGGGCGAGTTCACGCTTTTCCATTACGAGCGCGTCTTTGCCGGGCGCCTATCCTGGGCGATCTTCTACAAGCCCTTCCTCAATTCGCTGGTGACGGCCTTTGCGGCCACGGCCATCTGCCTGACGCTCGGCGCAAGTCTCGCATGGCTGATCGTGCGCACGAATATCCCGTTCCGGAATTTCCTGCACACGCTGGTGATGATCCCCTACATGCTGCCGTCCTGGGTGATGGCTCTTGCGTGGATCACGTTCTTCAAGAACGACCGCATCGGTGGCGCATCCGGCGCCTTCGCGTATTTCTTCGGCGTCCAGCCGCCGGACTGGATCGCCTATGGGCCGCTGCCGATCATCATTTGCCTGTCGCTGCATTATTACGTCTATTCGTATCTGTCCGTCTCGAGCTCTGTAACGAGCGTCGACAGCCAGCTCGAAGAGGCGGGCGCGATGGCGGGTCTCTCGCGCATCAAGCAGCTTCTCTGGATCACCGCGCCCCTGCTCCTGCCGGCCATCGGCTCTGCCGTGGTGATGACCTTCATCCGCGTGGTCGGATCGTTCGGTACGCCCGCGGTTCTCGGCATGCCCGTGCGCTACTATGTGCTGCCGACGCAGATCTACGCCGCCATGGGAACGCGCAATGCCGGCGACGGCTTTCTGCTGGCGCTCGTTCTCGTGGTCCTGGCGTGCCTCTTCATTTTCATCAACCAGCGGCTCATCGGCGTCCGCAAGAGCTTCGTGACGCTCTCAGGCAAAGGCTTCCGCAGCAAGGAGATCGATCTCGGTCCCTGGCGCTGGCCGCTCTTCGGCCTCATCATGCTGCTCATGATCGCGGCGGTCGCATTCCCGCTCGTCCTCCTGGTCCTGCAGTCGCTCATCAAGACGGCCGGCAATTACAGCCTCAGCAACCTGACCCTGCATTACTGGATCGGTGGAGGGGGCGAGGGGATCGACCAGCTGCAGGCGGCCCTGGTCGACAACGGGAACATCATCGACGCAACCTGGAACAGTCTCAAGCTGTCGTTCCTCACGGCCATGACGACGGGCATCTTCGGCTTCCTCATCGGCTACGTGGTCGTCAGGACACGCGGCTCCCTCACGTCCCGGGCTCTGGAGTTGGTGGCCTTCCTGCCATACATCTTCCCGGCGCTCGCCTTCGGGGCAATCTATATCGGCATGTTTGCCCGCCCGTTCGGGCCCATTCCGGCGCTTTACGGCACCTTCGCGCTGCTCGTGCTGATCTGCTCAGTCAAGACGCTGCCCTTCACGTCGCGCACAGGCATTGCGGCGCTCCTGCAGATCGACAAGTCCCTGGAGGAGGCTGCCCGCGTCCAGGGCATCGGATGGCTCCGCCGCATGATGCGGATCGTCGTTCCCATCGCGGCCGGCGGCCTTCTCTCGGGCATGCTGCTCAGCTTCATCAGCATCATGCGGGAATTGTCGCTCATCATCCTGCTTGTCACGCCTTCGACCAATGTGCTCGCCGGCGTCATCTACAACTACCAGAACCAGGACATGCCTCAGCTCGTGGGCGTCGCAACCGTGTTGCTTGTCGCCATCGTGATCGCGGTCAACCTGGTCGTCCGCGCCTTGTCGAAAAAAGCGCGCGTCGGAGCGGCCTGACAGTCCTGCCGAACCGACGTGAAGGGAAAAGAACGGAGGAAACCCACCATGACACCGACATTCCGCACCGCCAAAGCCCTGCTCGCGGCCGGTGCCCTGACCGTCGCCCTGGCGGTGCCCGCCCTGGCGCAGCAGGCGGATCCCAAATGGGATGCCTGGCTGCAGAAGAGCCAGCTCGGGCCCTATCAGAAGAACGAGAACTGGGACGAGGTCGTCGCCAACGCCAAGAAGGAGGGCGAGGTCGTCGTCTATTCGTCGACCGGCACCATGATGAAGGTGGCCGAGGACTTCGCGAAATTCTATCCGGAAATCAAGGTCAAGGCCTACGACCTCGGGTCGGAAAAGACTATCGAAAAGGTCGTGCGTGAGCATCAGGCGGGCGTCTATGCGGCGGACGTCGTCTATTCGGGCGGCACCGAGCAGATGGTGTTCGATCTCCTGCCCAATCACCGCATCGTCAATTACGTGCCGTCCTATCTGACGGACAAGATCCCGGCCGAACACCGCGAGCCCCTTCTGACGCACGTGATCGAGGCCTACGGCATCTTCTACAATTCGGAGACCTATCCACAGCCGCCCATCAAGAGCATCTGGGAGCTCACCGAGCCGCAATGGAAGGGCCGCTTCTCCATGAAGTCGCCGGCCGGCTCTCTCACCACGCTTATGACGCTCGCGGCCATCGTCGAGCATTCCGACGAAATGCAGAAGGCCTATGAAGAGCATTACGGCAAGAAGCTCGAGCTCTCGTCCGGGGTCGAGAATGCCGGTTACGAGTTCCTGCACCGCCTGATCGGCAATGACATCGTGATTTCCGACAACAGCTCGAAGATCGCGACCGCCGTCGGCCTGCGCGGGCAGGCCAAGCCGCCGATGGCCTTCTCGGTCATCCACTACCTGACCAAGAACCAGAGCGACAATTACGCGAATGCGATCCCGTACGACCTGAAGCCGTCGGCCCTCTACTCCTACCCGACCTACGTGACCGTCGCCGGGCAGGCGCCGCATCCGAATGCCGCGAAGCTCTTCGTGGCCTTCCTGATGGGCAGCAAGGACCTGAACCTTTCGTCCGAGCTGAAGCCGCCGTTCCGGTCCGGAAAATCCCTGGAGCTTCTGCAGGGCATGGCGGCCTTCTATCAGATCGGCACCTTCTCGCCGCGCACCGACGTTCCGGCGCCACCGCACAGCGAGATGTGGCCGAAGGCCAAGAAGCTCACCGCGTCGCCTGAATTCGTGCGGGACAACATCGCGAAGATCAGCGATTTCTGGATGGCCGAGACGAGCCGGTAACGTAAGCCGAACGGCTTCCTAGCGAGAGAGTGCCCATGTCTGAAATCGTCCTCAGCAACATCACGAAGTCGTACGGAAGCCATCTGGCCATTCCGGGCCTCGATCTCGACATCCCGAAGGGCAGCTTCGTGACCCTGCTCGGGCCGTCGGGCTGCGGCAAAACCACGACCTTGCGCGTCATCGCCGGCCTCGAGCAGGCGACGACGGGCGAGGTCCTTCTCGGCGGAAAGACCGTCTATTCCAGCCGGACCGGCACCTTCGTTCCGCCCGAGCGGCGCGGGCTCGGCTTCATCTTCCAGAGCTATGCCCTTTGGCCGAACATGAAGGTGGACCGGAACATCACCCTGGCGCTCTCGGAGGCGAAGCAGCCGCCGCAGGTGGTCAAGGAGCGTCTTGCGGAAGCGCTGGCGAAGGTCCAGCTCACCGGGCTCGAGGACCGCTATCCGTCCGAGCTGTCCGGAGGGCAGCAGCAGCGCGTTGCCGTCGCCCGCCTCATCGCGGCACGCAACGCGATTCTCCTCATGGACGAGCCTTTGTCGAACCTCGATGCCAAGCTCAGGACCGAGATGCGCACGGAGCTCAAGCGCCTGCACCGGGAGCTTCAGGCGACGACCGTCTATGTCACGCACGATCAGGTCGAGGCGCTGACCATGTCCGACATCATCGTGGTGATGAAGGACGGCGTCATCCAGCAGCAGGGCACGCCCTACGAGATCTATCACGATCCGGCGAACCTCTTCGTCGCGGAGTTCATCGGCGATCCGCGGATCAACCTTCTGGACGGAACCTTGAGCACGGCCGGGGGCGAGCGGGTCGTGCGCTTCGGCGAGACCGACATTCCCGTCCCGGCCGGCCTGCAGAGCGCCGACGGGCCCGTGACCTTCGCGATCCGTCCGGAGAACATCGTCATCGCCGAGAGGCCGGGCCCGGCGAGCCTTGCGGCGGAGGTCGATATCGTCCAGCCCACGGGCTCGCAGACGATCATCTCGCTCCTGGTTGGGGCGCATCGGATCACGGCGCTCATTCCACGCTTTGAGACCGCTCTTCCGAAGAAGAATATCTGGATCGACTTTCCGGCCGACAGGCTCTCCTTCTTCGACAAGCGGAGCGGCACCCGCATTCCAGCCGCAAAACCTGCCCTGCAGGCGTCCCATGCCGCATGACGGCCGGCTCGGATCACGTCGGAAAGGCGCGACGTCTTTCGGCCGAAGCACCTTGAGCCAGCATTTTTTCTGAAGATCGAGGAACACGACATTCCATGACGAATCCGTTCAAGTTCAACCGTCCGCCGATGAGCCTCATCGTGGATGACCTGCCGCCCTTCGGGATCAAGCTTTTCGTCGGCGGCGCCGCGGCCGCGGCCGACAAGGTGCTCCTGGAGCGCAACGACGTAGCCATCGTGGTCAACTGCGCCGTCAACCTGGACATCGACTATCTGGCGGGGGCGGAATCCTCCGAAACCACGTCGCCCCACGGGCCGATCCGCAACTACAAGCTCGGTCTCATCGACGACGACGGCAATCCGGACACGATGCTCCTTGCCGGATATTACCTGCTGGACGGCGCCCTGCACCAGCAATTGCCGGACCGAAGCACCTATCCGCATCGCCGCCGGGGCAACGTATTGCTCCATTGCCGGGGCGGCCGCAGCCGCTCGGTCATCCTGGCGGCGCTCTACATCCACATCCAGATGCCGGACCGCTTCCCCACGCTCGACGCGGCGATCGCGCATCTCCGGGCAGCCCGCGAGCTTCATCCCAGCGAGTGGATGGAGACGCCCAAGCCGATGCTCACCGAAGCCGCCCGCCACGCGGCATCGTGGATCCACCGGATCGAGCAGGAAAAGCACTCGGCGCCGAAGCGCGCGGCCTCACATTCATAAAACAGGAATTTCACCATGTTGGCGAACACTACGGCCAAGGCTGTCGAGCCGGCCATTCATGCTATCTCTGAGAGCGCCAGCCTGCGGTTGCCCGTGGCCTGCGCGGCGGCTCGCGAGGCGGGCTTCCTGGCGCGCAGGCGCTTCAATGGGCGACCGGGCCTTTCCAACATCAATCTCAAGGGCCACCAGGATTATCTCTCGGCGGTCGATGCCGAGGTGGAAGGCCTGCTGCGCACCAGGCTGCTGGAGAGCTTTCCCGAGGATTCGTTCTTTGGTGAGGAGGGCGGCGGCTCTTTCGACAACAATGTCTGGGTCGTCGATCCCATCGACGGCACGGCCAATTTCGTGCGCGGCATCCCACAATTCTGCATCTCGCTCGCCTATGTGCGTGACGGACGGACGCAGATCGGCATCATCTATGATCCGATGGCCGACGAGCTGTTCGTCGCAGAGCGGGGCAGGGGGGCGACGCTCAACGGGGAACCCATCCGGGTCAGCGGACTGGACGAGATCAACTCCTCGACCATCGAGGCAGGATGGTCGAACCGGCTGCCGTTCAGCCAGTACGTGGACCTGATCGGCCGTCTGCTTGACGACGGAGCAGGCGTTCGCCGGGGTGGGTCGGGGGCCCTGGCTCTGGCCTATGTGTCGGCCGGGCGTCTGGACGGCTATTGCGAACTGCACATGAATTCCTGGGACGCGCTGGCTGGCCTGCTTCTCATCGAGGAGGCCGGAGGCTGGGTGAACGATTTCCTGGCCAATGACGGCCTGCGCGACGGCAACGCCGTGCTCGGCTGTACGCCGGGCCTGAGAGAGCGCCTCGTTCGGCTGACGGGCGTAGACTAACAGACCGCCTGAACTTCAGAGCAACTTCTCCTGCCAGTAAGAAGAAAGCGCGCCATGGACAGCAAAGCGAAGTCGTCATCGTTCTTGCACAGGTGTGCATGTCGTGCTCTAATTCCGGTTCTCACGCTTTAGGCGGGTGTTTTGTTCAACCGGAGACCATCAGGCCAGTAGTTCGAAACCAAACATCGCCGCGGGCTTGCAGCGATGAAGCAAAAGACCGGGGCCGGATCGCAAAGCGAACTCGAGAAACCCGGCAGCTTCCCATCAGCAGCATGATGCAAGTCGCGGCCACCACGGGAGGAAGACGTGAGGCGTCGCATTGCCATCGGGATTGATGGCTGGATTTCACTGTCCGGGTCCGCGCCTGCTGGCCGGACCGGGCGGCACCATTCCGGCGGCATGTCCCGGAAATGGATCGAGGTTCCGGGAACACGGCGCCAGTTGAAATTCGCCCGAAGCGTCACGGTGGCCGAACATGCGGCCTCTTAGTTCATCTACGAGAGATGCCTCCTTCGCGGGTGGCGGGATCGCCCCGTTGCCGCCCACGACTTTCCAGCGCTTGCGCTACAGGCTCAAACTCTCCTTGAGAGAGCCGACGACCGTCATCGGCATCCTAACGGCGCTTCTGTTCGCCTATCTGATCGTCGTGCCGATCGCCTCCATGCTGACCGACGCGGTGCATGTGCAGTTTGGTGACGAGAGGCGGATCGGCCGGCCCTTCGGCGAGCTCACCCTCTATTATCTCAACCGGGCCTTCCTGGCTCCCATCTCGACTGCCCTGTTCTGGACACCGCTGCTGAACACGCTTTCGGTGGCGTTCGGCGCGATTGTGATCTCGTTCCTGGTGGGCACGCCGCTGGCGTGGCTGATCAGCCGGACCGACATGCTCGGGCGCAAGTGGTTCGCCACGGCGCTCATCGTTCCCTACATGCTGCCGGCCTGGACCTTCGCACTGGCTTGGACAACTCTGTTCAAGAACCGCACGGTCGGCGGGCAGCCGGGATGGATCGAGGCGCTGGGCTTCACGCCGCCGGACTGGCTGGCTTACGGGCAGGTTCCGATCACCATCGTCCTCGCGCTACACTACACGCCGTTCATCATCCTGCTGTTCGGCTCGGCCTTGCGCCGCTTCGACTCTCAGCTCGAAGACTCGGCCCGGATTCTCGGCGCGCGGCAATATCAGGTCGCGTGGCGGATCATCCTGCCGCTCATGCGCCCAGCGCTGCTCTCCGCCATGGTGCTGATCTTCGCCAAGTGCCTCGGCGAGTTCGGCGTGCCTTACGTGCTCGGCCTTCCGGTCAAGTTCGAGGTGCTCTCGACTTCGCTCTTCCGAAGCATCTCGTCCCGGCAGAGCGGCGTCGCCGCAGTGCTCGCAGGCGCCATCATGCTGATCGGCATCATCACGCTGCTGATCGACGCCAGGCTCGTCAAGGAGGCCCGCCGGTTTGTCACCGTCGGCTCGAAGGGCACGATGAACCGGCTGACGCGCCTCGGTCGGCTGCGGATCCTCGCGACGCTCTTCGCCGCGATGGTCTTCATGCTGAGCGTCGGACTGCCGCTGCTGACCCTCTTCCTCTCCACGATCATGGAAGTGCCGGGCCGCTTCGCGTTCGACAACTTCACTCTGAACTACTGGATCGGGCGGGATCTGGACAGCGTCGCCCTCCGGACCGGGATCCTGCTGAGCCCGGATCTCTGGCGCGCGGCCTGGAACACCCTGTGGATCGTCGGCCTGGCCTCGGTCACGTCCGGCCTCCTGGGGCTCCTCGTGGGATACGTAACGGTGCGCACGCCGTTCCGGCCCCTCGCGACCTTCCTGCGTCAGGTCACGTTCCTTCCCTATCTCGTGCCCGGCATCGCGTTTGCGACGGCCTATCTGTCGCTCTTCGCCGTGCAGCGCGGTCCGGTCCCGGCTCTATACGGGACAAGCGCGATCCTCATGCTGGCCCTCATGGCGGACCAGATGCCCTACGCGTCTCGCGCCGGCGTCTCGGCCATGATGCAGCTCGGCAAGGATCCGGAGGAGGCAGCACAGGTCGCGGGCGCGGGATGGTTCAGGCGCATGCTGTCGATCGTCATCCCAATCCAGAAGGGATCGCTGGTTACCGGAATCCTGCTGCCCTTCATCTCGGGGATCAAGGGGCTCAGTCTGTTCGTCGTCCTCGCGGTGCCGAGCACCGATGTCCTGACGACCTTCTCCATGCGTCTCGTGGACTACCACTATACGCAGGCGGCGAATGCCGTCGTGCTGATCGTCGCGGGCATCGCCTATGCGGGCACGCTTGCGGCGCAGAAACTGACCAGGACCAACATCGCAGAAGGACTCGGTGGCTGATGCCGACTATCACCCTGCGCGATGCGCAAAAAAGCTACGGAACAAACGCGGCGAATGCCGTCTCCAACCTCGATCTCGAGATCGGCGACGGGGAGTTCATGTGCCTGCTCGGGCCCTCGGGCTGCGGGAAGACGACGACCTTACGCATGATCGCGGGTCTCGAAAACCTCTCGGACGGAGAAATCCGGATCGGCGAACGGGTCGTGGATTCCGTCCGCCAGGGCGTCTTCGTTCCGCCCGAGAAGCGGGAGATGGGGCTCGTCTTCCAGAGCTATGCGCTCTGGCCGCACCTGACCATCGAGCACAATACGGATTTCGGCCTGCGCCTGCGCAAGGTCCCGAAGGCCGAGCGGGAGGCGCAGGTCGAGCGGGTGATGCGGGCCCTCGACATCGAGAAATACCGTAACCGCTATCCCTCGCAACTGTCCGGCGGCCAGCAGCAGCGTGTGGCCCTTGCCCGCATGCTCGCGGTCAATCCCGGCATCCTGCTGCTCGACGAGCCCCTGTCGAACCTCGACGCGCGGCTGCGCCTGGAGATGCGCGCGGAGCTCAAGCGGATCCATCGGGAGTTCAATACCACGATCGTGTTCGTGACCCACGACCAGTGGGAGGCCATGACGCTTGCGACCAAGATCGCCGTGATGAACGAGGGCACGCTCCAGCAGCTCGGCACGCCGAACGAGATCTACGATCTGCCTGCGAACCGCTTCGTGGCCGAGTTCGTCGGCAGTCCTCCCATCAACATCCTGACCCTCGAAGGTACGGACGGTTCCGGACTGGCCGGGACGGCCCGCCACTATCTGGCTCGCTGGCATTCGGGCCCGGAGAGCATCGGCTCGGTCGGGATCCGGCCGGAAGCGCTCCGCCTGGCCCTGTCACCGGACCAGGTTCCGGAAGGCAGCTTCAGCGGCCCGGTCGAAGTCACGGGAATTTTGCCGACAGGCGGCAGCTGGATTCTCGAACTCGCCGGAGAAGGGGACCCGCTCTTCATGACGATGCACGAGGCGCCGGAGATGGACCTGGGAACGAAGGCGCACTTTTGGGCGAAGCCCGAGGCGCTGCATGTGTTCGATACCAAGGGACAGCGCTCCACCGCGTTCGACAGGAATGTCCGCCGCCGCGCCCCGACGCAATAGGGGATGCGGCGTCGAACCGGCCGGCAGCGGTGCGGACCCGGGGGCACTCCGTACCGCGCCGGCTAAGCCAAAGGCGAAACGACAAAAGGGAGAGGAACGATGATGAAGGTCAATTCACGGGCTGAGCGCCGGAGAAAAGCGGGCGCTGCATTTCCGGCCGCCGGCCTCGCGGCGCTTCTGCTGCTGGCGCAGGCCCCCGGCGCGTCTGCCCAGGACGGGGATCTCGAGGCGCTCATCGCGGCGGCCAAGAATGAGGGCCCGATCAATGTCTACGACAGCACCGGAAAGATCGTCGAGATCGCCAAGGGGTTCAGCAAGAAATACGGCCTGAAGGCCACCGGCATGAAAGTCTCGGCCAACAGCCAGCTCGAGATGATCATCCGAGAAGGCCGCGCGGGCAATGTCCAGGGCGACGTGGTGCTGATCACCGACACGCCGGCCGCCTTCGCGCAGTTGATTCCGCAGAACTTCGTCGAGAGCTGGGTGCCGCCCGAGATGGCGAAGAAGATTCCGGCTCAGTTCCAGAAGCCCCTCGCCATTTCGACCAACGCCAATGTGTGGGCCTACAACACTGAGGTCTATGACAAGTGCCCGGTCAAGAACATGTGGGAGCTGACGGAGCCGAAGTGGAAAGGGAAGGTCGCCTTCGTCGATCCGCTCACCAAAGGCAGCTACACGGACTGGTTCAACCAGATGGCCCAGCATGGGGATGCCGAGGTGGCGGCCGCCTATAAGGCGCATTTCGGCAAGGACCTGAAGACCGACGAGGCGAGCGCTACCGCAGCCTGGCTGAAAGCCTTCGCGGCCAATGGGCCCCTCGTCACGGACGGGGACGACCCCATCTCCGAAGCTATCGGCGCACCCGGACAGAAGGCGCCCTTCTTCGGCCTCGTGAGCTCGGCCAAGTTCCGGGACAATGCCGACAAGGGCTACAAGCTCGGCCTGTGCACGGACATCAAGCCCTGGGTCGGCTGGACCTACACCAAGCTTGGCCTGATCGCGCAGAAGACCAAGAGCCCCAACACCGCGAAGCTGTTCATTCACTATCTCCTCACGCCGGAGGGCATCGGACCCCAGATGCAGGACGGCAAGATGCCGACCAATATTGATATCAAGCTCCCGGAGGATGAGCCCTCGGGGATCGGGACCGTCGCGGAAAAGCTCTTCCAATACGATGCGTCCACAGGGCTCAGCGATTGGGACACCCGCCAGGACTGGCAGGATTTCTGGCAGGTGAACTACAAGAAATAAGTCATCCGGCGCCGGTGAGAGCATGGCCGGACATGGCCGCGTCCTCACCGGCGCCTTCTCGTGCCGGGTCCGGCAAACCTCTCTCTATCATGGTGTCCGTATGACCGTTTCAAGGGAATCGTCCCACCTCCTCGATGTCGCCCGGCGGGCCGCGCTCGAAGTCCGTGATCCGCTGCGCGAGGCCTTCCGCTCGACCATCGCGGTCGACTACAAGGTCGACCTTCACGACGTAGTGACGGAGCACGACAAGCGCTCTGAGGAAACCATCACCGCCTTCATCATGCGCGAGGTTCCGGATTCCATTCTGCTCGGCGAGGAAGGCGGCAGCGTCGGCAACGGCTCCATTCAATGGTATGTCGACCCGATCGACGGCACCAACAACTTCGCGCGGGGCTTCGCCTTCTGGTGCGTCTCCATTGCGGCGGTCGTCGAGGGCGAGATCGTGGCGGGCGTCGTCTACGATCCGGTTTCCGACAACCTGTTCACGGCCGATCTGGATGGCGCCTATCTCAACGGCCGACGCATCGTATCGTCAGCCGTACCGCAGGAACAGCATGCGACGCTCATCACCGGATACCCGGTGTCGCGCGACTTCCGCCTCGACGGCAAGCGGCAGGCGCTCGACGATATCGGCGTGCTGATCGAGACGTTCTCGACCGTCCGCCGCCCAGGCAGCGCGGCGCTCAGCATCGCCCATGTGGCAGCCGGCTGGGTGGATGCGGCTGCCGGCTTCGGCGTCAATCCCTGGGATGTCACGGCCGCGATCCTGATCCTCCGGCAGGCGCGCGGAACCTATCTTCCGCTCACGCTCGGAAAGGTCGACGAGACTGCAAAGGACTATGCCTGCCCGGGTTACGTCGCCATCGGCCAGGGCGGGAATTATCCGACCCTGACCGGCATCGCCAAAAGCATCTCGGAGAGGCGGCAGGTGCTTGCCACCGGTCCGCGCGTAACGGCTGCCAGAGCCTGAGAAGCCGAGGAATCCCGTGACGTCCATTCTCGCCTCTGGAACGGCAGTGCTGCCGAAGATCGCCATCATCGCCGATCCGCATGTCCATGACACCTCCTTCCGGCCTCCCGGCGCCCGGGAGGATTTCGCGTCCGTCCGGACCCTGGCGGACACGGTCGCGTCGACACGGGTGTTCAACGAGAGCAGCCATGCCCTGCGCGCCGCGCTCGACGATGTGGCGGCGCGGGACATTCAGATCGTAGTCATCGTCGGCGATCTTCTGGATGATGGGCAGACCTTCAATCGCGCCGCGGCGCTCGCCCTGCTGCGGGACTACACAACGCGCTACGGCATGCGGTTCTTCGCGACCCCCGGCAATCATGACCTGTTTGCGCTGGCCGGGCGGCATATGGGCAAGCGCTTCCTCAATACGGACGGCACGCACATTCTGGTCACGAGCGACAGGGATGCGCCGCGCGGGCGCTCGGCGGGCCGCATCGTGACGGAGGCCGCCTTCTGCGACGGCTATACGGACGCACTGCCCGACATGGCGGAGCTCGGCTATTTCAGGCGCGATACCGACCTTCTCTGGGAATGTCCCTTCGGCGGATCGGACGCGCTCGCGGACAGGACTTACGAGGTCCGCTCCGACGACGGCCTCACGGAGGCGCAGATGATCGACGCCTCCTATCTCGTCGAGCCCGTCGAGGGATTATGGATCCTGTCCCTCGACGCGAACATCTACAAGCCGAGGAGCGGCGGGGACGAAGGCTTCATCGACCGGAGCGAGGCCGGCTGGAATGCGATGCTGACGGACAAGCCGTTCCTCCTGTCCTGGGCAGGCGACGTCGCGCGCCGCGCCGCGGCCCTGAACAAGCGCCTCCTTGTTTTCTCGCATTATCCCGTCATCGGCCCCTTGAGCACCACGCTCGACGATGAGGTCCGCCTGTTCGGGCGGACGGCCTTTGCCCGGAGAATGCCGCGACCGGCGGTGGCCGAGGCGTTCGCGGAGGCCGGAATCGGCGTGCATTTCAGCGGCCATTGGCATGTCAACGAGACGGCGTTTCAGCGCCGAGATGGGCGCGCCCTGGTCAATGTCGCGGTGCCCTCGCTCACGGCGTTTCCGGCGGCCTACAAGATCGCGACATTCGAGGAGACGACCCTCTCGGTCGAGACGGTCTCTTTACGCGACGTGCCGGGTTTCGATGCGGCCTTTCCAGCCTACGGGGTCGAGGCCCGGCGCAGGGGCATGGATTTCGGCGGGATCCTGCAGACGCGCAGCTATCCTGAGTTCCTGAGCCGCCATCTCGCCCAGCTGGTTCGCCACCGCTACCTGCCGCGGGAATGGCCCGAGGATTTCGCCGATGCGGTGCACGGGCTCACGGTCGAAGACCTCTTCCGGCTTGCCGGAAGGAATGCACATACGACCTCTCATGCCGTGTCGGGCAGCGTCCTCACACTTCCGTTCATCGAAATGGTGGCCGATTGGTACCGCCTTCGAAAAGGACGGCAACTGGCGCTCGACGAGATCCCGGACGAAAGGCTTGCAGCCTACCGGACCCTGATGTCGCGCTACGCGGCGGGCGCGTGGGAGCCTGCAAGCATCCAGTTCCGCCTCGCCGGATTCCTGCGCATGCTCGGCCAATATCTGGCAAGCCCGCCCTCGCGGGATTTCACGGTCGACCTTGAAACCGGCGAGATCCGGGACGGCGCGTCGGCCTATTTCGGCCGGACCGATTTGCGCCAGACCGGGAGAGGCTGAAAGCGGGTCGGCTCGCCGCCCTTCCGGATGGCCAGCGGCTCGTCGAGATGCCTGACGATGTGATCGGCGATCTGGTCGATCGGCTGCCGGAACGTCGTGAGATTGTAGGACGACCATCCCGACTGCTCCACGTCGTCGAAGCCGATGACGCAGATGTCGTCCGGAATGGACATTCCGAATTCGTGCCGGGCCACATCCATGAAGCCGAAGGCCAGAAGGTCGGTGACGCAGAAGGCCGCGTCAGGGGCGTCGGAGCGGCTGAGGAGCATCCGGGCGGCCTCCGCGCCGGACGCATAGGCGGTCGGTCCGTATCGCGTCACGGTGACGTCGATTCCTGCTTCCGCAGCCGCAAGCTGGAAATTCTTCGCACGGCCGACGATGCTGGGCGTTCCCACATCCGAGGAGACGACCGCGATCCGCCGGCAGCCGGCCCGCCGCAGCATGTGGAATGCCTCCCGTGCGGCGGTCGCGCTGTCGACCATGATATTCTCCGGCCCGTCCAGATGGTCGTCGCGGTTGATCAGGATGACGTGCTGGCCATTGTTGATGCAGGTGTCGATAAGGGAGGCGCTCGGCGCTCCGGAGAAGACCACGGTCGCATCGGCCCGGTAGTTGAGGGATTTGCGCAGCGCGCCCGCGACGCTTTCGCTCTCGCCGGACGTGTTGATGACCATGGCGACCTTGTCGATCTCCTGAAGGCGCCGGGTCATGGTCTCGAGCATCCGGGATTGGAACGGCGTGTTGAGATCCGCCGCGATGAGGCAGACGATGTCGCTGCGCTCGTGGATGAGACCCCGCGCGAGATGGTTGACATGGTAGCCGAGCGTCTCCGCCGCCTGCATGACCTTCTTGCGTGTCGTCTCCGAAACGCTCGCCCCGGCCGTGAAGGTGCGGGACACCGCCGAGCGTGAGACGCCCGCCAGTTCCGCGACCCGCTGGGCGCTCACGAAGGTCCTGTTCGGCTTGATGTCGGGCACTGCCGTCCCTATGGCAAAGGTTGTCGATCTCGGCGTCTGTCAGCTTGCATAGCTGTGCATGAAGAAGGGGTGAAGCCCTTTATGTATTCTAAAACGACCGATCCGGGTTGCAATGCACAATCTTGATAAGGGAGGTCGGTTCTGCGGTCTCCGTTCCTGCAAGCGCGTGCGGGACCCGCGCCGAAAGGCGCCTCTTGGCCTAGTCCTGCACCCACTGGCGCAGGAGGTGATGCGCGATGGCGATGGGCGAGGGGGCCGCGAAGGTCTCGTGGGTTCCAGCGATCATGCGCCGCACGTCGTCCTTGGAGAACCAGCGGGCATCCTCCAGCTCGGCCGTGTCGAAGACGATCTCCTCGCTCTCCGCCTCGCCCGCGCAGCCGATCATGATCGAGGACGGGAAGGGCCAGGGCTGGGAGGCCAGGTAGCGCACGGCGCCGACCCGGATTCCGGCCTCCTCGAATACCTCCCGCCGCACCGCGTCCTCGATGGTCTCTCCCGGTTCCAGGAAGCCCGCCAGGCACGAATAGGACCGCGGCGCGAAGCGGGGCTGGCGCCCGAGCAGGCACCGGTCGCCGCGGGTGATCAGCATGATCACGACCGGGTCCGTGCGGGGGAAGTGCTGCGCCCCGCAGGCGGCGCAGTCGCGGCGGAAGCCCGCCTGGGCGTGGCAGGTCGGGGCGCCGCAATTGGCGCAGAAGCGGTGCCGGGCATGCCAGTCGAGCAGGGACTTCGCCATGGCGAGCGTGCCGAGTTCCTCGGCCGGAACGAGGCCGTTCACTGCGACGGCGCGCAGGTTCTCGACCGTGAAGGCCGGATCCTCTTCGAAGGTTTTTGCGGCTTCCGGGTCGGCCAGGGTGGCGATCACCGGCCTGTCCTGGAGATATCCGAGGAAGACCTGCTCCCGGTGGGCGGGCAGCCTTTCCAGCACGGACGCGGGCAGGAAGCCGGTGCCCGGCTCGCCCGCCGTCAGGACCGGCAGGTCTCCGGCCAGGAGGACGATGGCGGCTTCCGGATCCCGCGCGTGGCGCGCCAGCGCCTCCGGGTCGTGCTCGACGCTGTGACGGACGAGCCGGTTCGTGACGTAGGCCATCGGGGACGTCATGGAATCATCCTTCGGGATCGGCTCAGGCGGCCGCGAACAGGGTGGCGGCGCGCTCGACCAGGGCGGCCGCCGCGTGGGCGGGGTAGGGGGTGCGCGTCCCGTGCCCCCAGACGGGGCCCGGCCAGGCCGGGTCGGAGCGGAACCGCCCGACCACATGCACATGGAGCTGCGTCACGATGTTTCCGAGCGCCCCCACATTGACCTTGTCGGGCTTGGCGAGCGCCGTCATGACCCGCACGGCGATGCGCATCTCGTCCATGAGCTGCACGGCTTGCGCCGCGTCGAGATCGGTCAGCTCGCTGGCGCCCGCCAGGCGGGGAACCAGGACGAACCAGGGAAAACGGGCGTCGTTCAGGAGCAGGACAGACGACAGGGCAAGGTCACCGACGGGAATCGTATCGCCTTCGAGGCGAGAATCGAGGGAGAACGCGGAGGTCATCGGCGCACCCTAGCCGAGCTTGATGCCCCATGCCTATACCGACTGCATCATCCGCTGCGCTCTCCCCCCTTGTGGGGGAGAGTTGGAGAGGGGGTGTTGGCGCTGAACTGAATCCAGCATGGCGCTCACACCCCCACCCTAACCCTCCCCACAAGGGGGAGGGAATGCCGTCGCGCTCGCTTGTTCTTTGTTTGTTCTTAACGGGTCGATCAAGCTAAGCTATATCCTTTCACATCTGCTCCCGCCGAGGGACGCGCTCGCGAGGCGTCGCCGAATGCGGGGAGCGGAACGGTCCTGCGGCAGTCTCTTACGCACGAGACTGTGCAGGTGGCCCCGGCAGTGCCGGAGGTCCGGGCTGGCCCGGCGCCGCTCGCGTCCCTGAACGCGACGCCGCGTCCGGGCAGTACGTGGACCTTCCGCGGCCGGTCCGCCGAAACAAACCGTGCGCGCTGACGCTTCGGCTCACCGCATTTTCCCATCATCCCAGCAGAGCCGGAGCGATCCTCTCGTCCCCCTCGATCCTGCTGTCTCCTCCGGGCCTCACCGCCCGGAGGATGCAGCGGCATGCCTTTTCGACCCGTCTTGCCACCACTGCAATTTCGGAAGAGAGGGTCCGCGGGACCGGCCGGTTCCACGGTCGCTCGGGGTGGGCTAAACTTGGCTTTGCCGCATTGCCCGCGGCGCCAGAACTCTCGATCGAAAGCGCATTCCCGTGGGCCCCATCGGCAGCATTCCCTATGAGACCATCGGCGTGGCCGTCTTCGCCCTCACGGGGGCCCTGGTGGCGGCGCGCAAGGGCATGGATCCCTTCGGCTTCGCCCTCCTGGCCATCGTCACGGGTGTGGGCGGCGGGACCTTGCGGGATCTGCTGATCGGGACAAGGCCGGTCTTTTGGGTGGGCGACCCGAGCGACGTGCTCGTCTGCATCGTGGTCGCCGGAGCGGTTTTCCTTCTCGGACCGGCCAGGGTCGCGGCCCTCGACGGCGGGCGGCGGGGGCATATGCTCCTGTGGGCCGACGCCCTGGGCCTTGCGCTGTTTGCGATTGTCGGGACCAACAGGGCTCTGGCGGCGGGCGTTCCGCCTCTCTCGGCGGTCGCGCTCGGCACGGTCACCGCGACGTTCGGCGGCATCACCCGGGACATCCTGGCCGGTACGACTCCGCTTGTCCTGCGTAAGGAGATCTATGTCACGGCGGCGGCCCTGGGCGCGGCCGTCATGGTCGGCCTGCGTACCCTCGGGCTCGATGCCATTGCGCCCGTGGCGGGCTTCGGGGCGGCGTTCAGCCTGCGAACACTCGCGATCCTGCGCGGCTGGTCCCTGCCGGTCTTTCCGAAGCGGGACGGGGAGGCCTGATCAGAAGGCCGTCTCCACCCCATCAATGACCTTGCGGAAACGGGGCAGAAAGGCCTGCCGGTCCGCCACGCGGGCCATGCCGACCATCCGTACATAGCGGCCATTGTCGAAGCGGATCGTCTGCATGACCACGACCGGCTCTCCGGAGGCCGCCTCCTTGGCCTTGGCGACGATTTCGTGCCAGTCCTGCCCCTGGAGCCTGAAGGATTCCGAGCGCTCGATCGCGACCTCCTTCAGGATTTCGTTGGAATTGAGTGCCGCCTGGGCAAACTGGTCCCGCCGATCCGCCGGAAGCGCCATGGGGGCCTGGGATGCAGCCAGGATGAGGATCGGCTGTTCCACGGCCTTGATGGTGTCCTTGGGACCGTCCGTGAAGAGCACCGAATTCCCGGCGATGACCCGCACCGGCCGGAAGCCTGCCGGGTCGCGGATGCGGAACGGCAGGGCCCCGATCTGCTCCTCCAGGGAGACCGGGCCGCGCAGGGCCACGCTCTTCAGGGCCGCCCGGACCTCGGCTTCGCTATAACCGTCATTGCCGCCCTCCACCTGGGCGACGAGGAGGGCCGTGAGATCCGCTCCCTTCAAGGCCAGCACCCATTTGCGGCCCTTGACCGGGCCCGTCATGGCGCCGGAGATCAGGAGCCCGTTCCGGCCGTCGATCTTCAAGGTCTCCCGCGACGTGACATCCAGCCCCTGCCGCCGCAGGGATTCCTTGGTCATCCCGGCCACCAGCTGCTCATAGGCCTGTGATGGCAGCTCCGTGATGGTGATGGCGGCGGCCTTCTGCGGATTCTCGAAACCCGTGAAGCGCCGGGAGGGCACCATGTCCTCGAGCGGCACGAGCCCGACCCGCGAGGCGGGCGGGTAGACCGGCTCGGCGGCCAGGGCGGCCTGAAGGGACAGGAGGAGACCAAGAGCGGCGACGGCGATTTTCATGGCCAGGAAGCTTCCGGAGGCGATGTCATGAGGTTTCCTCCTATGAATAGCCGCTGGAGGATTGGAGGCAAGCGCCCTCAGGGGCGGCTCACGGTCGCCCGGAAATGCTCCGGACGAAGGAGCGCAGGCGGGGCATGATCTCGTCCTGCCGGCTCTCCGGCGCGGTCATCACCACGCTCAGGGGCGTGCCGCCCGAAAGGAGGACCGTCACCGTGCGGATCGTTCCCAGCCCCGATCCGGCGGCCTTGCCCCGGGCCATAGCCTCGTAGCGAAAGGTGTCGTCCACCTGGATGGAGCCCAGTCTCTCCACGACGGCATCCGTCAGCTCGGGATCGTTGAGGGCGAACTGGCGCAGGATCTGGTCCCGCTGCACGTTCGGGACCACGGATAGGCTGCGGAATTGGGGTGAGGGCGAGAGGGTGATCGTGGCCCGCCCGCCGGCTCCGGCATCCGAGCCCTCATCCGTGAAGGATGCGCTCTCGCCCGCCACCCGCACCGGACGGAAGCCCGCGCGGTCACGGACCCGATAGGGCAGGGCGGCCATCTCGGCCTCGATGTCAGGGGCGGCGCGGGCCGCGGAGTCCTGCCGCATGGGCGGCGCATTGGCGTTTTGCTGGCCAGGTTTCTGTCCGGGCGATTGCGCCGTGGCCAGCGCCGAAAGGACGATGGCCGAGAGAAGCAGGGCCGCAGTAGCCCCAGGGAGGAGCAGTTTCATGGCACCGTTTCATGATATTGCGTATCAGGAACTAGTGCCGGGCACGACCTTTCTCAAGGTGAGATTCAGTCGACCTCCTTGGGGCAAAAGGTCAGAGGTCGCGGTAATCAGGCGGTCGATGCCGTGATGGATCAGCCGTGCCGGCCCGCCGAACACGATGGCGTCCCCGGATCGCAGCCGGACCGAGCGGGTCGGATCCTTCCGGTCGAGGCCGCCATAGCGGAACAAAGCCGTGTCCCCGAGGGACAGGGATACCACCGGCGCCGCGAGCTCTGCCTCGTCCTTGTCCTGGTGCATCCCCATACGAGCCTGCGGATCGTAGAAATTGATGAGGCAGGCATCCGGCGGATGCGGATAGCCGCTGAGCTCCTCCCAAGCCCGCAGGACCATCGGCGGCATGGAGGGCCAGGGCGCTCCGGTCTCCGGATGGGTCGGCTGGTAGCGGTAACCCCGCTCGTCCGAGACCCAACCGAGGTGACCGCAATTGGTCATGCGCACGGAAAACGGCTTTCCCGTACGCGGCATCCGCGGAGCGTAGAGCGGCGCCGCACGGACGACGTCGCGCACGGCCTGGAGCAGCGCCTCCTGCGCGGGGCGGTCGAGATAGTCGGGATAATAGGTCAGGCCGGGAGCAAGGGTGATGGCGTTCATGAAGGCCCCATCGCGCAGCGGCGGCGATCGTTCCCATTTAAAGTGAACGGCTCCTGGCGCCTCAATGGCCGACCGTGCGGGAGAACAGGTTGATCACCAGCACGCCCGCCAGAATCAGCCCAATCCCGAAAAGGGCGGGCAGGTCGAGGGCTTGGCGGAAGGCTATCCAGCCGACCGCTGCGATCAGCACGATCCCGATGCCCGACCACAGGGCATAGGCAATGCCGACCGGCATGGCCCGCAAGGTGAGTGAGAGACAGAAGAATGCCAGGCCGTAGCCGGCGACCACGATCACCGAGGGCCAGAGGCGTGTGAAACCCTCCGAGGCCTTCAGGGCAGAGGTCGCCACGACCTCGCTGACGATGGCGATGAACAGGTAGAGATAGGTCATGGGGCCTCGGTACACTGAAGGAACGCGCCGTCGGTCATACCCTGGATCCTGGGATTTTCGGAAGCGGCGAGGCTATCGCTTCCTTGCGCAAGACAACACCGCCGCACGGGTGTTTTGGGAAAAGAGGCACGCTCCCGTGAGCAACACTTCCCTCGAACATGCCCCCTCGAGATGCATCTCGATGAAGGGTGCGTGTATTCTACTTCGATGCCCAGATTACTGCTGGGAAGAGGCCGAATGAGATCATGAATAGAATAAGTCATTGGGGCTTCATGCGTGCCAATACAGCCTATTTAAGTAGCTATATATTTATATAGTATTTTGCGAGATGGCCCGAATGCCGAAATTTTGTTGGTAGATCATTTATCTTTTGTTCCCTGTTCGATCTGGATAAATGTGTAACATTATCCGAAATGGGTAGCGAGTTGGCTGTTCCTCGTGAACGAAACGGGAATATGGCCCGTTCGGCCCGCTTGCCGGGCCGCAGACAGCAAAAAGGCCGGGCTCGAACCGCCCGGCCTCTTCATGTGGTCCCGCCGACTCAGATCACGATCACGGGCGCGCCCACCGGCACCCGGTTGTAGAGATCGATCACATCCTTGTTCAGCATGCGGATGCAGCCGGAGGACACCGCCTGGCCGATGGTGTGCGGCTCATTCGTGCCGTGGATGCGATAGAGGGAGGAGCCGAGATAGAGCGCGCGGGCACCAAGGGGGTTGTCGGGACCGCCCTCCATGTGGCGCGGCAGGTCGGGGCGGCGCTTCAGCATGTCGGACGGCGGACGCCAGTCGGGCCATTCGCGCTTCATGCTCACCGTCTTGCGGCCCGCCCATTCGAAGCCCGGGCGCCCGACACCGATTCCATAGCGAAGGGCGCGGCCCCCGGATTGGACCAGATAGAGATACCGGTTGGGCGTATCGATGATGATGGTCCCGGGCTTTTCCCGGCCGTTATAGGCGACGACCTGGCGCTCGTATTGCGGCTTGATCGCATAATCGAGCGCTCCGCCGATCTCGGCCCCGTATTCCGATTCGTCCGGCAGGGCGGCGCTGGCGCCGTAGGCGTAGCCGGTCAACGGGTCGGCTCCCCGATAGACCTGGCCGCGGGGAACAGGGCGCGTCACGCTCGGATAGGTCTCCCGATAGCCATCCTGGGGATAGCCTGGCGGGTAGCTGTATCCAGGCACCGCCAGCACGTTGCCGTAGACGTCGCGCGGGGCGGGGTAATAGCCGACCGGCTGGGCGAAGGCGGAAGACGAGGCGAAGAGGAAGAGGAGGGCGGTCGAAGGAAGCAGAGAACGCATCGAGGCATCCTGTCGTTTCAAGCTTTGACATTCACCCGGAATAACGACAAGCGCGGCGATTGTTTCCGGGATCATGGCAGGAAGGGGGGCACGGGTCCCGATTCCTTGCTGATTTTTGTCGATACACGAAAACCGCAGGTGATAAAGCCTTCCGACTGCGCTATGAGCCGGCCCTGGCCTGCGGCGGCACCATCCCGGACGCCCTTTTTCAGCGGTCGAGACAACATGCAGTTCGGTCCCGCCTTGCGGGCTGCCGCGGGAATCGCGGTCCTGTCCATCATGGATGCGGTCATCAAAGCGATGGCCGCCCATTACCCTATTTTCCAGATCGCGTTCCTGCGCTTTGCCTGCGGAACTCTCGTGGCCACCGGCGTGGTGGCGGTCATGCGTCCCGGCTGGCCCTCCCGGGAGACCGTAAAGGCCAACCTGTTGCGCTCCGTGGCGGCAGTCATCACGGCTCTGAGCTTCTTCTACGCCCTGGGGCAGCTGCCGCTCGCCGAGACGCTGGTGCTGTCCTTCCTGTCGCCCATGTTCATCGCGCTCTTCGGCGTCCTGCTCCTGCACGAGAGGGTGGACAGCCGGATCGTCCTTGCCATCGCGGTCGGCTTCGGGGGCACGCTCATCGTGGTCTTTGGCCAGACGGAGGGCGCGCACGCGGCGCGCTCCTGGTCCGGCGTCGCGGCGGCGCTCATGTCCGCCGTCACCTATGCGTTCAGCCTCGTCCTCCTGCGCCAGCGGGCCCAGCGGGACAAGTTCATACACATCGTCTTCTTTCAGACCATGGGGCCGGGGGTGCTGGTCGCCCCCCTGGCGCTCTGGGTCTGGCAACCCGTGGAATGGGCGCATATGGGCTGGTTCATGCTCATGGGCATGCTCGGGGTCTTCGGCCATATCCTCATGGCGACCGCCTATGCCAAGGCCGAGGCGGCCCGCCTTGCGCCCCTGGAATACACGGCCCTGATCTGGGCGGCTGCCATCGGCTATGGGGTCTTCAGCGAAATTCCGACCTGGGCGACCCTCGGCGGCGGGACCCTCATCGTGCTGGCGGCTCTCCTCACGTCGCGCCGCTAAGTTGTTGCCGGATAAAGGAAATTGCGCCGTTCGGGCGAAACCGTCATGCGAGGGGAACGAGGTGGCGACACTTGGCCGGCACCTGCTTCGAGGGCGGATATTCACGATATCCGTTCGGGCGTCTTGACTCCTCCGCGGCCTCTCCTTATCTCGCGAGCGATGTTGGCACTCGATCCTTGACAGTGCTAACAGCCGAAAGACAAGGACGTGGCCATTGGGGGCTACGCTAACAGTCGAAGAGGAAGTTCCATGAAGTTCCGTCCGTTGCACGACCGCGTCGTCGTCCGCCGCCTCGAGAGCGAAGAGAAGACGAAGGGCGGCATCATCATCCCCGATACCGCCAAGGAAAAGCCCCAGGAGGGCGAGGTCGTCGCCGTCGGGCCGGGCGCCCGTGACGAGAGCGGCAAGGTGGTTGCCCTCGACGTGAAGGCTGGCGATCGCGTGCTGTTCGGCAAGTGGTCCGGCACCGAGGTGCGTATCGACGGTCAGGATCTCCTGATCATGAAGGAATCCGACATCATGGGCGTCGTCGCTGGCTAATCGCCGCGTCCGGCCCTTCCCCATCCGTTTTATCCAAGTCAACTGGAGGCTTAGCCCATGGCTGCCAAAGACGTAAAGTTTTCCTCCGACGCACGTGAGAAGATGCTGCGCGGCGTCGACATCCTCGCCGATGCCGTGAAGGTCACCCTCGGTCCGAAGGGCCGCAACGTGGTGATCGAGAAGTCCTTCGGCGCTCCGCGCATCACGAAGGACGGCGTCACTGTCGCCAAGGAAATCGAGCTTGCCGACAAGTTCGAGAACATGGGCGCCCAGATGGTCCGTGAGGTCGCCTCGAAGACCAACGACATCGCCGGCGACGGCACCACGACGGCGACCGTTCTCGCCCAGGCCATCGTCCGCGAAGGCGCCAAGGCCGTTGCGGCCGGCATGAACCCGATGGACCTCAAGCGCGGCATCGACCTCGCCACCTCCGAGGCCGTGAAGGACATCCAGGCCCGCGCCAAGAAGGTCGCTTCGTCCGATGAGGTTGCCCAGGTCGGCACGATTTCGGCCAACGGCGACAAGGACATCGGCGAGATGATCGCCCATGCCATGCAGAAGGTCGGCAACGAGGGCGTGATCACGGTCGAGGAAGCCAAGACCGCCGAGACCGAGCT
>Ga0182741_1000676_pt1 | contig 49043 bp, 42 predicted proteins | sample eDN5th37CBELigOP_FD_128874 | JGI IMG/M metagenome (GOLD analysis project Ga0182741, IMG submission 128874) | Enriched Organic Plus compost microbial communities from Emeryville, California, USA - eDNA 5th pass 37_C BE-Lig OP (version 2) (version 2) ... | reverse complement strand
CGTGTTCGTCGACAACGCCATCGGTTCCATCCAGCACGAAGCGGTGCTGGTCGGCCTGCTGGTGGCGTTCGTGGTGCTGGTGTTCATCGGGTCGTGGCGGTCCAGCGTGATCGTGCTGTCGGCGATCCCGCTGGCGCTGCTGGCCAGCGTGGCGATGCTGGACCTGCTGGGGTACACCTTCAACGTGATGACCCTGGGCGGCCTCGCGCTGGCGATCGGTATCCTGGTGGACAACGCGGTGGTGGACGTGGAGAACACCAACCGCAACATCGCCCTGGGCAAGGACGTGCGCACGGCCATTCTGGACAGCGCCCGCGAGGTGGTGTTCCCGGAGTTCGTTTCCACCGTGTCGATCTGCATCGTGTTGACGCCGATCCTGCTGATGACCGGCCTGTCGGCCTGGGTGTTCACCCCGCTGGCGCTGGCGGTGATCTTCGCGATGATCGCCTCGTTTCTGCTTTCGCGCACGCTGATCCCGGTGCTGTGCTACCTGCTGCTTCCGGCCGACATCCGCAGCCGGGAAAACCCGCGCTGGGTGCCGGAAAAGCTGCTGCTGCGCGTCAACCACCGGGTCGAGCACACCCTGGAATCGCTGCGCGAGCGCCACCATGCGCTGCTGGTGCGGCTGGGCCATCACGGCGGCGTGCTGGCGATCGCCGCGCTGCTGGTGATCGCCGTGGGCGTGGGCGCGGGCGCCATGCTGGGACGCGAGTATTTCCCGCAGGTCGATGCCGGCCAACTGCGCCTGCAGGTGCGCATGCCCTCGGGCACGCGGCTGGAACAGACCACCCAGCGCCTGACCGAGATCCAGCGCGAGATCCGCCGGATCATCCCGGCCGGGGAACTGCAGACCGTGTACGAACAGATCGGCGTGCCCGACGCGATCAACCTGTCGCTGGTGGACAGTGCGGTGGTGGGATCGTTCGAAGCCGAACTGATGCTGCAACTGCGCTCGCCGCACGCGCCCACGCACGACTACCTGGCACGGATCCGCCAGCGCATGGCGGAGAAGTTCCCGGACGTGAAGGTGTTCGAGCGTCCGCCGGACGCCACCAGCCGCACCCTGGCCGGATCGGCCGCGGCGGCGTTCGAAGTGCGCCTGATCGGCCGCGACGTTCCCGGCAACCTGGCGCTCGCGCGCGAAGTCGAACGCCGCCTGCGCGAGGAACCGGGCGCGGTGGACGTGGCGCTGCGGCAGATCCTGGATCTGCCCGAGTACCGCGTGCACATCGATCGCACCCGCGCGGCGCAACTGGGCCTGGACGCACAGCAGGCCAGCCGCGCGGTGCTGTCGGTGCTGGGCACGTCCGGCACGGTCACGCCCGTGTACTGGACCGATACCGTCAACGCGATCGCCTACACCGTGCAGGTGCAGGCGCCGCCGGCCAGCCTGCCCGACGCTGAAACGCTGTTGAACATGCCGCTGCGCATCGGCGGGGAAGGGCAGGCGGTCCTGCTGCGCAACATCGCCACCGTCACCCCGCGCAACGTGCCGGCCAGCATCGCCCGCACCACGCTGGCGCCGACCGTCAGCGTGCTGGCGAACGTGCAGGGCACGGATCTGGGCTCGGTGTATTCGCGCCTGACCCGCATCACCGCGGACGTGCAGGGGCGGATGAAGCCGGGCAACCGCATCGAGATCACCGGCCAGGCCGGCGAAATGCAGAGCGCCTACGGCGAGCTGGCCGGCGGGCTGCTGATGTCGGCGGTATTGGTATTCCTGGTGCTGGTGATCAACTTCCAGTCCTGGATCCAGCCGCTGGTGGCGATGTCCGGCCTGCCGGTCGCGATTGCCGGCGCCGCGATCGGGCTGTTCGTCACCGGCACGCCGCTGAGCGTCCCGGCGCTGATGGGCCTGATGATGGTGATCGGCGTTTCCACCGCCAACAGCGTGCTGGTGACCAGCTTCGCGCGCGGACTGATCGCCGACGGCCACGACCCGGAACTGGCCGCCTACGAATCCGCCGCGGTGCGCCTGCGTCCCGTGCTGATGACCGCCAGCGCGATGGTGCTGGGCATCATCCCGATGGCGCTGGGCCTGGGCGACGGCGGCGAGCAGAACGCGCCGTTGGGCCGCGCGGTGATCGGCGGCCTGCTGTTCGGCACGCCGGCCACGCTGGTGCTGGTGCCTTCGATTCTCGCGGTGCTCGGCCGCCGGCAGAAACGCCGCGCCGAAGCCGCCCGGGCGATTGATGTCTCCGATGTTTCCTCCCCCACCGCCACCGGCGACGCCGCCGGTGCAGGAGTCTCTCCATGAAGCGCGTTTCCTTCACCCGTATCGCGTTGGCCGCCGCCGTACTGGCCGGCGTCGCCACGCTCGCCGGCTGCGGCCGCAGTTCCGCCGCCACCCAGCCGGCCAGCGCCGTGCCCGAAGTGTTGACCACCCCGGCCAGGGCCGCGGAGCCGCAATTCGAACTGCGCCTGCCGGCGCGCGCCGAAGCCGGCGAGTCGGCCAGGCTGTATGCGCGCGCCACCGGCTTCGTCAGCGAGCGGCGCGTGGATCTCGGCGATCACGTCAAGGCCGGCCAGGTGCTGGCGACGATCGCCACGCCCGAAGTCGATCAGGCCGTGCGCGAGGCAGCCGCGGATCTGGAACTGGCGCAGGCCAACCAGGCGCTGGCCAAGGCCAACTTCGATCGCGCCGACGTGCTGGTCGGATCCGGTGCCATCTCCAGGGAACTGCACAGCGAACGGCTGGCGAGCCTGAGCGCCGCGCGCGCGGCCACCTCGGCCGCGCAGGCGCGGCTGTCCAGTGCGCGCGAGCGGCAGGGATTCCAGGTGGTGCGCGCGCCGTTCGACGGCGTGGTGGTGGCGCGCAACGTCGAGCGCGGCGATCGCGTGGTCGGCGATTCGGCTTCCGCGACCTTGCCGATGTTCGAGGTCAATGCGCTGGATCCGCTACGCATCGTGGTCGACGTGCCGCAGAACGCCGCGTTGCAGGTGCGCCCGGGCATGGCCGGGCAGATGCGTTTCCTGGAACTGGCCGATCGGGCGTTCGACGTGGAAGTGGTGCGCAGCGCGCAGAACATTTCCAGCGGCGTCGGCGCGATGCGCATCGAACTGCGCCTGCCCAATCCGGAAGGCCGCATCCCCGCCGGCATGCTGGGCGAAGTCGGGCTGAAGGTGCCGCGGGCGGTGCCGGCGGTGCTGGTGCCGGTGTCGGCGGTCGCGCAGGATGCCGGCGGCGCGCAGGTGGCGGTGGTCGGCGGCGATGCGGTGCTGCGGTTCCGCAAGGTCGTGCTGGGCCGCAACCTGGGCAACGAGGCCGAAGTGCTGTCGGGACTCAGGCCGGGCGAGCAGGTGGTGCTGGCGCCCAACGCGATGCTGAGCGCCGGGCAGAAGGTCGCCGCGAAGGTGAACGCGCCGGCCGCGAAGTAATCCGGCGTTCCCGCGGGCGCGGCGAGCCACCCGCGGGAAGCCGCTCACTTCATCGTCGGCATCACGAATTCGGCATGGCGCGCGCCTTCGGGCCAGCGCGCCGTGATCGTCTTCAGGCGGGTGTAGAAGCGCACGCCGTCCGGGCCATGCACGTGCAGCGGGCCGAACAGCGAACGCTTCCATCCGCCGAAGCTGTGGAACGCCATCGGCACCGGGATCGGTACGTTGATGCCGACCATGCCGGCCTGCACCTGGTGGGCGAACTCGCGCGCGGCGCCGCCGTCGCGGGTGAACACCGCCGCGCCGTTGCCGTACTCGTGCGCGTTGACCAGTTCCAGTGCCGTGGCCAGATCCGGCACCCGCACCGCGCACAGCACCGGGCCGAAGATTTCCTCGCGGTAGATGCGCATGTCCGGGGTGACGTGGTCGAACAGGCAGCCGCCGAGGAAGAAGCCGTCGGGCGAACCTTCCACGGTCAAGCCGCGCCCGTCCACCACCAGCGTGGCGCCTTCGGCGACGCCCAGATCGACATAGTTGCGCACCCTGTCGCGATGCGCGCCGGTCACCAGCGGTCCCATTTCCGTGTCGCGGCTGCCGGGACCGATCTTCAGCGCGGCCACCTGCGGCGCCAGCCTTTCGATCAAGGCGTCGGCGGTGTGATCGCCCACGCATACGGCCACCGAGATGGCCATGCAGCGCTCGCCCGCCGAACCGTAGCCGGCGCCCAGCAACGCGGCCGCGGCGCCGTCGAGGTCCGCGTCCGGCAACACCACCATGTGGTTCTTGGCGCCGCCCAGCGCCTGCACGCGCTTGCCGTTGGCGCTGCCGCGCGCGTAGATGTATTCGGCGATGGGCGTGGAGCCGACGAAGCTGACCGCCTGCACGCGCGGATCGTCCAGCAGTGCGTCGACTGCTTCCTTGTCGCCATGCACGACGTTGAACGCGCCATCGGGCAGGCCGGCATCGCGCAGCAGTTCGGCCAGCATCAGCGAGGCGGACGGATCCCGCTCGGACGGCTTGAGCACGAAGGTGTTGCCGCAGGCCAGCGCCACCGGGAACATCCACAGCGGCACCATCGCGGGGAAGTTGAACGGGGTGATGCCGGCCACCACGCCCAGCGGCGCGTGCTCGCTCCAGGAATCGACGTCGCGGCCCACGTTCATCGAGTGCTCGCCCTTGAGCAGGTGCGGAATGCCGCAGGCGAATTCCACCACTTCCAGCCCGCGGGTCACTTCGCCGCGCGCGTCGGACAGCACCTTGCCGTGCTCGTAGGTGATGCGCAGGGCGAGTTCGTCGGCATGCCGCTCCACCCGTTCCTTGAACCGGAACAGCACCCGCGCGCGGTTGAGCGGAGTCATCGCGCTCCAGGCCGGGAACGCCGCCTGCGCGGCGTGGACCGCCGCGCCGACCTCGGCGGCCGAAGCCAGCGGCACGTGCGCGGCGACCTGGCCGGTGGCGGGGTCGAAGACTTCGCCGTGGCGGCCGCTGGCGCCGGCCACCGGATGGCCGTTGATGAAATGGTGCAGGAGGTCGGTCATGGGAAACTCGTGTGCGGATTCAGCCCAGCGCCTGCGCCGCCGGCACGTAGGGATAGCCGAGATCCTCGGCGACCGCGCGGTAGGTGATCTTGCCGGCGAACACGTTCAGGCCGTTGAGCAGGTGGGGATCGTCCAGCAACGCGCGGCGCGCGCCCTTGTTCGCCAGTTGCACCGCGAAGGGCAGGGTGGCGTTGGTCAGGGCGAAGGTGGACGTGCGCGCCACGCCGCCGGGCATGTTGGCGACGCAGTAGTGGATGATGCCGTCCACCTCGTAGGTCGGATCCTGGTGGGTGGTGGGATGGCTGGTCTCGAAGCAGCCGCCCTGATCGATCGCCACGTCCACCAGCACCGAACCGGCCCGCATCAGCTTCAGTTGCGCGCGCGAGACCAGCTTGGGCGCGGCGGCGCCGGGAATCAGCACCGCACCGATCACCAGATCGGTATAGGGCAGGCGTTCCTCGATGGCGTCGTGGGTGGAATAGATGGTGGTCAGGCGATCGCCGTAGAGCTCGTCGATGTACTTCAGGCGATCGATGGAGCGATCGAGGAGGGTGACGTGCGCGCCCAGGCCCATCGCCATGCGCGCGGCGTTCAGTCCGACCACGCCGCCGCCGATCACCAGCACTTCCGCCGGCTTCACGCCCGGCACGCCGCCGAGCAGGATGCCCGAACCGCCCTGCGCCTTCTCCAGCGCATGCGCGCCGGCCTGGATCGACATGCGTCCCGCCACCTCGCTCATCGGCGCCAGCAGCGGCAGGCCGCCGCGATGATCGGTGACCGTTTCGTAGGCGATGGCGGTGACGCCCGACGCGACCAGCGCCCGGGTCTGCTCCGGATCCGGCGCCAGGTGCAGGTACGTATAAAGGACCTGGCCGGGACGCAGCATCGCGCATTCCACCGGCTGCGGTTCCTTGACCTTGATGATCATCTCGGCGCGCCGGAAGATCTCCTCCGCGCCAGCGACGATTTCCGCCCCCGCCCTGGCGTACTGATCGTCGGTCAGGCCGATGGCCTTGCCGCCGTCCTTCTGCACCATCACCTGGTGGCCTTGGGTGACCAGTTCGCGCGCACCGGCCGGGGTGAGGCCGATGCGGTATTCATGGTTCTTTATTTCCTTGGGAACGCCGATCAGCATGTTTCTCTCCGTTGCATGAAGGTGGATGCGCGTGGGGAGCGCCGGGGCGTGAAGGGGCGGGTACGGGAATCCGGAATCAGGCGGTGGTGCGGATGATATCGGCCAGGGTGGCGAAGATGCGATCGATGTGGCCGCGTTCGGCGATCAGCGGCGGCGACAGGGCGATGACGTCGCCGGTGACCCGGGTCAGCAGGTTGCCTTCGTGGAAGGCGCGGTTGAACACGTCGTAGGCGCGGGTTCCCGGCGCCCCGGCGCGCGGCACCATCTCGATGGCGCCGATCAGGCCGAAGTTGCGGATGTCGGCCACGTTCGGCAGGCCGCGCAGGCCGTGGATGGCGTCTTCCCAGTAGTCGCCCAGTTCCAGCGAACGCTGGAACAGGTTTTCCTCGGCGTAGGTGTCCAGCGTCGCCAGCGCGGCGGCGCAGGCGAGCGGGTGGCCGGAGTAGGTATAGCCGTGGAAGAGATCGATCGCGTTGTCCGGGCCATGCGAGAACGCGTCGTGGATTCGCTCCGAGACGAACACCGCGCCCATCGGCACGCAGCCGTTGGTGAGGCCCTTGGCGGCGGTGATGATGTCCGGGGTGACGTCGAAGCGCTGCGCGCCGAAGGCGTGACCGAGCCTGCCGAACCCGGTGATCACTTCGTCGAAGATCAGCAGGATGCCGTACTTGTCGCAGATCTCGCGGATGCGGCGCAGGTAGCCTTCCGGCGGGATGATCACGCCGGCCGAACCGGAAATCGGTTCGATGATCACCGCGGCGATGGTCGAGGCGTCGTGCAGCGCGACCAGCCGTTCCAGATCCTCGGCCAGTTCGATGCCGAACGGTGGCAGCCCGCGCGAGAACGCGTTGCGCTCCAGATCCAGCGTGTGGCGGAGATGATCCACGCCCGGCAGCAGGCTGCCGAACCACTTGCGGTTGTTGGGCAGGCCGCCGACCGAGATGCCGCCGAAGCCGACGCCGTGATACGCCTTCTCGCGGCCGATCAGGCGGGTGCGTTGGCCCTCGCCGCGCGCGCGGTGGTAGGCCAGCGCGATCTTGAGCGCGGTGTCGACCGATTCGGATCCGGAGTTGGTGTAGAAGACGTGGTTGAGATCGCCGGGCGTCAGTTCGGCCAGACGCTCGGCCAGCACGAACGGCAGCGGCGAACTCATCGAGAAGTTGGGCGCGAAGTCGAGCGTTTCGATCTGCTTCTTCACCGCCTCGACGATGCGCGGCCGCGCATGCCCGGCGTTGCAGCACCACAGCCCGGCCGTGGCATCGAGGATCTCGCGGCCGTCGACCGAGCGGTAATGCATGCCGGAGGCGCTGGCGAGCAGGCGCGGCGCCGCCTTGAACTGCTTGTTGGCGGTGAACGGCATCCAGAACGCATCGAGCGATTCCGGCGCCTGCAGGGCCTGGGTCTCGTAGAAATCGGCCAGTGCGCGGGAGGAGGAAGGGGCGTCGGCGCTCATGGCGGCTCCTGGCTGCGGGGTAGGGCCGCAGCTTACCGCGTTGAATAAACTTTACAACTGCCGTTGGGCACCTCCCACCACCGCCTTGGGCAGCATGAGCAGCGACAAAGGCTTTCGCGCCTGCGGGCGCGAGTCACTTTCTTTGCTTGTGCAAAGAAAGTAACCAAAGAAAGCACACCCCTCGGGCGCCGCCCGGCCCGCTGCGCGGGCCGGGTTCGCAGTCCAGGCGGGCATTTCGGGAAGGCACATCCTTGTGCCTGCCCGAAACGGCGCGCTTCCTGCGCGCCGCCCCTTCGGGGTATTCGCCCGCCCGGCCTGCCGGCTTCACGGGGCCCCGAAAGCGAGAGCAACGGCAAAAGCGGCGGTTTCCCGGAAATTGACGCCCTCCTCACCGGGTGTAAAGTATCCGCAACATCCGCCACCGGTACGCCCACGGGAAATGGACATCGGCGCCCGCCTGCAACTGGTCCGCAAATCCAAGCACCTCAGCCAGCGCGAGCTGGCCAAGCGCGTGGGCGTCACCAACAGCACCATCTCCCTGATCGAGCAGAACAAGGTCAGCCCGTCGGTCAGCTCGCTGAAGAAGGTGCTCGACGGCATCCCGATCTCGCTGGCCGATTTCTTCACTCTGGATCTGGAGGCCGGCCTGCCCGACACGCCGTTCTACGGCGTGGACGACCTGCCCGACGTGGGCAGCAACGGCGTGCATTACTTCCTGGTCGGGCAGCATCGCCCGCAGCGTCAGATGTGCATCCTGCGCGAAGTGATGCCGGCCGGCACCGACACCGGCGAAACCATGCTGCGCCACGAGGGCGAGGAAGGCGGGGTGATCATCGCCGGCCAGGTCGAGGTGACCGTGGGCGACCAGGTCCGCGTGCTCGGTCCCGGCGAGGCCTACTACTTCGAAAGCCGGGTGCCGCACCGTTTCCGCAACGTGGGCGAGGGCGACGCCGAGATCGTCAGCGCCAACACGCCCGCCACGTTCTGATGCCCGTCGCGCGGCCGCGCGGCGCGCTTTCCATTTTTCCAAGGAGCCGACGATGAACGCACCCCGCACCCGCGAAGACTGGCTGGCGATGGCCGCCGGGCTGTCCCTCCGCAGCCAGGCTTTCATCGATGGACGCTACGTGGATGCGGCCAGCGGCAGGACCTTCGATTGCGTCAGCCCGATCGACGGGCGCGTGCTGGCGAAGGTGGCCGAGGGCGGCAGCGAGGACATCGATCGCGCGGTGGCGGCGGCGCGGCGCAGCTTCGAGGCCGGCGCATGGTCGAACGCGAAGCCGACCCATCGCAAGAAGGTGCTGCTGAAGTTCGCCCAACTGATCGAGAAGCACGGCGACGAACTGGCGCTGCTGGAATCGCTGGACATGGGCAAGCCGGTCACCGATGCGCGCCAGGTCGACGTGGCCGCGACGATCCGCTGCGTGAGCTGGACCGGCGAGGCGCTCGACAAGGTGTATGGCGAGGTTGCCGCCACCGGTCCGGACGAACTGGGCCTGGTGACCCGCGAACCGTTGGGCGTGGTCGGCGCCATCGTGCCGTGGAATTTCCCGATGCTGATGGCGGCGTGGAAGTTCGCGCCGGCGCTGGCGACCGGCAATTCCATCGTGCTGAAGCCGTCGGAGAAATCCCCGCTGAGCGCGATCCGCCTGGCCGAACTGGCGATGGAAGCGGGCATTCCCGCGGGCGTGTTCAACGTCGTGCCCGGTTTTGGCAAGGAGGCCGGCGAGCCGCTGGCGCTGCACATGGACGTGGACGGACTGGTGTTCACCGGTTCCACCGTGGTCGGCAAGCGCCTGCTGCAATGCGCGGGGCTGTCGAACATGAAACGCGCCTACATGGAATGCGGCGGCAAGAGTCCGAACCTCGTGTTCGCCGACGCGCCGGATCTGGACAAGGCCGCCGAGGCGGCCGCCAGCGGCATCTTCTACAACCAGGGCGAAGTGTGCACCGCGGCATCGCGCCTGCTGGTGGAGCGTTCCATCCAGCAGGAATTCGTCGCCCGCGTGGTCGAGGCCGGCCGCAGGATGCAGCCGCGGCATCCGCTGGATCCCGGCGCGCCGATGGGCGCGATGGTCGACGAAACCCAGACCGCACGCGTGCTCGGCTACATCGAGAAGGGCGTGGCGGAGGGCGCGAGGCTGGTGCTGGGCGGCGGGCGCGCCGACGTGGTGGCCGGCGGCTGCTACATCGAACCGACGGTGTTCGACGGCGTGGCGCACGAACACACGATCTCCCGCGAGGAAATCTTCGGGCCGGTGCTGTCGGTGATCGGCTTCGACACCGAGGAGCAGGCGCTGCGCATGGCCAACGACACCGAATACGGGCTGGCCGCCGGCGTCTGGACCCGCGACATCGCGCGCGCGCACCGGGTGGCCCGCAAGCTGCGCGCCGGCAGTGTCTGGGTGAACTATTGGGACGGCGGTGACATGACCGCGCCGTTCGGCGGCTACAAGCAATCCGGCAACGGCCGCGACAAATCGCTGCATGCGTTCGACAAGTACACCGAGATCAAGGCGACCTGGATCAATCTGGCAGGGTAGCCGTCACTCGTCCCCGGGGACGAAGGGCCGATCGCTGCGCGGCGCAGCGGGCAGTTGCCGGTCCAGCGATTGCCGGTAGCGGATGCAGCCGCGCAGGAACTGCGGCCAGTCGGGGACTTCCGGTTGCGGATCGCTCCGTTCCGGCAACAGGCCCCACAGCGCCGGATGGTGCCAGCACAGATCGTGGCCGGTGCTGTCGCGGTGTCCGCGGATGCCGGCGCGCAGGCGGCGCACTTCGGCGATGAGCTCCTCGCGGGAGAGGGTATCCAGATCCTCGTCCATGGCCGGCTCCGGCAGGCAGGGAGCCGGAGCATCGCACGACCCGCCGGAAGGACGCGTCAGGCGGGCGCCGGCCCGACGCGGCGGCGGATACGCGAGTCGTGGATCTTCGACCGCCGCGCGCCCCTGGCCGCGGGCGGGATCTGCCAGAATCGGGCCGTCACCCCCTTGCGCGCCTCCATGACTTCCGCCGTCACCGCTTCCGCTCCGCCGGGCAATTCACCCCGCCGCGTCCTGTTCGCCAGCCTCATCGGCACCACCATCGAGTTCTTCGATTTCTACATCTACGCCACCGCGGCGGTACTGGTGTTCCCAAACCTGTTCTTTCCCGAAGGCGACGGCAACGCGGCGACGCTGCAATCGCTGGCGACCTTCGCGCTGGCGTTCTTCGCCCGGCCGGTCGGCTCGGCGGTGTTCGGCCACTACGGTGACCGCATCGGCCGCAAGGCCACGCTGGTCGCCGCGCTGCTGACGATGGGACTGTCCACGGTCGCGATCGGCCTGCTGCCGACCTACGCGGACATCGGCATCGTGGCGCCGCTGCTGCTGGCGTTGTGCCGCTTCGGCCAGGGCCTGGGACTGGGCGGCGAATGGGGCGGCGCGGTGCTGCTGGCGACGGAGAATGCGCCGCCGGGCAAGCGCGCGTGGTACGGCATGTTCCCGCAACTCGGCGCGCCCATCGGCTTCCTGTGTTCGACCGGCATCTTCCTGGTGCTGACCGAATGGCTGAGCGATGCGCAGTTCCTCGCCTGGGGATGGCGCGTCCCGTTCCTGGCCAGCGCGGCGCTGGTGATCGTCGGCCTGTGGGTGCGCCTGCGCATCACCGAGACGCCGGACTTCCAGAAGACCCTGGATCGCGACGAGCGCGTGCGGTTGCCGATGCTCACCGTATTGAAGCAGCATCCGCGCGCCCTGCTCGCAGGCACCTTCGCGGCGATGGCGACCTTCGTGCTGTTCTATCTGATGACCGTGTTCGCGTTGAGCTGGGGAACCTCGCGGCTGGGCTATTCGCGCGAACAGTTCCTGATCCTGCAGATGGGCGGCGTGCTGTTCTTCGCCGCCGGCATTCCGGTGGCGGCGCTGTACGCCGATCGAAAGGGACGGCGGCGGGCGATGGTGGTCGCCAGCGTCGCCATCTTCGTGTTCGGACTGCTGTTCGCACCGCTGTTTTCCTCCGGCAGCGCGGCCGGCGTGCTGCTGTTCCTGGCGCTGGGCCTGGGCATCATGGGCCTGACCTACGGCCCGTGCGGCACGATCCTGGCGGAGATGTTCCCGACCGAAGTGCGTTACACGGGCGCGTCGCTGGCCTTCAACCTGGCCGGCATCTTCGGCGCGTCGCTGGCGCCGTACGTGGCGACCAGGCTGGCCGAACAATACGGCCTGGCCTACGTCGGCTATTACCTGTGCGGGGCCGCCGCGCTGACATTGCTGGCACTGTGGTTGATGCCGAAACCCCGCTGAACCGCGGGGCAGCCGGTACGAAATCCGGCGAAACGGGCACCGACGACTTACCGGAACAGGCGCTTGAGCGTGCGCCCCAGCCAGCCACCTTCCTGATGCTCGCGGGCGAACAGGTTGAGGTGGTGCTTCACCGCGTCGGCGTAGTCCTTGTCGTCGCTGCGGATGTGGTTGTACAGCCAGCGCGCCAGCATGGCGCGCAGTTCGTCGCCGATGTCGTCGCCGGCGTCGAAGCGCATGCGGTATTCGCCCACGCGCCGGGCGAACAACTGGTGCACGCGCTTGTGCGCGGCCGAGAACGGATAGCCGGCCTCTTCCATCAGTTCTTCCTCGAAGGCGAAGTGGGAGAGGGTGTAGTCGACCAGTTCCTCGATCACTTCGGCCACGGCGATCCGCTCCATCGAACGGTTGGCGATGTGCAGGCGGTTGATCATCTCGACGATGCGCCGGTGCTGGGCATCGATGACGTCCACGCCGGTATTCAGATCGTCCTGCCAGACGAGTAGGGCCATGTCGGTGTTCCCGCACGCCGGGTCATGCGTGCCTGGCGCGCACTCTAGGTGCGCGGTGGCCGGTCGGCATTGATTCCGATCAAGAACGCCGGACGCCGCTACCAGAGTGCGTCGCGCAGCTTGTACCAGGCCATTGCCGCGACCAGCATCGGTGTGCGCAGCACGCGGCCGCCGGGGAAGGGGCGATGCGGGATGCGGGCGAAGGCGTCCAGGCGTCCGGATTGCCCGCGGATGGCGTCGGCGATGACTTTGCCGGCCAGGCCGGTCGCTGCAACGCCGTGGCCGCTGAAACCCTGCGCGAAGTAGACGTTCGGCGTGAGCCGGCCCCAATGCGGCGCGCGGTTGAGCGAGATGTCGACGTAGCCGCCCCAGACGTATTCGATCTCCACGCCGGCGAGTTGCGGGAACACGCGCCGCATCCGTCGTGCCATCGTGCCGCGCAGGTTGGGCGGCGGCAGGGTGGAATAGCTGGCGCGGCCACCGAACAGCAGGCGATGGTCGCGGCTGAGGCGGAAGTAGTCCAGCGCCCAGTTCACGTCGGCCACCGCCATGTCGTTGCGGATCAGCGCGCGCGCGCGTTCCTCGCCCAGCGGCGTGGTCGCGCCGATGTAGGTGCCGACCGGCATGATCCGCGACTCCAGTTCCGGCGCGACGCCGCGCAGCCAGGCATTGCCGGCCAGTACCGCGAAATCGCAGCGGACCTGCCCGGAGCCGGTGCGCAGGATCGGCCGGTCGCCGCGTTCCAGCCGTTCGACCCGCGACTGCTCGAAGATCCGCACGCCCGCCGCCAGCGCGGCGCGGGCCAGCCCGAACGCGTATTCCAGCGGATGCAGGTGGCCGCTGAGCGGATCGTAGATCGCGCCCAGATAGCGATCGCTGGCGAGCTGCGCGCGCAGTTGCTCGCGGTCCCACCACTGCATCGGGTAGTCGTAGTGCTCGGCCATGTGCGCCTGCCAGCGCTTCAGCGCCTGCTCCTGGCGCGGCTTGAGCGGTACGCTGGCGTGGCCGTCGCGCCAATCGCAGGCGATGGCGTGGCGGCGGATGCGATCCCGCATCAGCGCCATGCCCTCGCGCGAGAAATCGAACAGGCGGCGCGCGTCGGCGCGCCCGACCAGCCGTTCCAGCGTGTCCTGCTCGCAGCCGTAGCCGACGATGGCCTGGCCGCCGTTGCGCCCGGACGCGCCCCAGCCGATCCGCTCGGCTTCCAGCACGATCACCCGGTAACCGGCTTCGGCCAGTTCCAGCGCCGCCGACAGCCCGGTGTAGCCCGCGCCGAGGATGCAGACGTCCGCCTGCGCCTCGCCTTCCAGGCGTGGCTGCGCGGGCAGCGGCGCGGCGCTGGCGGCGTACCAGGACGGCGGATACGCGGCGGTGTCGCGGCGGCTCATACCGAACGCAGGTACCAGTCGTATTCCAGATCGGTGACCTGGGTGTGGAAGGCACGCATCTCCTTGAGCTTCTGCTGGCCGTAGATGTGCCGGAACGAAGTGCCGAACCATTCGGCCACGAAATCGCTGGCGAGGAAGTCCTCGATGGTGTCGCGCCAGAACGGCGTGCGGTTTTCGGTCTGCTCGTAGGCGTTGCCGACGATGGGCGGACCGGGATCGAAACCGTTCTCGATGCCGTGCAGCAGCCCCGCCAGCACCGCGGCGGTGACCAGGTAGACGTTGGCGTCGGCGCCGGCGATGCGATGTTCGACCCGCGTGTTGTCCTCGCTGCCGTGCGGGATGCGCATGGCGACGGTGCGGTTGTTGTAGCCCCAGCAGGCATTGAGCGGCACGAACGCGTTGAGCACGAAGCGCCGGTAGCTGTTGGCGTTCGGCGCGAACAGCAGCAGGCAGTCCGTGGCGCTGCGCTGCAGGCCGCCGATGGCGTGGCGCAGCGCGTCGGCGGGCTGCCCGGGCGGCGAGGCGAACACGTTGCGGCCTTCGCGGTCCCGCACGCTGACGTGGATGTGCATGCCGCTGCCGGCCTGGTCGACCAGCGGTTTGGCCATGAAGCTGGCCAGCATGCCCTGCTGCTGCGCGATCGCCTTGATCGCGCGCTTCAGGTAGATCGCGTCGTCGCAGGCGAGCAGGGCGTCGTCGCGGTGCTTGAGGTTGATCTCGAACTGGCCGGGCGCGTACTCGGCCACCGCGGTATCGGCGGGGATGCGCTGCGCGCGGGACGCCGCGGCGACCGCGTCGGTGAAGCCACGGTAATCGTTGAGGTCTTCCATGTAGTAGACCTGCGTGCTGCGGTTGCGCGCGCCGGTGGACGGATTGCGCGCGGCCATCGGTCGCCCGTCCGCGTCCGGACGCTGATCGAACAGGTAGAACTCCAGCTCCACCGCCACCACCGGCTTCAGCCCGCGCGCGGCGTAGCGCGCCAGCACCCGGCGCAGCACCTCGCGCGGATTGGCTTCGAACAGGCCGCCGGCCGCGTCCTCCATCGCCAGCAGCAACTGCGCCATCGGCCGTGGCGCCCACGGCACCGGCCGCAGCGAGCCGGGCACCGGCCGGCAGATGCGGTCCTCGTCGCCGATGTCGTAACCCAGTCCGGTTTCCTCGACGGTGTTGCCGGTGATGTCGGTGGCGATCAGCGACATCGGCAGGCACACCCCTTCGGCATAGACCTTCTCCAGTGCATCGCGGGTGATGCGCTTGCCGCGCAGCAGGCCGTTCATGTCGGGCAGGATGAGGTCGATCAGTTCGCAGCCGTCGATGCCGCGCAGGGTGGCCGCGTCATCGGCGGGAAGCCCCGCGGCGGCATGCGGTTCGGGGTGGGAAGGGAGGTTCATGGAGGCGCTCCGGAAGGCCGGAGGCAGCTTATCAGAGGAACGCCGTTGTCAAGAATACTCAACGAGGCAAGGTGCGCGAGGTGCGATAAATGCCCGAATCCGGTGCTGCTGCGCACCAATCCGGGGCGCGGAGGCGGCGAATCCCGTCCCGTGTTGTAAAAATAAAACAGCCGGGTTAAGTTGCCCGCAAGCCCTTCCGAGCCCCCTGCATGACCAGCCAGCCGCTGGTCGGCCTGCCGACCGATCACAAGCAAATCGGCGCGCATCCCTTCCTCGCGGTCGGGGAGAAGTACATCCGCGCGGTGGTCGACGGCGCCGGCGCGATGCCGCTGCTGCTGCCCACCCTGGAACCGGCCCTGCCGCTGCGCGACTTCCTGCGCGGCGTCGACGGCATCCTCCTGACCGGCTCGGTCAGCAACATCGAACCGCATCACTACAGCGACGAATCCAGCTACGAAGGCAACCTGCTGGACCCGCGCCGCGACGCCACCAACCTGGCGCTGATTCCGCTGGCGATGGACATGGGCGTGCCGCTGCTGGCGATCTGCCGCGGCTTCCAGGAAGTCAACGTCGCCCTCGGCGGAAGCCTCCACCAGAAAGTGCACGAGCAGCCGGATTTCATGGACCACCGCGAACGCCAGGAGGATCCGCTGGACGTCCAGTACGGACCGGCGCACGAGGTCGCGCTGGCGGCGGATGGCTGGCTGGCGCAGTGGGCCGGTGCGACGCGGGTGAAGGTCAATTCGCTGCACGGGCAGGGCGTGCGCAGGCTCGGGCGCGGGCTGATCGTCGAGGCGACCGCGCCGGACGGACTGATCGAGGCGTTCCGCCACGAAGGACCGGGCTTCCTGCTTGGCGTCCAGTGGCATCCGGAGTGGCGGGTCGCCGAAAACCCGTTCTATCTGTCGATCTTCCAGGCATTCGGAGCCGCCTGCCGGGAACGCGCCGAGCGGCGCGCACGCGAACGTCCGCCGCCCCCGGCGGCGTGACCCGTTGCGTCCTTCCCGTTTCCTTCTCCGAACCGTCTTCCCATGAGCCAGAAAAAACCGAGCCGAAAACAGACCACGCCGCAGCAGGCCGAAGAAAGCGCGCTGCGGCGCTGGCTGAAGGAACGCCGCATCACCGAAGTCGAATGCCTGGTCCCCGACATCACCGGCAACGCACGCGGCAAGATCATCCCCGCCGACAAGTTCTCGCACGACTACGGCACCCGCCTGCCGGAAGGCATCTTCGCCACCACCGTCACCGGCGATTATCCGGATGACTATTACGAACTGACCTCGCCCTCGGATTCGGACATGATGCTGCGCCCGGACCCGGATACGGTGCGGATGGTGCCGTGGGCGGCCGATCCCACCGCGCAGATCATCCACGACTGCTACACCAAGGCCGGCCAGCCGCACGAACTGGCGCCGCGCAACGTGCTGCGACGCGTGCTGGCCGAGTACGAGCAGGCCGGGCTGCGTCCGGTGGTGGCGCCGGAGCTGGAGTTCTTCCTGGTGCAGAAGAACACCGATCCGGACTTCCCGCTGCTGCCGCCGGCGGGCCGCTCCGGCCGCCCGGAGACCGCGCGCCAGTCGTATTCGATCGATGCGGTCAACGAATTCGATCCGATCCTCGATCTGATGTACGACTACTGCGAGGCGATGGAACTCGACGTGGACACGCTGATCCACGAATCCGGCGCCGCCCAGCTGGAAGTCAATTTCACCCATGCCGGCGCGATGGCGCTGGCGGACCAGGTATTCCTGTTCAAGCGCACCATGCGCGAGGCGGCGATGCGGCATGGCGTCTACGCCACCTTCCTGGCCAAGCCGATGGAGAACGAGCCGGGCAGCGCCATGCACATCCACCAGAGCGTGGTGGACGCGAAGAAGGGCCACAACGTGTTCACCGGCAAGGAGCCGGGCAAGTTCAGCCCGGTGTTCGGCCACTACCTGGCCGGCCTGCAGAAGTACGTGCCGATGGCGATGGCCTTCTTCGCCCCCAACGTCAATTCCTACCGCCGGCTGATGTTCGGCGAAGTCTCGCCCAGCAACGTGCAGTGGGGCTACGACAACCGCACCTGCGGCCTGCGCGTGCCGATGGACACGCCGGAGAACATGCGGGTGGAAAGCCGCTTCGCCGGTTCCGACGCCAACCCCTACCTGGCGATGGCCGCGACCCTGGCCTGCGGGCTGCTGGGCATCCGCGAGAAGCTCAAGCCGACCGCGCCGACTTCCGGCAGCGCCAAGGAAATCGGCTACGACCTGCCGCGCTCGCTGGGCGAGGCGCTGGACGGGCTGGAGGCGTGCAGGCCGTTGCAGGAGATGCTGGGGCCGCGGTTCGTGCGGGCCTATGTGTCGGTGAAGCGCAAGGAGTACGAGACCTTCTTCCGCGTGATCAGTTCGTGGGAGCGGGAATTCCTGTTGTTGAACGTCTGAGTGTTCATGGTGCGAGTTTTTTTGGGCCCTCCTGGAATGGATAGTTGGACGCTTGCGCGTGATGATTTCGTCGGTTTTCACCGATGGCGCGCTCGCCGCGGGGCGTCCCTTTCTTTGCTTGTGCAAAGAAAGGAACCAAAGAAAGCACACCCCGGCCTTCGCGCCCCAGCCGCTTTGCGGCTGGGGTCCGCGTCGCCGGCGGGAATTTTGGGACGGCACATCCTTGTGCCGACCCAAAACGCCGCGCGTCCTGCGCGGCGCCCTGCGGGTTTACCCACCGACGCCGCCGCTGCGGAAGGGGCCCCAGGAGCAAAAACAAAAGCAAAGGCAAAGGCACAGGTGGAAGCAGGTAGAACGCCAACCAGAGTCGCCGCTTCTGCCGTTGCTTTTGCGTTTCGGGTCCCCGTCAAGGCGTGGCAAGCGGGCCGGGCAAAACCCGCAGGGCGGCGCACAGGGATGTGCGCCGTTTTCGGCAGGGGCAGGATGCCCCTTCCGAAAATTCCCGGGCCGATTGCGGACCCGGAGCGCGCAGCGCGCAGGGCACGCCGCCAGGGGTGTGTTTCTTTGCCTACTTTCTTTGCACAAGCAAAGAAAGTAGGGCCCCGCGGCGAGCGCGCCATCGGTGAGTACCGACGGCAATAGCACGCGTTAGCGCCGCAAGCGTTCCAGTTCCCACCCAGGCAACAGCCATCAAGAACACCGTCCCGGAGTCCCCATGGAACACCTCGACATCCCCGCCCTCCAGAAGCTCGACGCCGAACACCACCTGCATCCCTTCAACGACAACGCCGCCTTGGCGAAGAAGGGCACCCGCATCCTCACCCGCGGCGAGGGCTGCTACGTCTGGGATGCGGAGGGCAACCAACTGCTCGACGCGTTCGCCGGCCTGTGGTGCGTCAACATCGGTTACGGGCGCCGCGAACTGGGCGAGGCCGCGTCGAAGCAGATGACGCGGCTGGCGTACTACAACAGTTTCTTCCAGTGCACCACCGAGCCCACCATCGAACTGGCCGCCAAGCTGGCCGAACTGGCACCGGGCGACATCAACCATTCCTTCTTCGTCAACTCCGGCTCCGAGGCCAACGACACCATCCTGCGGCTGGTGAGGCATTTCTGGGCGGTCCAGGATCAGCCGCGCAAGAACATCTTCATCGGCCGCCACGACGGCTACCACGGCACCACCATGGCCGGCGCCAGCCTGGGCGGCATGAAGGGCATGCACAAGCAGGGCGGCCTGCCGATTCCGGACATCCACCACATCGATCCGCCATTCTGGTTCGCCGACGGCGGCGATCTGTCCGAGGACGAGTACGGCCTGGTCGCGGCGCGCCGGCTGGAGGACAAGATCCTGGAACTGGGGCCGGAGCGGGTGGCGGCGTTCATCGGCGAACCGATCATGGGCGCGATCGGCGTCTACATCCCGCCGCGCACCTATTGGCCGGAAATCGAGCGCATCTGCCGCAAGTACGACGTGCTGCTGGTCGCCGACGAGGTCATCTGCGGCTTCGGCCGCACCGGCGAATGGTTCGGCTCGCAGTACTTCGGTTTCCAGCCGGACATCATGCCGGTGGCCAAGGGCATCACCTCCGGCTACATCCCGCTCGGCGCGGCGATGTTCAACGACCGCGTGGCGAACGTGCTGAAGGCGCAGGGCGGCGAGCTGGCGCACGGGGCCACCTATTCCGGCCACCCGGTGTGCGCGGCGGTGGCGCTGGAGAACATCCGCATCCTGCAGGAGGAAAAGATCGTCGAGCGGGCCAGGACGGAGATCGCGCCCTACCTGGCCCGGCGCTGGGCCGAACTGGGCGAGCACCGGCTGGTCGGGCAGGCACGCATCGCCGGCATGGTCGGCGCGCTGGAACTGGTGCCGGACAAGGCCGGGCGCGGCTTCTTCCCGGATCGCGGCGCGGTCGGGGTGATGTGCCGCGACTTCGCCCTCAAGCGCGGCCTGATCCTGCGCGCCACCTGGGACGCGATGCTGCTCTCGCCGCCGCTGGTGATCACCCGCGAACAGGTCGACGAGTTGTTCGACAAGGCCTGGAAGGCGCTGGACGACACCGCCCGGGCGCTGGGCCGCTGACGTATGGAAAACGTCGCGCCGTCAACGGGTTCCCTGGCTGGCGACGGGGCGTATCATGTCCGCCATCACCTTTCCGCTTCCAGGAGAAGCCCCATGAAGTTCCGAGCATTGACGATTGCGCTGGCCGCGGCCGGCGTCCTGGCGGCCTGTGGCGGCGGCGAGGAAAAGAAGGCGGCCAAGGCGGCCGACGAGAAGGTGGTCAACGTCTACAACTGGTCGGACTACATCGCCGAGGACACCATCCCGAACTTCGAGAAGCAGACCGGGATCAAGGTCACCTACGACGTGTTCGACAGCGACGAAATGGTCGAGACCAAGCTGCTGGCCGGATCCAGCGGCTACGACGTGGTGGTGCCGTCGCTGAGCTTCCTTGGCCGGCAGATCCAGGCCGGCGTGTTCCTGCCGCTGGACAAGTCGAAGATTCCGAACCTGAAGAACGTCGATCCCAAACTGCTGGAGCGCATCGCCCTGCAGGATCCGGGCAACCAGTACGCCGTGCCGTACCTGTGGGGCACCAGCGGCATCGGCTACAACGTGGACAAGGTCAAGGCGGCGTTCGGCAACACCGACGTCACCGGCAGCTGGGACCTGGTGTTCAAGCCGGAGAACATCGCCAAGCTGAAGGACTGTGGCGTGACCGTGCTGGACACGCCGTCCGAACTGATCCCGATCGCGCTGAACTACCTGGGCGAGGATCCGCACAGCTTCGACCCGGCCGTCATCGACAAGGCCGCCGCGCTGCTGAAGAGCATCCGCCCGTACATCCGCAACTTCCATTCGTCTTCCTACATCAACGACCTGGCCAACGGCGACGTGTGCCTGGTGGTGGGCTGGTCGGGCGACGTCATCCAGGCGCGCGACCGCGCCGACGAGGCGGAGAACGGCGTGCACATCGGCTATTCGATTCCGAAGGAAGGCGCGCCGCAGTGGTTCGACATGATGGCCATCCCGAAGGACGCCAAGCACGTCGACAACGCCTACGCCTTCATCAACAACATGCTGGATCCGAAGGTGGCGGCGGCCAACACCAACTTCGTCACCTACCCGAACGCCGTGCCCGCGTCCCGGCCGATGATCGAACCGTCGATCGCCAACGATCCGACGATTTATCCGCCGGCCGAGGTCGATGCCAAGCTGTTCACCTTCGCGGTGCTGCCGCCGGAGGTGGACCGCCAGTACACCCGGATCTGGACGGAGCTGAAGACGGGCAAGTAACCGGAGCAGGGCCGCCACGCGCGGCCCTGGTCTTTGGGGGGGGACGACCGGGGTGACTCCCGGTCGGGAACAGGGCACGCCTCCGGGATGCCTGCAGTCCAAATGCAACGCACCACTCATCACTGCCATGCCTGGCGCAACTCTGGAGAGAGCTTGATGAAACTGCGAACCCTGGCCACGACCATCCTCGTCTGTACCAGCCTGGCCGCCTGCGGCGACAAACCGGAGGCCGGCAAGGGCGCCGCCGGACCCGCGGCGGACGGCGCCAAGGAAGTGAACGTCTACAACTGGTCCGACTACATCGCCGAGGACACCATCCCGAACTTCGAGAAGCAGACCGGGATCAAGGTCACCTACGACGTGTTCGACAGCAACGAAGTGGTCGAGACCAAACTGCTGGCAGGCTCCAGCGGCTACGACATCGTGGTGCCGACCCTGAACTTCCTCGGCCGGCAGATCCAGGCCGGCGTGTTCATGCCGCTGGACAAGAGCAAAATCCCCAACTACGCGAACCTCGATCCGGAACTGATGAAGCGCATCGAGCGCCAGGATCCGGGCAACCAGTACGCCATCCCGTACATGTGGGGCACCACCGGCATCGGCTACAACATCGACAAGGTCAAGGCGGCGTTCGGCAATACCGACATCGCCAACAGCCTGGACATCGTGTTCAAGCCGGAGAACGTCTCCAGGCTGAAGGAATGCGGCGTGACCCTGCTGGACACGCCGTCCGAAATCATCCCGATGGCGCTGAACTACCTGGGCGAGGATCCCAACAGCTTCGACCCCAAGGTGATCGACAAGGCCGCGGCGCTGCTGAAGTCGGTGCGTCCCTACATCACCAATTTCCATTCCTCGCAGTACATCGACGCGATGGCCAACGGTGACACCTGCCTGGTGGTGGGCTGGTCCGGCGACATCATCCAGGCGCGCGATCGCGCCGAGGAAGCGGGCAACGGCGTCAAAATCGCCTACGCGATCCCGAAGGAAGGCGCGCCGCAGTGGTTCGACATGCTGGCTATTCCCAAGGACGCCAGGCACGTCGACAACGCGTATGCCTTCATCAACTACCTGCTGGATCCGCAGGTGATGGCCAACAATTCCAACTTCATCCATTACCCCAACGCCATTCCCAAGGCCAAGGCGCTGATGGACAAGGCGATCGTCGAGGATCCCACCGTGTACCCGCCGCCGGAGGTCGAGGCCAAGCTGTTCACCTTCGCCGTGCTGCCGCCGGAAGTGGATCGCCAGTACACCCGGATCTGGACCGAGCTGAAGACCGGCAAGTAATCCAAGCGAAGGGGCGGGCGACGGCGCCCGCCCCGGATCGTTTTTTTTTCCAGAAAGCAGGCGCCGCGCGCGGTGCCGTACAGGGGAACCCGATGGCGGCTGACAACCCACCTCCTCCCGGCAACGGCAAGGACACCGCGACCGCCAAGGCCGGTGCCGATGCCTACCTGCGCATCGTCGACGTGCGCAAGGAGTTCGACGGCTTCGTCGCCGTGGACGACACCAACCTGACCATCCGCAAGGGCGAAATCTTCGCGCTGCTGGGCGGGTCGGGCAGCGGCAAGTCCACGCTGCTGCGCTGCCTGGCCGGCTTCGAGAAGCCCACCGCCGGAAAGATCTACCTGGACGGCCAACTGCTCAACGATCTGCCGCCCTACGAGCGGCCGCTCAACATGATGTTCCAGTCCTACGCGCTGTTTCCGCACATGACCGTCGAGCAGAACATCGCCTTCGGCCTGAAGCAGGACGGGCTGTCCAGGGACGCGATCAGGAAGCGGGTGGAGGAGATGCTGGCGCTGGTGCAACTGGGCAAGCTGGCCAGGCGCAAGCCGCACCAGCTCTCCGGCGGACAGCAGCAGCGGGTGGCGCTGGCGCGTTCGCTGGCCAAGGGTCCGAAACTGCTGCTGCTGGACGAGCCGATGGGCGCGCTCGACAAAAAGCTCCGCTCGCAGATGCAATTGGAACTGGTGAACATCATCGAGAAATCCGGGGTGACCTGCGTGATGGTCACCCATGACCAGGAAGAGGCCATGACGATGGCCACCCGCATCGCGCTGATGGATCAGGGCTGGATCCGCCAGGTCGGCACGCCGGATGAAATCTACGAGCAGCCGACCAGCCGCTTCGCCGCCGAGTTCATCGGCTCGGTCAACCTGATCGACGGCGTGGTGGAAGAGGACGAATCGGACTACGTCACCATCCGCAGCCCGCAGTTGCCGGTGCCGGTGTACGTGGGCCACGGCATTTCCGGCTTCGAGGGCCAGGAAGTCTCGTTCGCGGTGCGCCCGGAGAAGCTCGGCATCGGCAAGGAGGAACCGGCGCAGGAATACAACAAGGCCCGCGGCGTGATCGAGGACATCGCCTATTTCGGCAGCCATTCGGTCTACCACGTGCGCCTGCCGGGCGGTTACAAGTTCATGGCCAACTTCGCCAACGTGCAGCGCTGGGCCAGCGAGGGCCTGACCTGGAACGACGAGGTCTGGGTGTGGTGGGGCGACAACGACGGCGTGGTGCTGACCTCATGAAACTCCGCGACCTGCTCGGGAAAGCCACGCCGGGTCCACGCTGGGCGGTGATCTCGGTCCCCTACCTGTGGCTGCTGCTGTTCTTCGCGATCCCGTTCCTGATCGTGTTGAAGATATCGTTCTCCAAGCTCGCCATCGCGATGCCGCCATACACGCCGATCCTGGAGTACGTGGACGAGGCGTTGACCCTCAAGCTCAACCTGGGCAACTACGCGGCGCTGTTCACCGATTCCCAGTACGTGCAGGCCTACCTGAGTTCGATCCAGATCGCGGCCGTTTCCACCTTCTTCGCGCTGCTGATCGGTTATCCCATCGCCTACGTCATCGCGCGCCTGCCGCCCTCCACGCGCAACATCGCGATGATGCTGGTGGTGCTGCCGTCGTGGACCTCGTTCCTGATCCGCATCTACGCCTGGATCGGCATCCTCAAGAACAACGGGCTGCTCAACAACCTGCTGATGAAACTGGGCATCATCGGCGAGCCGCTGCAGATCCTGTACACGCCGATGGCGGCCTACATCGGCATCGTCTACGCCTACCTGCCGTTCATGGTGCTGCCGCTGTACACCAATCTGGTCAAGCACGATCAGCGCCTGCTGGAGGCCGCCTACGATCTCGGCGCCAAGCCGTGGAAGGCGTTCTTCACCATCACCCTGCCGCTGTCGCGGGCGGGGATCATCGCCGGCTGCATGCTGGTGATGATTCCGGCGGTCGGCGAGTTCGTCATCCCCGAGCTGCTCGGCGGCCCGGACACGCTGATGATCGGGCGGGTGCTGTGGAACGAGTTCTTCAACAACCGCGACTGGCCGGCCGCCTCGGCGGTGGCGATCGTCATGCTGATCCTGCTGATGATTCCGATCCTGATCTTCAACCGGGTGCAGCAGCGCGAGCTGGAAGGGAGGCTGACATGAGCCGCCTGCGCCAACGCAGCCTGACCTGGCTGGTGCTGGGTTTCGGCTTCGCCTTCCTGTACCTGCCTATCCTGATCCTGATGGTGTACTCGTTCAACGAGTCGCGCCTGGCCACGGTGTGGTCCGGATTCTCGGTGAAATGGTACGGCGAACTGTTCCGCGACCAGCAGATGCTGCAGGCGGCCTGGATCAGCCTGAAGATCGCTTTCTGGACCGCCAGCGCGGCGGTGGTGCTGGGCACCCTGGCGGCGCTGGTGATGACCCGCATGCGACGCTTCCACGGCAAGACCGTGTTCGGTGCGCTGATCACCGCGCCGCTGGTGATGCCGGAAGTGATCATCGGCCTGTCGATCCTGCTGATGCTGGTGTCGATGGGCGAACTGCTGGGCCTGCCGTCCAAGGGCGTCATCGCCATCTGGATCGCCCACGTCACGCTGACGGTCTCGTTCGTCACCGTGGTCATCTCCTCGCGCCTGTCCGAACTGGACAGGTCGCTGGAGGAGGCGGCGATGGATCTGGGAGCCAACCGGCTGAAGGTGTTCTTCCTGATCACCCTGCCGATCATCATGCCGGCGCTGGTGTCCGGCTGGCTGCTGGCGTTCACCCTGTCGCTGGACGACGTGGTGATCGCCAGCTTCGTCGCCGGCCCGAGTTCGACCACCCTGCCGATGAAGGTTTTTTCCTCGGTGCGCCTGGGCCTGAGCCCCAAGATCAACGCGCTTGCCACCTTGATGATCGCGGTCGTTTCGCTGGCCGCGCTGATCGGCTGGTGGCTGATGTACCGCGAGGAGAAGCGCCGCCAGCGCGACATGCAACTGGCATTGCAGGAGAACGGCTGACCGGGCTTACCCGGCGCTAACACCGCGGGCGCCAGAATGGGGGCCTGCACGCGCATCACGAGATCGTCATGAACGTAGACATCGTCAATCCCGCGACCGGCCAGGTCGAACATTCCCAAGTCCTGATGGATGCCGCCGCGGTCGAGGCCGTGCTGGCGGCCTCGCAGCCGGCGTTCCGCGCCTGGTCCGCGCGACCGCTGGGCGAGCGCGGCGATCTGTTGCGCCGGGCCGGCGCCGAACTGCGCCGCCGCCGCGACGACATCCAGCGGATCATGACCGCCGAGATGGGCAAGCTGCGCAAGGAGGCGCTGGCCGAAGTGGACAAGTGCGCCGGCGCCTGCGACTACTACGCCGATCACGCCGCCGACTACCTGCGGGACGAACCGATCGCCACCGACGGCCGCCGCAGTTACGTGCGGTACGAGCCGATCGGCTGCGTGTTCGCGGTGATGCCGTGGAATTTCCCGATCTGGCAGGTGTTCCGTTTCCTCGCCCCGGCGCTGATGGCCGGCAACGTGGCCGTGCTCAAGCACGCTGCCAACGTGCCGCGCTGCGCCGACGTCATCGCCGAGGTCCTGCGGGACGCGGGGATTCCGGCCGGCGTGTTCGGCGTGCTGCACATCGACAACGACCAGGCCGCCGACGTCATCCGCGACCCGCGCATCGCCGCGGTGACCCTGACCGGCAGCGAGCGCGCCGGGCGTTCGGTGGCGGGCAATGCCGGCCAGCAACTCAAGAAGTGCGTGATGGAACTGGGCGGCAGCGATGCCTTCGTGGTGCTGGAGGACGCCGATCTGGACAGGACCGTGGCCGGCGCGATCGCTTCGCGCTACGGCAACGCCGGGCAGACCTGCATCGCCGCCAAGCGCTTCATCGTGGTGGAGGCGATCGCCGACCGCTTCGTGCAGCGCTTCACCGAGGCCGCGGCGAAGCTGCGGCTCGGCGATCCGGCGGACGACGCGACCACGCTGGCACCGCTGGCGCGCCGGGATCTGCGCGACGAACTGCATCGCCAGGTCCAGGCGAGCATCGCCAGGGGTGCGCGGCCGCTGCTGGGCTGCGAACCGGATGCGTCGCATGCGGGCTATCCCGCGTCCATCCTGGACAACGTCGGTCCCGGCATGCCGGCCTATGAGGAGGAACTGTTCGGCCCGGTCGCCAGCATCCTGCGGGTGCGCGACGAGGCCGAGGCGATCCGGGTGGCCAACGACACCAGCTTCGGACTGGGCGGCAGCGTCTGGAGCGGCGACCCCGAACGCGGGGATCGGGTCGCGCGGCAGTTGCAGGTCGGCGCGGCGTTCGTCAACGCGATCGTGCGCAGCGACGTGCGCCTGCCGTTCGGCGGCACCAAGCGTTCGGGCTTCGGCCGCGAACTGGCCGAACACGGCATCCACGAGTTCATGAACATCAAGTCGGTCTACGTGGCATGACGCCGGTCGGCCCATCGCTGGAACAGAAGGTTACGGGCGCCGCCATTCCGAAAGCGGGGCGGCGCTGCCATCTTCCGGCCATTGCCCAGGAGATTGCCATGAACACATCCGCCGATATCCGACCCGCCCGCATCGCCCGCAAGGTGCGCGGCCACGCCACGTCCGACGGCGCCGGCGTCAGGCTGACCCGCGTGATCGGCGGCCCCGATCTGCCGGATCTGGATCCGTTCCTGCTGCTGGACGAGTTCGGTACCGATCGTGCCGAAGACTACATCGCCGGTTTTCCCGAGCACCCCCACCGCGGGTTCGAAACCGTCACCTACATGCTGGACGGGCGCATGCGCCATCGCGACAACCACGGCAACGAAGGCCTGCTGACGCCGGGTTCGGTGCAGTGGATGACCGCCGGTCGCGGCCTGGTGCATTCGGAAATGCCGGAGCAGGAATCCGGCCGCATGCGCGGTTTCCAGTTGTGGGTGAACCTGCCGGCGCGGGACAAGATGACCGAGCCGAAGTACCAGGAATTCGATCCGGAACGCATCCCGGTGACCTCGCCTGCGCCGGGCGTGGACGTCAAGGTGATCGCCGGCCGCGTCGGCGACGTGGCGGGCCCGATTTCGCAACCGGCCACCGATCCGGTCTATCTCGACATCGCGCTGGAGGCGGGCAGGGCGTGGGACTACGTATTGCCCGAAGGCCACAACGCCTTCGTGTATGCCTTCGAGGGCACGCTGACGGTGGGCGAGGGCGAGGATGCGCGCGCGCTGGATACCCATGAACTCGCCGTGCTGGGCGGCGGCAGCGGGCTGGTGCTGCGCGCGGGCGAACAGCCGGCGCGCGCCATCCTGGTCGCCGGGCGCCCGTTGCGCGAGCCGGTGGTGCGGCATGGACCGTTCGTGATGAACAGCAAGCAGGAAATCATCCAGGCCTTCGTCGACTTCCAGGAAGGCCGGTTCTGATCCATCCCGCGACGCGGAAAAAAGGCCGGGCGATGCCCGGCCTTTTTTTTCCGTCGACGTGGACGCCGTCAGTCGCGGCCCAGCGCCTTGTAGATCACGCCGCCGATCAGGCCGCCGAGGATCGGCGCCAGCCAGAACAGCCACAACTGGCTGATCGCGGTCGGGCCGGCGAACAGCGCCACGCCGGTCGAGCGGGCCGGATTCACCGAGGTGTTGGTCACCGGAATGCTGATCAGGTGGATCAGGGTGAGCGCCAGGCCAATCGCGATGGGCGCGAACCCGGCCGGCGCGCGGCCGTGGGTGGAGCCCATGATGACGATCAGGAAGAACGCGGTCAGCACGACTTCGATCAGGAACGCCGCCGCCACCGAGTAACCGCCCGGCGACATCGCGCCGTAGCCGTTGCTGGCGAACGCGCCGGCCGCATTCGGATCAATCGCGAAACCGCTGGCACCGCCCGCGATCTGGAGCAGGATGAAGCCGGCCGCGATGCCGCCCAGCACCTGCGCGACGATGTAGGGCACCAGCTCCTTGATGGAGAACCGGCCGCCGGCCCACAGGCCGAAACTCACCGCCGGATTGAAGTGGGCGCCGGAGATGTGGCCGAACGCGTACGCACCGGTCAGCACGGTCAGGCCGAAGGCCAGGGCCACGCCGAGGAAACCGATGCCGAGTGGATTGGCGTCGCCGCCGAATTTGGCGGCCAGTACCGCGCTGCCGCAGCCGCCCAATACCAGCCAGAAAGTACCCAGGAACTCCGCCGCGAGTTTCTTTCCAAGACTCATCTGTAATCCCCCTAGGAATGGATGGAACCGTCGTCCGACGGGCCGCACCCGCGCATGGGTCGCACGTGTGCGGCACAAGTATGCCTCGGGAGACTCAAAAAAGTGTGACAGACATCAAATTGATTAATGATCGGGCAAGGGAATGAACTCGGTCTCGCCGTCGATCCGGCCGAACCGCCCTTCGCGCCAGTCGTCCTTGGCCTGCTCGATCCGTTCCTTCGAACTGGAGACGAAGTTCCACCAGATGTGGCGGTGCGCATCCAGCGGCTCGCCCCCCAGCAGCAGCGCCTTCACCGGCGTCTTCGCGCGCAGCACCGGACGGGTGCCGGGATCCAGCACCACCAGATGCTTGTCGGGGATGTCGGTGCCGTCGAGCTGCGCGTCGCCTTCCAGCACGTACAGCGCGCGCTCCACGTGGCGGTCGTCGATCGCGTGTTCGGCATCCGGCGCCAGATCCAGCGCGACGTTGAAGGTATCGGCGAACACCCGCACCGGCGACTCCTCGCCATAGGCGCGCCCGGCGATCACCCGCAGCCAGGTACCGTCCCGGCGCTGCTGCGGCAGGGTGTCGGCCTTGTGGTGGTGGAACTCGGGCGCGACTTCCTCGTACGCCTTGGGCAGCGCCACCCAGGTCTGCATGCCGTGCAGCGGATGGGGATGCGCGCGCACGTCGGCGGGCGTGCGCTCGGAATGGGCGATGCCGCGGCCGGCGGTCATCCAGTTGACGTCGCCGGGCAGGATGACCTGTTCCGAGCCCAGCGTGTCCTTGTGATTGATCGCGCCGCTCCACAGGAAGGTCACCGTCGCCAGGCCGATGTGCGGATGCGGGCGCACATCGACACCGCGGCCTTCGTCGAACGTGGCCGGTCCCATGTGATCCACGAACACGAAGGGGCCGACGCTGCGCGCCTGCAGGCTCGGCACGGCGCGGCGGACCTGGAATCCGCCGAGGTCGTGGGTGCGCGGTGAAATGATCGTCGTCATGGCGTCCTCCGGGGTGGCTGCGCGCAGGATGGCACAGCCGCCTGGCCCGTGCAGTCCGCCCACGACAACGGATTGTTTCCGCGGTGCGCGGGTCCCCGGAACCGGTTGCCGCTCAGGCGAGGGGAATGTCGCCACGCCGCGACGCGAGCCGATCGGCCAGGCGGGTGGGTTCGGGCAGGCGATAGCCGCGCAGGCAGCGCAGGGTCCAGTCGAGTGCGCCCGCCATCGAGACGCGGTGGCCGGGCGAGACGATCAGCGGCAGGCAGCGCGCCTTGCTGCGCAGCGCCCAGCCGATCTGTTCGCCGTGGTCGATCAGCGGGGCGCGATCCCCCGGTTGTGCGCCGGGATCCTCGAACCGGCCGCACAGCGGCTTCTTGGCGACGCCAAGACTGGGCAGGCCGGTGGCGACGCCGAAATGCGCGGCGATGCCCAGGCGGCGCGGATGGGCGATGCCCTGGCCGTCGATCATCACCAGATCCGGCGGCTGGCCCAGCAGCGCCAGCGCGGCCAACAGGGCGGGGAGTTCGCGGAAGCTGAGCAGCCCGGGGATGTAGGGCATCGAAGTCGGCACGCGGGCGACGTGGGCTTCCAGCGGGGTCAGCCCGCTGGCGTCCAGCAGTACCACCGCCGCGCGGGTGATCCTGCCTTCCTCCTCGAAGCCGACATCGAAGCCGGCCAGCCTGCGCGGGGTGCCGAAATCGTCGTCGAGCCGGACCTGGCGGGCCAGCTCGGCCTGCAACCGGCGCGCCTGCTGCACGCTGCCGTCCCAACTGCCGAACACGGAGGCGATATCGTTCATGCGCGCAGGGTAACCGAAGCCTCCGGATGGACCCGTGCACGCCAAGGCGGGCCGTCAGTAGCGGCTGATCTCCACGTGCGCGCGGCCGGCGGCATCGAAGCGGATGCGGGTCACGCGGTCGTATTCGGTTTCCGGCATCGGCGTGGCCGCCTGGCCGGACAACGCGGTCACCAGGTCCGGCACGGTATTGCTGTGGCCGACGATCAGCACGGTGCCGCGATCGTGATCGCGCCGCCAGCGGGCGGCGCTCTCGCTGGCCGGCCCGCGAGAGAAATACGCCGCGACGGGCAGCTGATGCGCATTCGCGGTCGGCTGGCCGGTCTCGCGGGTGCGCCTGAACTCGGTCGCGTACACGGCGACCACCGGCGCGTCGGCCAACAGCCGCGCCAGCCTTTGCGCGCGTTGCAGGCCGGCCGCGCTGAGGCGGGGATCCTCGGGGTCGTCGGTGGCCTTTTCGGCGTGCCGCACCACCACGAAGGTCAATGCGTCCGCATCCGCGGCCGGACGCGGTGTCGCGCAGCCGGCCAGCGCGATCACGGCGGCGGGCAGCAACAGGCGCAGCAGGCGGTTCATCGATGCGGTCATGGCGGCCTCCGGGAAAGCGCGCAGGATAGCGCAGGCGTCCTCACCGGGCCGTGCGGCCCGCCGGCTAGAATTGGTCCCCGCCCCACCGGAAAAGACGCATGGCACGCAAGTTCCGCCTGCTCGGCCTGATCCTGCTGATGCTGGTGATCGCCAGCCTGGTATCGCTGTACAGCTATGGCCGTTTCGCCGCGCGCGTGCAGGGACCGCCTTCGCAGGCACTGCCCGTCGCCGCCGATGCCACCGTGCTGGATCGCGGCATCGCACCGTTGACGCAGGCGCACCCGGAGCGCACCGGCCTGGGGCTGGTGGCCGACAACCTCGACGCCTTCGCGATCCGCGCGCTGACCGCGCAGGGGGCCGGGCGCAGCCTGGATCTGCAGTACTACATCTGGCACGACGATCTCACCGGGCGCCTGCTCGACCGCGAGGTGCTGCTGGCCGCGGATCGCGGCGTGCGGGTGCGACTGCTGCTGGACGACATGAACGCGCACGGCCGGGATTCGGTGCTGGTGGCGCTGGACCAGCACCCCAACATCGAAGTGCGGTTGTTCAATCCCTCGCGCAACCGCGCGGGTTTCCTCGGCCGCGGAATGGAGATGCTGCTGCGCGGCATCAGCCTCAACCGGCGCATGCACAACAAGGCCTGGATCGCCGACGGGCGCATCGCCGTGGTGGGCGGCCGCAACATCGGCGACGAATATTTCGATGCGGCCACCGACACCAATTTCCTGGATCTGGACGCGGCCCTGCTCGGGCCCGCGGTGCAGCAGACCGAGGCGATCTTCGATGCCTTCTGGAACAGCGGTTCGGTGATTCCGCTGCACGCGCTGGCCCGCGCGGACGCGGCGGCGTTGCGGGAATTGCGGAACGACCTGGACAAGACGCAGCGTTCGCGGCGCGCGCATCCCTACCTCGAGCGCGTGGCGCGCGCGCCCGGCGTGCGGGCGTTCGTGGAGGGCAGGATGCCGCTGCACTGGCCGGCGCAGGCCCAGGTCCATTCGGATCCGCCGGAAAAGGGCAAGGGAAACGGCAGCGACGGCTGGCTGATCACCCGGCTGGTGCCAGCGATCTCGAAGGCGAAGACGAAGGCGTGGCTGATCTCGCCTTACTTCGTGCCGGGACGCGACGGCCTGGAATGGCTGCGCGGGCTACGCCGGCGCGGCGTCGAGGTCGGCGTGCTGACCAATTCGCTGGCGGCCACCGACGTGACCGCCGTGCACAGCGGGTACGCGCCGTACCGGGTACCGCTGCTGCGCGAAGGCGTCCTCCTGTACGAACTGATGCCGCGCGGCACGCCGGAGGACAGCAGCCTGTTCGGTTCCAGCGGCGCCAGCCTGCACACCAAGGCATTCGTCGTCGACGGGACCTCGGGCTTCGTCGGTTCGTTCAACCTGGATCCGCGCTCGGTCAGCCTCAACACCGAGATGGGCGTGTTTTTCGAGGATGCGGACACGACCGCCGAACTGGCCCGGCGATACCGCGACAAGACCGCGCCCACGCACAGCTATCGCCTGCGCCTGGCCGACGGGCAACTGCGCTGGGACGACGGCTCGGTGAATCCGCCGCGGGTGTGGGAACACGAACCCGGGGTGGGCCTGTGGCGGCGCGGCACGGTCAAGCTGCTGGAATGGTTGCCGCTCGAATCGCAGTTGTAGGAACTGCGATCCGGCGGGCGCGGCGGATTCCGGAGCGCGGGGCGTCCCTCAGGACGCCTGCAGGGTGGCCAGCAATCCCTTGGCCGCGTTGAAGCGATCCGACGGTTCGGGCATCGGCAGTTTGATCCGCAGCTTGTCCGGTCCGTCCATCCCGTAGATGCGCGGTTGCTTCTGGATCAACTGGATGACCGCCATCGGATCGATGTTCGGCTTGGCCTCGAACACGATGCGGCCGCCGCCCTCGCCCAGATCCAGCTTGCGGATGCCCAGCGCGGTGGCGTCGAGCTTCAGTTCGGCGGTGGCGAACAGGTACTTGACCGGATCCGGCAGCAGGCCGAAGCGGTCGACCATCTCCACCTGCAGGTCGCGCAGTTCGTCGCGATCGCGCGCGCAGCTGATGCGCTTGTACAGGGTGAGGCGGGTATGCACGTCGGGCAGGTAGTCGTCCGGGATCAGCGCCGGCACATGCAGCTCGACCTCGGCACCGCGCGCTTCCTGGCCCAGGTCCGCGTCCGGCAGCTTGCCCTGGCGGATCGAACGCACCGCGCGTTCCAGCAGTTCGGTGTACAGGCTGAAGCCGATTTCGGCCATCTGTCCGCTCTGGTCCTCGCCGAGCAGTTCGCCGGCGCCGCGGATTTCCAGATCGTGGGTGGCGAGCATGAAGCCGGCGCCCAGTTCGTCCATCGCCGCGATCGCATCCAGCCGGCGCTCGGCGTCGGCGGTCATGCTGCGTTTGTCCGGCACCACCAGGTAGGCATAGCTGCGGTGGTGCGAACGGCCGACGCGCCCGCGCAGCTGGTGCAGCTGGGCCAGACCGAAACGGTCGGCGCGATGGATGATGATGGTGTTGGCGTTGGGGATGTCGATGCCCGATTCGATGATGGTCGTGCACAGCAGCACGTTGAAACGCTGCTTCTGGAAGCCGAGCATCACCTGCTCCAGTTCGCGCTCGGGCATCTGTCCGTGGGCGACGCCGATGCGCGCCTCCGGCACCAGTTCCTGCAGATCGCGCTGCATCCGGCCGATCGTTTCCACGTCGTTGTGCAGGAAATACACCTGGCCGCCGCGCGAGAGCTCGCGCTGGAAGGCTTCCCGCAGCAAGGTGCCGTCCCACGGGGTGATGAAGGTCTGCACCGCCATCCGGTTGGCCGGCGGCGTGGCGATGATCGACAGATCGCGCAGGCCGGCCATCGCCATGTTGAGCGTGCGCGGGATCGGCGTGGCGGTGAGGGTCAACAGGTGGACGTTGGCGCGCAGCGCCTTCAGCGCTTCCTTCTGGCGCACGCCGAAGCGCTGTTCCTCGTCGACGATGACCAGGCCCAGATCCTTGAACTTCACGTCCGCCTGCAACAGCCGGTGGGTGCCGACGATCACGTCCAGCCTGCCTTCGGCCAGCTTTTCCAGTTCGGCCTTGATTTCCTTGGCGGTCTTGAAGCGCGAGAGCACTTCCACCCGCAGCGGCCAGTCGGCGAAGCGATCGCGGAAATTGCGGTAGTGCTGTTCGGCCAGCAGCGTGGTCGGCACCAGCACCGCCACCTGCTTGCCGGCGCTGGCGGCGGCGAACGCGGCGCGCACCGCCACTTCGGTCTTGCCGAAGCCGACGTCGCCGCACACCACGCGATCCATCGGTTGGCTGCTGCCCAGATCCCGCAGCACCGCTTCGATGGCGGCGTGCTGATCCGGGGTTTCCTCGAACGGGAACGCGGCGGCGAACGGTTCGTACATCGCCCGATCCACCGGCAGCGCCAGCCCGGCGCGGGCCTGCCGGCGCGCCTGGATTTCCAGCAGTTCGGCGGCGACGTCGCGGACTTTCTCCGCGGCCTTCTTCTTGGCCTTGGTCCAGGCTTCGCCGCCCAGCGAGTGCAGCGGCGCGGTTTCCACCGAAGCGCCGGAGTAGCGGCTGATCAGGTGCAACTGCGCGACCGGCACGTACAGGCGGTCGCCCTTGGCGTATTCGATCTCCAGGTATTCGCCCGGCAGGCCGCCGGCTTCCAGCACCACCAGTCCGCGATAGCGGCCGACGCCGTGGTCCTCGTGGACGATCGGCGCGCCTTCGCTCAGTTCGCCGAGATCGCGGATGATGCTGTCGGGTTCGCGGCCGGTGCGCTTGCGGCGATAGGGCTGGGTGGCGCGTTCGGGGAACAGCTGCCGTTCGGTGAGCACCGCGAGCGATGGTGCGTCGAGCGCGAAGCCGTCTTCCAGCGGCGCCACCGCGATGGCGAAGCGCGCACCGTCCGCGAGGAAGGCCGGCAGATCGGGAAGCACGGCCGGTTTCAGCCCGGCCGATTGCAGCACTTCCAGCAGGGCTTCGCGGCGACCGGCGGAGTCGGCGGCGATCAACACGCGCCCCGGATAGTGATCGAGGAAGGAACGCAGCGCCTGGCCGGGCGCGTGATCCTTCTGCGCGAGCGGCAGGGTCGGCGCGGGCTGGTCGCCCAGCGGCGCGGCGTCGGCGTGGCGCGGATGTTCCGGACCGCAGACCTCGATGCGCGGCGACCGGTTGAGCCGTTCGCGCAGCGCGTCCGGCGGCAGGTACAACTCGTCCGGAGGCAACAGCGGGCGCTCGATGTCGTGGCGGCGCTGTTCGTAGCGGTTGCCGGTCTGGGCCCAGAACGCGTCGGCCGCCGCGCCCGCGCCGTCCGCCAGCAACGGCAGCGCGTGATCGCCCAGATAGTCGAACAGGGTCGCGGTCTGTTCGAAGAACAGCGGCAGGTAGTACTCGACGCCCGCCGGCGCGAGGCCGGACTTCAGATCCTGGTACAGCGCACTGCGGCGGGTGTCCACGTCGAAGCGCTCGCGCAGCGCCTGCATCGCGCGCGCCAGCGAGGCGTCGTCCAGCGGAACCTCGCGGCCGGGCAGCAATTGCACCGCGTCGGTCTTCTCCAGCGAACGCTGGCTTTCCGGATCGAATGCGCGGATCGAATCGATGGTGTCGTCGAGCAGCTCGATGCGCAGCGGCGCGTCCGCGCCCATCGGATACACGTCGAGCAGGCCGCCGCGGACGGCGAAATCGCCCGGGTCCAGCACCTGCGGCACATGCCGGTAGCTGGCCGTTTCCAGGCGCCGCTTCTCGGCATCGAAATCCAGCACCTGGCCGACCCGGTAGTCGAAGCTGCCGCCGACCACGTGGCGCAGCGGCGGCAACCGCTGCATCAGCGTCTGCACCGGCACCACCACGATGCCGCGCCGGAGTGCGGGCAGGCGGTGCAGCGCGGCCAGGCGCTGGGACACGATGTCCGGGTGCGGACTGAAGCGGTCGTAGGGCAGGGTTTCCCAGTCCGGGAACGGCAGCACGGGCAGATCCGGCGGGCCGTGTTCGCCCAGCAGCGTGCGCAGATCGCCTTCGAGCTGGTGCGCGTTGTGGTTGTCGCGCGCGATCGCCACCACCGGACCGTCGTGCGCCGATGCCGCGCGGAGGAGGAACCAGGCCAGCGCCGAGGGCGAGGCGGGCGCGCGCCACCAGGCGCGGGCCTGGCGGCCGGTGGGGAGGGGAGGAACGGGCGTGGAGGAAGCGGTATTCGGTCGGGAAGTCATTGGTGCACAAAACAGCGGCAGCGCCGGAGGCGTCGTCCGCCACCAGCGCAGAAAAGGACCGCCAGTCTACCGCGCCGCCTGCCGTCCGGTTGCATGCCGGGGCGGATCATGCGGCGGTGTCCGGAACGTTCAACGGGTGGGTTCGGGCCAGGCGGCCGACGGAAAAACGCCCGTGCGCGGGCGTGTCCGCGGAATGGATCCGCGCGAGGCGCCGGGCACGGGCGGCGCGCGGCGAAGTTGGTGGACGGCCGTCCGCCGATCGGAACGGGGCCGATCAGGGCCCTTCGTTGAGGTCCAGCACCACCCGCACCAGTCCGGGGGCGGCATCGGCCTCGCGGACCTGCTTGAAACCCAGCGACTGCGCCAGTTGCAGCATCGGCAGGTTGCTGTCGAGGACATCGCCGTAGAGGCGGTCGAGCTTCTTGGAACGCGCCCATTTGACCAGCCGGCGCATCAGGTGGCGGCCCAGGCCCTGGCCGGCGATGAAGTGGCTGACCAGGATGGCGAACTCGGCCTCGCGGGTGCGGTTGACCACCGACGCGCGCGCCACCGCGCCGACCAGCGCTTCGCCCGGCGGCAGCGATTCGGCGGCGACCAGCGCGAACTCGGTCTGCGGATCCGGCTGGCTCAGGCGCTGGGCCATTTCCGGGGTCAGTTCGCGCAGGGCGTAGAGGAAACGCTGGCGGATCTCGTCCGGCCCGAGCAGGGTGAAGGCGCCCTGGATGGGGCCGGCGTCTTCGGGGCGGATCGGGCGAATCAGCAGCTCGCGCCCGCTGGGCAGGCGGAAGTGTTCATGCCAGGGCGGCAGTCGTTTCGGCGCGGTCATGCGATCAATGCTCGCATGAAATACGCCGATCCGGCGAGATGCCTGAACAGCGGTTCAGGCAGCGTGGCGTTTGCCGCGCAGGCGTCCCAGCAGGGTCGTCACCGCCAGGATCACCGCGCCGGCGACGATGCCGACCCCGGCGTTGAACAGCATGGAGAGCACCCCGCCGAGCGCGCCGGCCGCGTACGGTTCGATGAAGTGGTGGAGGAAGGCGACCCCGTGCACCAGGATGCCGCCGCCGACCAGGAACATCGCGGCGGTGCCGGCGATGGACAGGAATTTCATCAGGTACGGCGCGCTGTACAGGATGCCGCGGCCGAGCGCGCGCTTGAAGCGGGCCCAGCCGCTCTGGCGCGCGTCGCGGTTCAGCGCCAGGCCGGCGTCGTCGAGTTTGACGATGCCGCCGACCAATCCGTACACGCCGACCGTCATGATCAGGGCGATCGCCACCAGGGTGAGCAGTTGCTCGGTGAAGGTGCGGCCGGCCAGCGTGCCCAGCGAGATCACGATGATCTCCGCCGACAGGATGAAGTCGGTGCGCACCGCGCCACGGATGCGCTGCTTCTCGAACGCCACCATGTCGACCTGTTCGTCCTGCACCGCCCGCAGCCGTTCGGCGTGCTCCGGCTCCTCCTTGCCGTGCAGGAACTTGTGCGCGAGCTTCTCCACGCCCTCGTAGCAGAGGAAGGCGCCGCCGAGCATCAGCAGCGGGGTGATCAGCGGAATGTTCCAACCGCGTCCGTGCATCCAGGTTTCCAGCGCGCTGATGGCCAGTGCGGCCGGCACCAGGATCGCCTTGTTGACCAGCGAGCCCTTGGCCACCGCCCACACCACCGGCAATTCGCGATCGGCCTTGATGCCGGACACCTGCTGCGCGTTGAGCGCGAGGTCGTCACCGAGCACGCCGGCGGTTTTCTTGGTGGCGATCTTGGTCATCGCCGAGACGTCGTCCAGCAGGCTGGCGATGTCGTCGATGAGGGCGAACAGGCTGGATCCGGCCATGGAAGGACCTGCGGGAAAGGGAAGGGCGATTCTCGCACAGGGCTTCCGCCACGATGCGAAGCCACGGCGCCGCGTGGCGGTCGAAGCGGACCGGGCGGGGACCCGGCTAGGCCTCCCGGCGGATCCACTCCAGCCGGGTGCTTGCGCCCGCTTCGCCCAGCGCGGCCTGCAGCGCCGGCAGCACCGGCGCGATGGCGGCATCGAACTGCCAGGGCGGGTTGATCACCAGCATCCCGCTGCCGTTGAGGCGCAGTGGCGAGTCGTCCGGACGGACCTGCAGTTCGGCGACCAGCGCCGCCTTGGCCGGCAGCGCGGCCGCCTTGCGGAAGAATGGTTGCAGGCTACGGCGCTGCTTGATCGGATACCACACCGCATAGGTCGCGTTGGGCCAGCGTTGCAGGCCTTCGCGCAGCGCGTCGAGGATCCGCGGATACTCCTCGTCCTGCGCTTCGTAGGGCGGATCGATGAGCACCAGTCCGCGCGCGAAGCGGGTCTCGCCGACGCGCGGCGGCAACAGGGCGCGCAGGGCGGCGTATCCATCGCGCGCGTGCACCGCCACCCGCGCATCGTGGGCGAACAGCGCCTTCAGTTCGGCGGCCTCCTCGGCCTGCAGTTCGCACGCGGCGAGCCGATCCTGCGCGCGCATCGCCTGCGCCGCCAGCAGCGGGGAGCCGGGATAGGCCACCAGCGCGCCGACCGGATTGTCCGCCTGCACCGCCTGCAGGTAGGCCTCCACCGGTGCCGGCAGGCGGGATGCGCCGAACAGGCGGACGATGCCTCCGTCGGCCTCGGCGGTCTTGCGGCTTTCGTTGCCCCCCAGCAGGTAGCGCCCGCGGCCGGCATGCGTGTCCAGCACGAAGAACGGGGTGTCCTTGCGCTTGAGGGCATCCAGCAGGGCCAGCAACAGGACGTGCTTGAGGACGTCGGCGTGGTTGCCGGCGTGGAAGGCGTGGCGGTAGTTCATCGGCGAAGTATGCCGGGATTCAATCCGCGGCCGGGAAACCATCATTGTCCGGATCGGCTTCCGCCATCTCCGCGGCCTGTTCCCGCAACCAGCCGCGCACGCGCATCACCGCCTCGTTGCCCGCGTGGCGCGGCGGCCACAGCAGCCGGATCGGATGGCCTTCCAGCACCGGGCCGAACGGCTGCACCAGCGTGCCGCCGCGCAGTTCGCCCGCGACCAGCGCCAGGTTCGCCAGCAGCACGCCCTGGCCCGAGATCGCGGCCACGATGGCGTGTGCTTCGTCGGAGAACATCCGTTCCGGCGCATCGCCCGCCGCCACGCCGGCCTTGCGGAACCAGAGCGCCCAGTCGGGAGTGCGGCGATCCCGCTGCCGCCATTCGAAACGCAGGCGCGGGAGCGAGGACAGTTGGGTCGGCGCATGCAGATCCAGCCGCGGACTGCACACCGGCGCGAAGCGGCAGCGCAGCAGCACCTCCGCATGCAGCCCCGGAGGCGGCACGCGCCCGTAGCGCAGGGCCAGATCGGCCTGGCCCTGGAGCAGATCCACCGGTGCATCGGAGGCGTGCAGGTGCAGATCGATGTCCGGATGCGCGGCGGCGAACGCCGGCAGCCGCGGCAGCAGCCATAGCGCCGCGAAACCCCGGGTCGCGGACACCGTGACCGCGAGCCGCGGGGACGGCGCGCGCAGCGCCGCCAGCGTCTGCCCGATGTGGTCGAAGCTGTCGCGCAGCACGGGATAGAGGCGCTGGCCGGCTTCGGTGAGCGCCACCCGCCGGGCCTGGCGGGTGAACAGCGGCAGGCCCAGTCGATCTTCCAGCAGGCGGATCTGGTGGCTCACCGCGGTGGGGGTGAGCGCAAGTTCCTCGGCCGCCCGCCTGAAACTCAGATGCCGCGCCGCCGCCTCGAACACGCGCAGGGCGTTCAGGGAGGGCAGTCGGGCGAATGGATGAATTCTGCTCATCTTCGTGGGTTCGGAAATGTCGTTTTTCCGGAGGGAAAGTCCTTTGGAAAATGCGCATCATGCACCTGTTACGGTGCGCCGAGAAAGATGAGCAAAAATGAACATCCTGTGCATCGATTCCAGTGCCCGCCCGGGCCGCTCGGACCGGCAGGCGCGCGGCTCGCACACCCGCCGGCTCAGCGCCGGGTTCATCGAACGCTGGCGGGCACTGCGTCCGCAGGATCGGGTGGTGCATCGCGACGTGGGCCTGCATCCGCCCGCGCCGGTCACCGGCGATTGGGTGCGGGCGGCGTTCACCCGTCCCGAGCAGCGCGACGCGGGGATGCGTGAAGCGCTGGGCGAAAGCGATGCCCTGATCGACGAACTGGCGGAAAGCCAACTGGTCGTGATCGCCGCGCCCATGTACAACTTCGGCATGCCGGCCCCGCTCAAGGCGTGGATCGACAACATCGTGCGGGTGGGACGCACGTTCGGCTTCGACCGCAACCGCGCCGGGGAACCGTACTGGCCGATGCTGGCCGGGCAGGGCCGGCGGCTGGTCCTGCTGAGCGCGCGTGGCGATTCCGGCTACGGGGCCGGCGGGCGCCTGGCGCATCTGAACCATGTCGAGGACGGCATCGCCGTGCCGCTGGCGTACCTGGGCATCGATCGTGTGGATCGGATCGCGGTGGAGTACGACGAGTTCGCCGACGCGCGCCTGGCCGCCTCGCTGGCGGCGGCCGAACGCGAGCTGGATGCGCTGGTACCGCGCCTGATCGCGGAAATGATCGGCGAGGCCGACACCGCCGCGACCGCGGACCGGGCGGCGGCGGGCTGAGAGGCACGCGCGGCGCATGGCGGGCCGCGCGGGGGGCGACTATCCTGTGCCGCATGCCCCTGATCCTGATCGCCGAAGACGAACCCGCCATCGCCGACACCGTGCTGTACGCGCTGCGCAGCGAGGGCCTGGACACCGAACACTGTCTGCTCGGCCGCGAAGTGGCGCCGCGCGTGCGTGCCGGCGGCGTGGACGTGGTGGTGCTGGACGTTGGCCTGCCCGACGCGAGCGGCTTCGACGTCTGCCGGGAACTGCGCGGCTTCAGCGACGTGCCGGTGATCTTCCTGACCGCGCGCAACGACGAAATCGATCGCGTGCTCGGGCTGGAACTGGGCGCCGACGACTATGTCGCCAAACCTTTCTCGCCGCGCGAACTGGTCGCGCGGGTCCGCGCCCGCCTGCGCCGCCTGCATGCCGCCGCGCCGGAATCGGGCTGGCTGCGCCAGGGCGATTTCGCCGTCGATCGCGAAGGCCACCGCATCCATTACCGGGATCGGCCGCTGGACCTGACCCGCTACGAATACGTGCTGCTGGCCGCGCTGTTGCAGCGTCCCGGCGCCATCCTCAGCCGCGCGCAACTGATGGACCGCGGCTGGGACAGCGATGCCGACAGCATGGATCGCACCGTCGACACGCACATCAAGACGCTGCGCGGCAAGCTGCGCGCGGCGGGCGCGGATCCGGATCCGATCCGCACCCACCGCGGGCTCGGCTACGCCATCGAGATCTGAGCATGCGCCTGGGCGTCCGCCTGTTCCTGGCCTTTTTCCTGATTGTCGGGCTGGCCGCGTTCTTCGTGATGCGGGTGTTCGTCAACGAAGTGAAGCCGGGCGTGCGCCAGGCGATGGAATCGACCCTGGTCGACACGGCCAACCTGCTGGCGGTGATGGCGGCCGACGACCTGAAAGCCGGACGGATCGCCGAGGGAACGTTCGCGGACAAGGTGGCCGAGGCCGCGCGGCGCGATCTGAACGCGCGGATCTGGAGTTTCCCCAAGCGCCAGATCGATTACCGGGTGACCGTGACCGATGCTCGGGGCATCGTGGTCTACGACTCGCAGGGCCGCGATCTCGGGCGCGACAACTCGCGCTGGAACGATGTCTACCGGACCCTGCGCGGCGAGTACGGCGCGCGTTCCAGCCCGGAATCGGCGGAGGATCCGGAACGCACGGTGATGCACGTGGCCGCGCCCATCCGCGATGGCGATCGCTTGATCGGCGTGCTCACCGTGGCGCAGCCCAACCACACCATCGATCCGTTCATCACCGCCAGCCAGCGCAGCATCATCCGCCGCGGTGCCTGGCTGATCGGGCTGTCGGCGCTGATCGGCGTGCTGATCACGTGGTGGCTGGTGCGCGGGATCAATCGCTTGAACCGGTATGCGCAGGCGGTCGCGGCCGGCGAACCGGTGCCGCCGCCCAAGCCGCGCCGCGATGAAATCGGCGACCTCGGCCGCGCGCTGGAGGCGATGCGGCGCAAGCTGGAAGGCAAGGCCTACGTCGAGCAATACGTGCAGTCGCTGACCCACGAGATGAAGAGCCCGCTGGCGGCGATCCGGGGCGCGGCCGAACTGTTGCAGGAGCCATTGCCGGAACCCGAACGGCAGCGCTTCGCCCGCAACATCCAGACCCAGGAACAGCGCCTGACCGAGACCATCGACAAGCTGCTCGCGCTGGCGGAAGTGGAACAGCATGGCTGGCTGCAGAAGCGCCAGTCGCTGGCCGTGGACGACTTGTTCGCGGCGGTGCGCGAGGCGGTGGAAATGCGCAGTGGCGATTTCATCCTGCGCGTGCAGGCGGCGCCGGGGCTGCGCCTGAGTGGCGACCCGTTCCTGCTGCGGCAGGCGCTGAGCAATCTGCTCGACAACGCCATCGCCTTTTCGCCGGCCGGGGCGGAGGTGGTGCTGGCCGCGGACGCCATCGAGGATCGCATCCGGTTGAGCGTGCGCGATCGCGGGCCGGGCATCCCCGATTTCGCGCTGGAGCGGATCTTCGAGCGGTTCTATTCGCTGGCGCGGCCCGCCACCGGACTGCGCAGTTCCGGTCTCGGCCTGCCGTTCGTACGCGAAGTGGCGCGCCTGCACGGCGGCGACATCGTCCTGCGCAACCTACCGGGAGGCGGCGCCGAAGCGGTGCTGACCCTGCCGGCCGGTTGAAGCGGGATTGCCCGGCGCAGCGCGGCGGGATCGGCGCGCGGCCACTTCACACAGACTTCAAATCCGCTTCCACGCCTGCCCACCGGCCGGCGGCACGCTGCGTCCATCTCCACTCCCGGACGGGCGAAGACATGAAGTCGTTGAAGCTGTTGTTGCGGTTCCTGACCGTGGGCGGCCTGGTGCTGCTGTTGATGGTTCCGCTGTTGATGGTGCGCGGCGTGATCAGCGACCGCGAGCGTTACCAGGCCCAGGCGGTGGAGCGGATCGCCGGAAGCATGGCCGGCCAGCAACAGGTCATCGGACCGCTGCGGGTGGTGCCGTGGCAACGCACCACCCAGGCCACCGTGGTCAATGCGGAAGGCAAACCGGAGATCCGCCAGGAGATCGTTCACGGCTATGTGTTGCAGACCCCGAAGACCCTGCAGGCCGCCGGCGGCCTGAAGCCGGCCTTGCGGCGCATCGGCCTGTACGACGTGCGCACCTATCAATGGTCGGCGCGGATGCAGGCGCATTTCGATCCGCTGGCATTGGACCAGGCCGACGGCCGCGCTTACGGCAGGCCGATCCTGGTGATGGGCCTGAGCGACGTGCGCGGGCTGATCGGGACGCCGGTGGTCAAGGTGGACGGGCGCATCCTTGCGTTCGAGGGCGGCACCGGCGCGATGTCCGCGCGGATGAGCGGTATCCACGCGGCGCTGGGGGGCGGGAACGGCGTGCCGTTGCCGGCCAGCACCGTGCAACTGGACTTCGGCCTGGCCGGCACCGAGTCGCTCGGCATCAGCCCGATCGCCGACAGCAACCGCATCGACGTGCATTCGGAATGGCCGCATCCGCTGTTCGGAGGACGCTTCCTGCCGACCCGGCGCACCGTCGAGGCCAGCGGCTTCACCGCGAGCTGGGAAATCTCCTCGCTGGCCAGCAATGCGCAGGCGCAGCTCGCCAGCGGCGAAGGCGAGTTCACCCGGCGCATGCCGCTGACCGGCCAGGCCGCCCTCGACGGATCTTCGGAAGGCCCCGCGCTGACCCGCATCGACAGCGCCGACATCCACCTGGTCGATCCGGTGGACATCTATACGCAGGCCGATCGCGCCAGCAAGTACGGAATCCTGTTCATCGTGCTGACCTTCGTCGGCTTCGCCCTGTTCGAACTGATCAAGCGGTTGCCGATCCATCCCCTGCAGTACCTGCTGGTCGGCCTGGCGCTGGCGATCTTCTTCCTGCTGCTGCTCAGCCTGTCCGAGCACATCGCGTTCTGGAAGGCATACCTGGCGTCGGCGCTGGCGTGCATCGGGCTGCAGTTCTTCTATCTGTCCGGCGTGCTGCGCAGTTGGCTGCGCGCGGCCGGGTTCGCGGTGATGCTGACCGCGTTGTACGGCGTGCTCTACATGCTGCTGCTGTCGGAAACCAATGCGCTGCTGATGGGAAGCCTGCTGCTGTTCGGCATCCTCGCGGCGATCATGTGGGTCACCCGCAAGGTGGACTGGTACGACCTGGGCAGCGGACTGCGTTGAGGAACGCCATGCTGGATGCGCAGACCCTGCACCGCCGCGCCCGCCGGGTGCTGCCGGCCTGCCTGCATACGGAAGCGGTCATCGTTCCCGACGGGGACGATGGCTGGCCGGCCGGCAGGATGAGCGAACGCGCGCTGGCCCGGCTGCTGCTGCCGTTGCGGCATGTCCATCGGGGCTGGCTGGGATTCCGGTTGGCGGCCGAGACGCGCAGCGCGCTGTGCACCCGGCCCGTGAGGTTCCTGCAGGAAGCGAACGAGGCCAGGGAAGGCCTTTCGCGGCATGCCGTTCCCATCGCGTGGGGACCTTGGCGGGCGACGGGCGAACCGCCGCGCGCGCGCCGCTTCACGGCGTGTTCGCGGGACGGCCGGGCGCGCCTGTGGGTGCTGCCCGAATCCGGAATCGTGGTCTATGCCTGGGACGATCGCCGGCGGTCGGCGGGAGATGCCGCGCCATGCCGGTGATGCTGGCGGGAACGGTACTGGTCTTCCTGTTCTACGTCATGGCGGCGGTGATTTCCCGGCGCCTGTACGGGGTCCTGTTCCTGCTGCCGCAGCTCCTGCTGTCGCTGCTCTGGCTCCAGTATTGCCATGCCTCGTCGCAGCCGGGCCACGGCGGCGGTCCCGGCGAAGCGTTCGGCCTGATGCTGGTCATCGCCGCGCACGCGATGCTCACGGTGGGCGCTCTGCTCGCGGGCGTCGCGGTTGCGGTGGGGCGCAGGATCGCCGGCGCCGGTGCCGAGCCGCCTGCGGCAAGTCCCGCGAAGGGCGACCCCCCATGAACTGCGCGTCCGGCCGGTGCTGCGATAAAGTGCGCGGATGGATGCTACCCGCACTCTTCGCGTGTTCCGCGGTCCGGACATCGGCCCGTGGCTGGCCGACGTAGCGCGCCTGCGCGTGGCCGTGTTCCGCGACTGGCCGTATCTGTACGAAGGCGATTTCGATTACGAGCGCGATTACCTGGCAGCCTACGCGGCCTCGCCGCGCAGCGTATTCGTGCTGGCGCTCGACGGCGGGCGCGTGATCGGCGCCTCCACCGGACTGCCGCTGCTGGACGACGGCGAAGCCTTCCACCAGCCTTTCCTGGCCTCCGACATCGCGCCGGACGAGGTGTTCTATTTCGGCGAATCGGTGCTGTTGCCGGACTATCGCGGGCGCGGCATCGGCCACGCCTTCTTCGATCAGCGCGAAGCCCACGCGCGCGCGCTGGGCGGTTTCCGCTGGACGGCGTTCTGCGCGGTGGATCGCGACGCGGACGATCCGCGCCGGCCCGCCGGCCATCGTGGCAACGAGGCATTCTGGCTCAAGCGCGGCTACCGGCGCCGGCCCGGCATGACCATGCAACTGGACTGGGACGAAACCGGCCGCGGCGAGGTGTCGCATGCGCTGACGTTCTGGCTGCGTCCGCTGGAAGAGGCGCGATGAAGGTCGCGGTCGCCAAGTATCCGATCCTCGCGCCGGGCAGTTTCGATGCCTTCGCGGAGCGCATGGCGCGCTTGCTGGACGATGCCGCGGGGCAGGGCGCCAGGGTGGCGGTGTTGCCCGAATACCTGTCGCTGGAACTCGCCGCGATCTTCGACGCCGAAGTCCGTGCCGATCTCGCGGCGTCGCTGGCCGCGACCCAGGCGCTGCACGCGGATTGGATGCATCTGTTCGCGCGGCTGGCCGGCGAACTGCGCATGCACGTGGTTGCCGGTTCCTTCCTGCTGGCGATGGACGGGCAACGCTATCGCAACCGCAGTTACTGGTTCGCGCCGGACGGCACGCACGGCTGGCAGGACAAGCTCCAGCTCACCGGCTTCGAGAAGGCGACCGGCGTGATCGAAGGCGGCGACGCACTCAAGGTGTTCGACGTCGAAGGCGTCCGCGCCGGCATCGCGGTCTGCTACGACAGCGAATTCCCGCTGCCGGTGCGCGCGCAGTACGAAGCGGGCGCGCGCCTGCTGGCGGTGCCCAGTTGCACCGACACCGAGGCGGGCGCCACCCGCGTGCGGGTCGGATGCTTGGCGCGCGCGCTGGAGAACCGGTGCTTCGTCGCCCAGGCGGTGACCGCGGGGCTTGCCGGATGGAGTCCTGCGCTGGACGTGAACACCGGCGAGGCCGCGTTGTTCGCACCGATGGACCGCGGTTTCCCCGCCGACGGCGTGCTCGCGCGGACGTCCGGCGATCAGGCATGGGCGATCGCGGATCTGGACTTCGACACGCTCGAAGCCAGCCGCACGCAGGCGCAGGTCGCCAACGATCGCGACTGGACCGGGCAGGGCCTGCCCGCATTGCGGCGCGCCCGCCGGGAACCGTTCCGCTGACGTCCGCTCTCGCCGGCTCTCCCGCCGACCATGACTGATGGCAGGGGGGGCATGACCTTCGGCCGGGGCAGACTCGATCCTTTGTGCAGTCGGGGATGAACCCGGGGGGAGTAGCGGCGTGTTGAAGCGTAGCGTGATGGCGTTGTGCCTGGGCCTGGCCGGAGTGGCGCAGGCGAACGAACCGGTGGACCTGGACATGGTCAACCGCATCCGCCAGGAGGCTTTCCACCGTTCGCAGGTCATGGCGACCTTCGAGCATCTCACCGAGGAAATCGGGCCGCGCCTGACCAACTCGCCGGGCATGGCGCAGGCCAATGCCTGGTCGCGCGGCAAGTTCACCGAATGGGGCCTGTCCAACGTCCACGACGAGGCATTCGACGACTTCGGCCGCGGCTGGACCTATCGTTCGGCCAGCGTGGAACTGCTGGCGCCGCGGGTGACTTCGCTGCGCGCGGTGCCCAAGGCCTGGACGCCCGGCACGCGGGGTCCGGTGGAAGGCGAAGCGGTGGTCGTCACCCTCAAGACCAAGGCGGATCTGGACAAGTACAAGGGCAAGCTGAAGGGCAAGATCGTCCTGCTCAGCGATGCCCGCGAATACAAGCCCGGCACGGAGCCGGATTCGCGCCGCTACGACGAAGCCGGCCTCACCGAACTGCTGTCCTTCAGCGTGCCCAAGGACGCCAACCCGGCCGATCGCGGCAAGCGCCTGGCCGAATACCGCCAGCGCCAGGATCTGGTGCAGGCCACCAACCGCTTCCTGACCGAGGAAGGAGCGCTGGCCGCGCTGAGCATCAGCGGTTGGGACAACGGCATCATCCGGGTCGGCGGCGGTGGTTCGCGCCGCGCCGGCGAACCGGTCGGCATCCCCGAACTGGCGGTGGCGGCGGAGCACTACAACCCGCTGCTGCGCGCGATCGAGCGCAAGCAGGACGTACGCCTGCGCATCAACGTGGACGCGCAGTTCACCAGCGAAACCAATGATCCGGGCTACAACACCATCGCCGAGATCCCGGGCAGCGGCAAGGCCGACGAAATCGTGATGATCGGCGCGCACATGGATTCCTGGCATGCCGGCACCGGCGCGTCCGACAACGCGGCCGGCGTGGCGGTGATGATGGAGGCCATGCGCATCCTGAAAGCGGTCGGCGCCAAGCCGCGCCGCACCATCCGGGTGGCGCTGTGGAGCGGCGAGGAGCAGGGCCTGATCGGTTCGGCGGCCTACGTCGCCAAACACTTCGCCGACTATCCGGAAGCGACCGATCCGGAGCAGAAGAAGCTGCCGCGCTATTTCCAGGAACGCACCGGCCCGCTCCAGCGCAAGCGCGACTACGACAAATTCTCGGCGTACTTCAACCTGGACAACGGCTCCGGCAGGATCCGCGGCATCTACGCGCAGGAAAACCAGGCGGTCATGCCGATCTTCGAGGCCTGGCTGAAACCCTTCAACGACGTCGGCGCCACCATCGTCACCGTGCGCAACACCGGCAGCACCGACCACGTCTCGTTCGACCGGGTCGGCCTGCCCGGTTTCCAGTTCGTGCAGGACGGCCTGGACTATTTCAGCAACGTCCACCACAGCGATCTGGATACCTACGACCACGCGGTGCCGGAAGATCTGAAGCAGGCCGCCGCGATCCTGGCGTCGTTCGCCTACCATGCCGCCATGCGCGAGCAGAAACTGCCGCGCAAGCCGCTGCTGGAAAACTGAGCACGGTTGCCGTGCGGCATGACGAAGGCCGGATTCCCGCGAATCCGGCCTTCGTCTTCCGGGCATGCCGCGACGGACGGGTCAGGCGAACAACGACACGCCCGGCACCAGCCACAGCGACAGTCCGGCCAGTGCGGAGCCGATGATCGTGGCGGCGAGCACGTCGCTGGGATAGTGCAGGCCCAGCACCACCCGCGACACTCCCACGCAGGCGGCGAAGGGAATCAGCAGGACCGCCAGCGCGGGGTAATGCGCCAGCGCGACCACGGTGAACGCTACCGCATGCAGCGTATGCCCGGACGGGAAGCTGAACTCGTCCAGCGGCGCGATCCACGCGCGGATGCGTACGTCCGAGGCGAACGGACGCGGGCGCCGGGTCCAGCGCTTGAGCAGTTTGTACAGGGTGAGCGCGATCACGCCGGTCGCGGCGAGATGGGCCGACGCGGCCAGGCCGTCCAGGCCGTCGAGCGCGATCAGGGCACCCATCAGCACGTACCAGAACACGCCGTCGCCGAGCCGGCTGATCACCGCGAAGAACCGGCGCACGCCCTGCCACTCGCCCCAGCGGTTGGCGCGCAGGCACCAGCCGGTGTCGCGGCCCTGCAGCACGTTACGCGGTAGCGACGTTCTCATGCGGCCTCCTTTGCGCGGCCAGTCCGGCCAGCAGGTTGTCGAAGTCGGTGGCGACCTGTTCCGGGCGCAACGGGCGCACGGCCTCGCACGCGCTGGCGCCGAGGTGCCGGCGCAGTTCGTCATCGGTGCCCAGTCGCACGGCGGAGGCCACGAAGGCGTCATCGTCGCGTACGGCGAATCCGTGCAGGCCGCTGCGCAGGTGTTCGCGCGCGGCGCCGTAGTCGAACGCCACTGTCGGCACACCGCTGGCCATCGCTTCCAGGGTGACGTTGCCGAAGGTTTCGCTGTGGCTGGGAAACAGGAACAGATCGCCGCTGGCGAAGTGCCGTGCCAGCGCGGGCCCGCGCTGCACGCCG
>Ga0182741_1000675_pt1 | contig 49044 bp, 47 predicted proteins | sample eDN5th37CBELigOP_FD_128874 | JGI IMG/M metagenome (GOLD analysis project Ga0182741, IMG submission 128874) | Enriched Organic Plus compost microbial communities from Emeryville, California, USA - eDNA 5th pass 37_C BE-Lig OP (version 2) (version 2) ... | reverse complement strand
GCAGCTGGCCGGAGTGCTGAACGGCGGGCCTGTCCTTGGTCTGCCGGCGACCACCCCGGCGCCGGAAGCCCTGTTCGCCAACACCGCCCTCATCGGCCAACTGGTGCAGGGCGTGGCGGCGCAAACGAGCGGCGGGCGGCTTCTGCTCACCCCGGTCCAGGCCCGCGCCATCGCCGCCAACCTTCGACCGTACCATGTGGAGGAGGCGAGCAACACGAGCGAGCTGAACTCCCTGGACCTCTTCGGCGACGTGACGTTCGACGTGACGGAGCGGCTGGAGGTCTCCGCGGGCCTGCGTTACACGCGCGACGACAAGACCACCGGCTTTGGCGCGCGGACGGTCGGCGGCCGCAGCGTGCTGGGCGGGCTGGTCGGCGCCTCGCAACTGGCGGCGAGCGGCACGGCCCAGGGGCTGGCGCAGGCGAACGCCATCGTCGGCGCGCTGCAGAGCTCGTTGGTCCAGTTCATTCCCGACACCCAGCTGCCGATGTTCGGCCTGACGTTCCAGCCGACCTCGGCCAATGGAACGCCCGTGGAGCAGGACCTGGACAATTCCGGCTTCACCTGGCGCCTGGTGGGCCGGTACAAGTTCAGCGAAGACGCCAATGTCTACGCGTCCTATGCGCGGGGCCGACTGCCAGAGGTGCTGGCCGCCAGCGCGCCCAGCCAACCCTATGCGCCGGCGAGGTTCGCCGAGGTCGAGGCCGAGACGGTGGACAGCTACGAGCTCGGCGCCAAGGCGGCCTTGCTGGACCGCCGGCTGCGGCTGGATGGCGCGGTCTATTTCTATGACTACGACAACTTCCAGACCGTCGAGCAGCAAGGGACGCTGTTCGTGGTGACCAACGCCGGCAAGGCGGAAGCCTATGGCCTGGAGGCGCAGGCCGAATGGGCCGTGCTCTCGGGCCTCGACCTCTTTGCGACCTACGCCTACAGCCACGCGCGGTTCAAGGACGGGGCCTATGACGGCAACCGCTTCCGTCTTTCGCCGGACCACTCGCTATCGGTTGGGGCGAACTGGCGCTTCGACGTCCTGGGCGGCGAGGTTTCGGTGCGGCCGAGCTACACTTGGCAGAGCAAGGTGTTCTTCGGGAACGACAACGATCGGCCGATCTTCCAGCAGCCGCCGAACGCCCTGGTCGCCGACAATGTCCAGGACGAGTTCCAGGACGGCTACGGGCTCGCCAATCTGCGGGTCTCGTGGACGGCGCCGGGCAAGCCGCTGACCTTGGAAGCCTTCGTCAACAACATCACCGACGAGGAGTACCTGATCGACGCGGGCAACACGGGCGATAGCTTGGGCCTGCCGACTTTCGTGGCGGGGCCGCCGCGGATGTGGGGCGCCGGGCTTACCTGGAAGTTCCAGTAGGCGTCACGCGCCAGACGGCCTTGCCGACGTCGTCGGCGACGAGAAGGGCGCCGGCCTTGTCCACGGCGATACCAACCGGGCGGCCCTGCGCCTCGTCCTTCTCGTTCAGGAAGCCGGTGAGGAAAGCCTCGGGCGGTCCGCTGGGCCGCCCGTTGGCGAAGGGGATGAAGACGACGCGGTAGCCGCTGGGCGGACGGCGGTTCCACGAGCCGTGCTGGCCGATGAAGACCCCGCCGCGATAGTGCGGGGGAAAGAGCTCGGCCCTGTAGAAGACGAGGCCGAGGGACGCGGTGTGGGAGCCGAGGGCGTAGTCGGGAACGATGGCCTTAGCCACGAGGTCCGGTCGCGGCGGCTTGACGCGATCGTCCACGTGCTGGCCGAAATAGCTGTAGGGCCAGCCGTAGAAGCCGCCGTCCTTCAGGCTGGTCATGTAGTCGGGGACCAGGTCGTCGCCGAGCATGTCGCGCTCGTTCACGGCGGTCCAAAGCGCGCCGGTCACGGGTTCGAAGTCTAAGCCATTCGGATTGCGCAGGCCGTAGGCGTAGATGCGCGCCGGTCCTGAGGGGAGCGGGTACTCGACGACCGCGGCGCGGCCGGCCTCGTTCTCCATGCCGTTCTCGCCGACATTGGAGTTCGACCCGACGGTGGCGTAGAGCCGCGAGCCGTCGGGGCTGGCGACGACATTCTTGGTCCAGTGGTGGTTGATCGGGCCGCCAGGCAGGTCGAACACCTTCCGACCCTGGCCGCTGACGGAAGTCTGGCCGTCGACATAGTCGAAGGCGACGACGCCATCGTCGTTGGCGACATAGAGTTGGCCGCCGGTAAGCGTCATGCCGAAGGGGCGTTTCAAGCCCTGCGCGAAGACCCTGCGGACCTCCGCGACACCGTCCCCATCGGCGTCCCGCAGCAGCATGATGCGGTTGGGGCTCTCCATGAGCGCGCCGGCCTTGGCCTGCAGGCGATTTGCGAACCAGTCGCCGATGCTTTTGGCAGGCTTGGGCTCCGACGAAGCTTCGGAGACCAGGACGTCGCCGTTCGGCAGCACCAGCAGCCATCGGGGATGGGCGAGATCGCCGGCGAAACGGGTGACGGTGAAGCCCGCCGGCGCGGTGGGCTGGACGCCCTCAGGCCAGCCGACCGCCTGGCGCGCGTTGAGCGTAGGAATGAGGCTACGTTCGGGGCTGGGCAGTTGGGGCCGCGCCCCGAAACCGGCGAAGGGATCGTTCGAACCCTCTGCGCAGGCGGTCAGGACGAGGGCGGCGAGGGCGAGCGCGAGGTGGCGCGGGTTCATGGGCCTATTCCGTCTGGCCGCCGCCGAGAGCCGCATAGAGGGCGGCCTGGTTGCGGAGGCTGGCTCCGCGGAGCTGGAGAAGGGACTGCTGAGCGGCGAAAAGGTTCCGCTCGGCGTCCAGCACCTCGAGATAGATAGCGATGCCGTTGGCGTAGCGAAGGCGCGCGGTCTCAGCCAGGCGCTCCTGGGCGGCGACGGCGCGCTCCTGCGCAAGGATCTGCTCGGCGATGTAGCGCCGGCCCGCCAGGGCGTCCGCGACATCTTGGAATGCGGTCTGCACCGTGCGCTGGTAGGTCGCCGCGGCGATGTCGCGCTCGGCCTTGGCGGCGTCGAGGTCGCCTTGGCGCGCGCCCCAATCGAGGAGCGGCAGGGTGAAGCCGCCGCCATAGTTCCAGGCGCGCCGATCATCGCCCACAAGATTGTCGAGCTCCCGAGAGGCGAAGCCGGTGGCGCCGGTCAGGGTGATGCGGGGGAAGAAGGCCGCGCGCGCGGCGCCGATATTGGCGTTGGCGGCGCGGAGTTGGTTCTCGGCCTGGATCACGTCCGGGCGATTGACGAGCAGGTCGGAGGGCAGGCCGGCATCCAGGCGATCGAACATCTGCTGCTCGGCCAAGGGCAGGCGGGGCGGGAGGGCGGCCACGTCAATGGGACCGCCGATGAGCACCGTCAGGAGGTTCTCGGCCACGGCGCGGGTGCGCCGAAGCTCGGCGAGCTGGGTCTGGGCGTCCGTGAGCAGGGTCACGGCCTGATCGTAGTCGGCGGAGGAGGTGACGCCGGCGTCGAGGCGAAGTTGTGCGATCTCGAGGCTCTCCCGGCGGGCGGCGAGGGTGCGTTCGGCCAGCGCGATGCGCTCCTCGTTCTCGCGGAGGGTGAGATAGGCGACCGCGACCTGCCGGATGAGGGAGAGACGGAAGGCCCGCTGGGCCTCGACGGTGGCGAGATAGTTGTAGCGCGCGGCCTCGGAGAGGTTTCGGACCCGTCCCCAGAAGTCGAGCTCGAAGGAGGCGATCCCGACATCGAGGTCGTAGCTCTCGGCGGTCACGGCCTGGCCGACGCCGGTGAGCTCGGCCGGCTGGCGCGTGCGGACGCCCGAGCCGCCGAGATCGACATTCGGCAGTCGTTGTGAGCGCTGGATGCGGTATTGGGCGCGGGCCTGTTCGATCTGGGCCACGGCGACGGCCAGGTCGCGGTTTCGGACCAGGGCGGTTTCGATGACGCGCTGGAGACGGGGATCGCGGAAAAAGTCGCGCCAGGCGAGCTGCGGCGCCGTCACCGCCCCGGGCGGCGTGTCGGCCAGGGGGAAGGTCGAAGCGACCGGCGACGTCGGTTGATCATAGCGCGGAGCCGAGGAGCAGGCGGAAAGCCCTGCGGCCATAAGAAGGGCCCAGCTACGCATGGGGCGCCTCCTCTTCGGAAGACGGGCCGCTGTGCAGCCTGCCGCGACTGAGCCAGCGGCGCGCGGAGAGATAAAAGACGGGGGTGAGGAAGACGCCCAGCAGCGTGACGGCGATCATGCCGCCGATCACGCCCGTGCCCACCGCCTGGCGGCTGGCCGCGCCCGCTCCGGTGGCGATGAACAGCGGGACCATGCCGAGGATGAAGGCCAGCGACGTCATGACGATCGGGCGCAGGCGCAGACGCGCGGCCTGGAGGATGGCCTCGCGGGTGCTCTTGCCGGCCTCCTCCTGCTCGATGGCGAATTCCACGATCAGGATCGCGTTCTTGGCCGAGAGCCCGATGATGGTGATGAGGCCGACGTTGAAATAGATATCCGCCGAAAGTCCTCGCAGCAGGGTGAAGATCACCGCTCCCATGACGCCGATGGGCACGCCCAGCAGGACCGAGAGCGGGATGGGCCAGCTTTCATAGAGGGCCGCAAGCACCAGGAAGACGATGAGCAGAGAGAGCGCCAGGAGCATGGCGACCTGGGCGCCGGCCTGCTTTTCCTCGAAGGCGATACCCGTCCATTCGTAGCCGAAGCCGCTCGGCAGCACGCGGTCGGCGATCGCCTCCATCTCCTGCAGGGCCGCGCCGCTGGAGCGGCCCGGCGCGGCCGCCCCCGAGACGGTGAGCGCCGGATAGCCGTTGTAGCGCTGGAGCTGAGGCGGACCGGCGGTCCATTCCGTGCGGCTGAAGGCCGAGAAGGGCACCATCTCGCCGTCGGAGTTGCGGACCTGCAGGTTGAGGAGGTCGCTGGGCGTCATGCGCTGCTCGGCCGAGGCCTGGATCAGCACGCGGGAAATATTGCCGCTGTAGGTGAAGTCGTTGGCGTAGGCGGAGGCCAGGGCGATGGAGAGGGTGGCGTTGATGTCCCCGATGCTCACGCCCAGGGCGCGGGCGCGCACCCGGTCGATATCCAGATAGAGCTGGGGCGCGGGCGGTTGGCCCTCGGCGCGGACCCCGACCAGCAGCGGGCTCTTGGCGGCTTCGGCCAGGACCTGGTCACGGACCGCCGTGAGCGCAGCCGTGTCGGCCCCGCCGCGGCTCTGGATCTTCATGCTGAAGCCGCTGGAGGTCCCGAGCTGGGGGATGGGCGGCGGGTTGAGGGCGAAGATGTTGGCGGTCTTGACCTGCGACAGGGCGGCCATGGCGCGGGCGCTGAGCGCATCGACGCCGTGTTCGGCTCCGGCCCGCTCCTCCCACGGATGCAGGGAGATGAAGCCCATGGCGGCGTTCTGGCCCTGGCCGAAGAAGTTGAAGCCGTTGATCATCACGATATTCCGCACTTCGGGCTGTTGGCGGAAGAACTCGCGGGCTTCGTCGATGGCGAGCTGGGTGCGGTCGGCGGTGGCGCCTGGCGGGGCGTCGATGGTCACCAGCAGCACGCCCTGGTCCTCGGAAGGCAGGAAGCCGCCGGGGAGCCGGGTGTAGAGCAGGCCGGTGAGCAGGACCGCGACGAGGAAGACAGCCAGCCAGCGCAGCGGCGCCGAGAGCATCCGCCCGACACCGGACTGATAGCGATCGGCGACGCGGTTGAAGCCGCGATTGAAGCCGCCGAGGAAGCGATCGACGAAGGCCAGGGCAGGATGGCGCGGCCGGGCCTCCTCCACATGGTCGCGATGCGGCTTGAGCAGGGTGGCGCAGAGGGCCGGCGTCAGGCTGAGGGCGAGGACCGCGGAAAAGCCGATGGAGACCGCCAGGGTGACCGAGAACTGCCGATAGATGCCGCCGGAAGTGCCGGGAAAGAACGCCATCGGCAGGAAAACCGTCATCAGCACCAGGGTGATGCCGATGATGGCGGAGGTGATCTGGCCCATGGCCTTCACCGTGGCTTCGCGTGGCGGCAGGCCCTCCTCGGCCATGATCCGCTCGACGTTCTCGACCACGACGATGGCGTCGTCGACGAGTATGCCGATCGCCACCACCATGCCGAACAGGGAAAGGATGTTGATCGAATAGCCGAAGATCAGCAGCCCGAAGCAGGCGCCGGCGAGCGCCACCGGCACGACGATGGTCGGGATGAGGGTCGCGCGCCAGTTCTGCAGGAACAGGAACATGACGATGAAGACCAGGACCATCGCCTCGACCAGGGTCTTCACGACCTCTTCGACAGAGGCGCTGATGAACGGCGTGGTGTCGTAAGGCGTCGTCCAGGTGATGTCCTCCGGGAAGGTCCTGGCGAGCTCGTTCAGACGCGCGCGCACGCCTTCGGCGGTCGAGAGCGCATTGGCGCCCGCGGTGAGCTGGATACCCATGCCCGCCATGGTCTTTCCATTGAGCGTCGAGCCGGTGAGATAGCTGTCGGCGCCCAGTTCCACCCGCGCCACATCCCCTAGGTGGATGGTGGAGCCGTCGGGATTGGCGCGCAGGATGATCTGGCGGAACTGCTCGGGCGTGGTGAACCGGTTCTGAGTGATGACGGTGGCGTTGAGCTGGCTGTTCTCGGCGGTCGGCTGATCGCCCAGGCTGCCGCCGGCGGTCTGGCTGTTCTGTTCCTGAACGGCGGCGAGCACCTCGGACGCCGAGAGGCCGTAGCCGGCGAGCTTTTCCGGATCGAGCCAGATCCGCATGGCGTATTCGGTGCCGAACAGCCGCACGTCGCCGACGCCGGGCACGCGGCGCAGCTCGTCCACGATATTGTTGGAGGCGAAGTTCCCAAGCTCCAGCGTGCTTGTGCGCCCGCTCTTGGAGGTCAGGGCGACCAGCATGAGGAAACCGGAATTGGCGGCGTTCACCTGGACCCCCTGCCGGCGAACCTCCTCGGGCAGGCGCGGTTCGACGCGACTGAGACGGTTCTGCACCTCCATCTGGGCGATGTTGATGTCCGTGCCGGATTTGAAGGTGACGCTGATCTGGGCGGTGCCGTTGGAGCGGCTGGTGGCCTCCATGTAGAGGAAGCCTGGGACGCCGTTCATCTCCTTCTCGATGACCGAGGTGACGTTCTGATCGAGCGTCGCCGCGTCGGCGCCGGGGTAGGTGAGGGAGAGCGTCAGGGAAGGCGGCGCGACAGTCGGATACTGTTCGATAGGCAGGCTGCGCAGGGCGATGATCCCGGCGAGCAGGATTCCGAGGGCGATGACCCAGGCGAAGACCGGCCGGTGGGCGAAGAAGCTGCTGTTCATGGCCGCCTCCTTCCCGCTCTATCGCGCGCCGGACTTTGGCGTGGCGGTCGGAGCCTTGGCTTTGGCGATGGTGACCTTCTGCCCGGGACGGACCTTCTGGATGCCGTCCGTAATGACCCGCTCGCCGGCCTTGAGGCCGGAATTGACCACGAACTGGTCGCCGATCATCGAGCCGAGCTCGATCGGCCGCGCCGAAACCGTACCGTCGGCGGCGACCACCATCACATTGGCCTTCTCGCCGGAGAGCTGGACCGCGCGCTGAGGAATGGTGATCGCATTGGGTATCGGAGCGCCGGTGAGATGGGCGCGGACGAACTGCCCCGGCAGCAGCAGGCGGTCTGGATTTGGGAACTGCGCCCTCAGGAGGAGGCCGCCGGTGGTGGGATCGACCGCCTGGTCGAGGAAGTTCAGGTGACCGACGTGGCCGTAGGTCGTGCCGTCCTCGAGAACGAGGGTGACCTCGACGCGATCGAGCCGCGGCAGGGCCAGCTGGCCGGCGGCGGCGCGGCGGCGAAGCTCCAGGATTTCGGCATTGGGGAGGGAGAAGCGGACATAGGTCGGGCTGAGCTGCTCGACCCGCGTCATCAGGGTCGCCTCGGCGGCGCTCACCAGGGCGCCCTCGGTCACCTCGGCGCGGCCGACCCGGCCGGCGATCGGCGCGGTGACCGTGGTGTAGCTGAGGTTCAGCTCGGCGCGATCGAGCGCGGCGCGGGCCGAGGCGACATCGGCCTCACCCTGGCGGACAGCGGCGAGCGCGGCGTCATATTCTTGGGCGCTGATCGCCTTGCGTTCGACGAGGGGCGTGTAGCGCGCGAGATCCTTGCGGGCGTTGGCGAGGGTGGCTTCGGCCCGCTGCAGCGTCGCCCTGGCGCTGGCCTCGGCGGACCGCATTTCCCGCGGGTCGATGGCGAAGAGCGGGGTCCCGGCCTTCACGTCGGTGCCCTCTTCATAGAGCCGGCGCTGGACGATGCCGTCGACGCGGGCGCGGACCTCGGCGGTGCGGACAGCCTCTACGCGGCCGGGCAGTTCGACCACCTCGTCGACGGAGCGCGGCGCGAGGGTGACCACCTCCACTTCCGGGGGCGGCGGCGCGGCCGCCTGCTGGCCGCCCCGGCCGCATCCGGCGAGGCTTAGGGTCACGGCTCCGATCAGGGCGGCCGTGCGGACTCCCCGGTCGAAACGACTTGCCGCCATGTGTCCCCCGCCTGCTGTTCAGCTTGTCGGGGAACGCCGAAGCGCGGGGGTCGGTTCAATCGAAGAGCGAAGTCGGGGCTCTCACAGCCTCAGTTCGGTTCAAACGAGCGTTTGCCGTCGTCGAGCTCCATACTATAAGTTCGAAAAATACTCCGAATCCATTGAAGCGAGGAAGCCCATGACGCTGGAGATTGACTCCGCCCCCGCCCAAGGCCGCGCGATCGACAAGAAGGCGCTCCTGGCCAAGTACATCGAGGAGCGGGACAAGCGTCTGCGGCCTGACGGCAACGACCAATACCTTGAGGTCACCGGCCGGCTCGCCCACTACCTGGATGACCCCTATACCCCCTTCGTCGAGCGGGCGCCGAAGACCGATCACGTGACCTTCGCCTTCGTAGGCGGCGGGTTCGCAGGACTCGTGACCGGCGCGCGGCTCGTCGAGGCGGGCGTTCGCGACGTGCGGATCGTCGAGAAGGGCGGAGACTTCGGCGGCACCTGGTACTGGAACCGCTACCCGGGCGCGCAGTGCGACACCGCCTCGATGATCTACATGCCGCTGCTTGAAGAAACCGGGCACATGCCGAGCGAGAAATACGCTCATGCGCCTGAAATCCTTGAGCAATGCCAGCGGATCGGGCGGCAGTACGGGCTCTATGAGAACGCCCTGTTCCACACCGAGGTGAAGGGCCTGGACTGGGACGAGGCCCAGTCGCGGTGGGTGATCACCACCAACCGCGGGGACCGGTTCACGGCGAGCTTCATCGGTCTGGGAACGGGTCCGCTGCACGTGCCCAAGCTGCCGGGCATTCCCGGTCTGGAGAGCTTCAAGGGGCACTCCTTCCATACGAGCCGCTGGGACTACGGCTATACGGGAGGCGATCCCAAGGGCGCGCTGATGGAGAAGCTCGCGGACAAGCGGGTGGCGATCATCGGGACCGGCGCAACCTCGGTGCAGGCGGTTCCGCATCTCGCGCGCGCCTGCAAGCAGCTCTTCGTGGTGCAGAGGACGCCGTCTTCCGTGGACGTGCGGGCGAATGCGCCGATCGACCCCGAGTGGTTCGCGGGTGTGGCCACGCCCGGCTGGCAACAGCGCTGGCTGGAAAACTTCACCGAGAACCAGGCGGGCGGAACGGCCGAGGTGGATCTGGTGCAGGATGGCTGGACGGACCTGTCGCGCCGCATCCGCAGCAAGATCGTCCAGCTCCCCCCGGATAAGCGCACGCCCGCCAATATGCTGGCGGCGTTCGAGGATTCCGATTTCGAGAAGATGGAGGAGATCCGCGCCAGGGTGGACGCCATCGTGGAAGACCACGACACGGCCCAGAAGCTGAAGGCCTGGTACCGGCAGCTCTGCAAGCGGCCATGCTTCCACGACGCCTACCTGCAGGCGTTCAACAATCCCAGTACGCAACTGGTGGACACCGACGGCAAGGGCGTCGAGCGGATCACCGAGAAGGGCTTCGTCGTGGCCGGCGTCGAGTACGAGGTCGACTGCATCATCTACGCCTCCGGCTTCGAGGTGGGGACGGAGTACAAGCGCCGCGCAGGCTTCGAGGTGGTCGGGCGCGGCGGGCTGACGCTGTCGCAAGCCTGGGGCGACGGAATGCGGTCAAAGCACGGGATTCACGTTCACGGTTTCCCCAACGCCTTCTTCGTGCAGCCGACGCAAGGTGCGAACCTGATCTCCAACGTGCCGCATAACCTGACCGATACCGGGCGGACCATCGGGGCGGTGGTCAGCCACGGCCTGGCGCGCGGCTGCAAGGAGATCGAGGTGACCAAGGAGGCGCAGGACGCCTGGGTCGAACTGCTGCTGACCGGGGCGGGACGGATGATGGGCGCGCCGGACTGCACGCCCGGCTACTACAACAACGAGGGGCAGGCCCCGACGCCTGCTTCCCGCCTCAATGTGGGCTATCCCGCCGGACCCGCGGCCTATTTCCGCTACATCAAGAAATGGCGGGAATCCGGGGAGTTCGAGGGCCTCACCTTCCGGTGAAGCTCCGCCGCCTCCTCGCCCAGCTCTCGCCTTGTTCTTGCCGGGCGAGTCGCGCAAGCGGCGAGGGGTGGGAGGACCGAAGTGAAAGATCTGCTCGACATCGAGGGCGCCAGCGGCGCGCTCTACCGTTTCCGCGCCCAGGACGTGGAGCGAGGCTTGCCGGCCACGGCGGGCAACTATGTCTATGTCCGGCGTGAAGGCCAGGGGGTGCAGGTGGTCGGCTGCGGGGAGACCCAGAGCCTGATGAACGCCAAGGCGCTCTGGCAGACCGCGGTCGAGGAACACCAGGCGGAGCGGCTCTATCTGCGGCTCAATGTGGCGCGCTCCAGCCGCATCACCGAGCATGAGGACATTGTCGCGCGCTATCGGCCGCCGCTGGTGAAGAGCGAGGGCTGAAGCTCGGACGGACGGACAAGATTTCCGGCGGTTCTGCGATTGAGCCGCCGGAGCCGTCTTCATACCTCGGCGCGGCACGCCTGGAGGTATGAATGTACGAAGCCCGCTCCGCCGATCTGGCCGAAGTCGTCGATGTGTCCGCCGCCGAGCCGGAGCGTGCGGCCTGGCCAGGGATCGTAGCCCTTTCGCTGAGCGTCTTCGCCTTGGTGACGGCGGAGTTCCTGCCGGCCAGCGTGCTGACCCCGCTGGCGGCCGATCTGGAGGTGAGTCTGGGCGCGGCGGGACAGGCGGTGACCGCGACCGCCGTGGTCGGGGCCTTCGCCGCCCTGCTCGTGCCGGTGGTCACGAGTCGTTGGGATCGGCGCAAGGTGCTGATCGGACTGCTGCTCCTGCTGGGAGCCTCGAATATGATAACCGCCGCAGCGACGAACCTTCCCATGCTGCTGGTCGCCCGCGTGCTGCTGGGGGCGAGCCTGGGCGGCTTCTGGTCGATGGCGGCGGCCACGGCCATGCGCCTCGTGCCGATGTCGGCGCTGGCAAGGGCCATGTCGATCGTCTTCACGGGGGTTTCGGTGGCCACGGTCTCGGCCGCTCCCGTCGGGGCCTATGTCAGCGACCTGTGGGGCTGGCGCGCGGCGTTCATAATCGCCGGCGGCGTGGGCGTGCTCGCCTTGGCCGCGGTCTGGCTGACCCTGCCGAAGTTGCGCCCGACCGCGGCGTCGCGACTGAGCGATTTGGTGGAAGTCGCGGGTCGGAGGCCGGTTCTGCTGGTGCTGGGGGCGGTGATCGCGATCATCTCCGGCCATTTCGCCGGATTCACCTATATCCGCCCGGTCCTCGAGCAGGTCGCCGAGCTGGAAGTCGCGACCATCTCGCTGGTGCTGCTGGCGTTCGGATGCGCGGGCTTCCTGGGCAACTTCGCCGGCGCCTTCCTGGCCGAGCGAGATCCGAAGCTGGCGGTGATCGCCGGCGCCGCCGGCGTCGCCGCGGCCATGGCGATCATGATGAGCGCCGGAGCCTCGCCCTGGAGCGCGGGCCTGGCGCTCACCCTCTGGGGCATGGCGTTCGGCGCGCTGCCTGTGGGACTACAGTCATGGATGGTGAGCGATGCCCCCGATCGCGCCGAGATCGGGGGCGGACTGCTGACGGCCGCCTTCCAGGTCGCCATCGCCACCGGCGCCGTCATGGGCGGCCTGCTGGTCGACCGTTTCGGGGTGCTCGGCGCTCCCGCCTATTGCGCGCTGGCCTGCGCCCTTGGGGCCGTCGCCGTGCTGGACGTGCGCCGTCGCCGGCGCGCGCGGCGAGCTGCGCCGCATGATCGCTTTCGGACGATCGGCGAAGATTTTTGGAAGGCGAGGCATAGCTCGGCCGAGCATTCGTTCACATCTCTCGCTCCTGAGCTGTCGCCGGAGCGAATGAATGGCTTCCCAGGCAAGCGCCCGTAGCGCGGCGCCTGAACGAGGGGAGATCTCTGGACGGGATCTCCACCTCGTCGTGAACGAGGATCCCTTGAGCCGCATCCTGAAGGATCTGCGGATCGTCGGGGTTTCCTACGGCTCGTGCCGGCTGTCGACGCCGTGGGGCGTCAATTTTCCGAAGGACGGTTCGGCGCGGCTGCACTTCGTGGTCGAGGGGACCTGTTGGCTCCGGATCGAGGGGCGCGATCCGCTGCAGCTCACGGCCGGGGATGCGGTGTTGTTGCCCAAGGCCGCGACCCACTGCCTGAGCGATGGGCCTTGCGGCCAGACCACCTGCATCCAGGACATGCCCATGCAGGCGATCGGCGATCGGGTCTACCGGCTGGAAGGCGACGAAGGCTCGAGCGTCGTGATCGCCTGTTGCGCCGTGCGCTTTCGCGAGCCCTGTCTCAACCCGTTGCTGGACCTCATGCCCGAGGTGGTGACTGTGCCGAAGGCGCAAAGCGATCCGACCCTGCCGGCGCTGTTGTCGGCCATGGCCGACGAGGTCCTGGAGCAGGGGATCGGCGCAGCGACCGTGCTCTCGCGGCTCGCCGACGTGATCATCACGCGGCTGATCCGCGCGTGGGTCCGCGAAGGCGGGCAGGAGGCGGAGGGCTGGATGGCCGCCATCCGCGACCCGCGGATCGGCCGGGCCCTGGCCGCGATGCACGAAGATCCGGCCCGCAGCTGGTCCATCGAATGCCTGGCGCGGGTCGCGGGCCTTTCCCGCTCCCTGTTCGCCGAACGCTTCACCAAGGCGCTCGGCCTGTCGCCCGCGCGCTATCTCACCCGCTGGCGGATGTACCTGGCGAGCACGCTCCTGATTGAGCAGGGCTTGAGCATCGCCGAGGTCGGCGGCCGGCTCGGCTATGATTCGGTGCCGGCGTTCAGCCGGGCCTTCAAACGGCACCTGGGTGTGCCGCCGGGCGAGCTGCGTCGCGGCCGGCGGGCCGAGGCGGTCGGCTAGATCTCGTGATTGAGGGCGACCACGCCGGGTTGGCTGGCGAGAAGGTCCTCATGTTCGGCGTGGCGCGCCGAGCGCGAAACGTTCAGCCGCGTGAAAAGGTGGCCGGAAGAGGAGTCGAGCGACTCCTGCGCGGCCGTCCGGGCCCGCGAAAGATCGCTGCTGACCCCGAGCGCGACGATCCGGGGCCGATCGCTTTCGAAGACAAGCACCGCGAAGTTGCCGGCGGTCGGCGTGTGGTGATTGTTCTCGGGCCAGAGCCGGAAGCGATAGGCGGCGCCGGAGGCGCCAGTGAGATCGACAAATTCACGCATACTTTAGGTCCACGGCGTCCAGAGAGGCGCCAAGTTCGAGGTCATCGGCTCGGCGTTCGGCCGAGTCCCAGGTAAGGGAGCCGAACCGGCGTATGGCGGAGTCTATCCAGCGGTTTCTGCGTCGTCGCCCCACGATCTCCACCCATGCGCCACTTGGCCGCGTCTTCAACGTGCTGAGAGAGACGTGGCGACTCGAAGACGATCCCAAACGCGTCCCGCCGGACGCGGGTTTCATCGCTACCGACAGGTCGGCGGCCGAGGCGGCGGACCTTGCGCGTGAAACCGCCGCTCGCTTCAGGCGGCATGGCTTCGACAAGGGCTCAGGCGCCTGGTGGGCGGTCGAAGGCGACCTTTTTCACCGAATCACCGTCGCGCCGCGGCGGGCCAGGACGGTCGGATTGGCCGCCCTGGGGCTGGGCGCGGCAGGTCTGGCGGCGCTGCTCGTCGCGCAACGTGTCCGCGGCAGAAAAGCCTAAGGCTTCAAGACGACCTTCACGCAGCCGTCCTGCTTGTCGCGGAAGGTCTTGTACATGTCCGGCCCGCGATCGAGGGACGCGGTGTGGGTGACCACGAAGGTGGGGTCGATCTCGCCCTCTTCGATGCGCCGTAGCAGGTCGTCCGCGTAGCGCTTCACATGGGTCTGGCCGGTGCGCAGGGTCAGGCCCTTGTTCATGAGGGCGCCCATGGGAAAGGCGTTGCTCATGCCGCCGTAGACGCCGGGGACCGAGACGGTCCCAGCGGCCTTGCAGGCCATGATCGCCTCGCGCAGGGCGATCGGCCGCTCGGTCTCCAGCTTCAGGGCGCTTTGCACCCGATCGATGAGCTCGAGCACCTTGGTGGGCCCGTGGGCCTCGATGCCGACCGCGTCGATGCACTTCTCCGGTCCGTGACCGTCGGTCATCTCCTTGAGCGTCTGGAGGACGTTGGCCTGACTGCGGTCCAGGATCTCCGCGCCTTGGCGGCGGGCCATCTCCAGTCGTTCCGGCACGTCGTCGATAGCGATCACGCGTCGCGCGCCCAGGAGGCGCGCGGCCATGATGGCGAACTGGGCGACGGGGCCGCAGCCCCAGATCGCCACCACGTCGTCGGGCTGGATGTCGGCCTGAACCGCCGCCTGCCAGCCGGTCGGCAGGATGTCGCTCAGGAAGAGATAGCGCTCGTCGGGACCGTCATTGGGGACCTTGATCACGGTCGTAGCCGCAAAGGGCACGCGCATGTATTCGGCCTGGCCGCCCGCATATCCGCCGGTGATGTGCGAATAGCCGAAGAGGCCCGCCGTCGTGTCGCCGAAGAAGGCCTTGGCGAGATCGGCGTTGCGGTTGGTGCGCTGGCAGACCGAATAGTTGCCCTTCCTGCACTGCTCGCACTCGCCGCAGACCATCTGGAAGGGGACGACGACCCGATCGCCGACCTTGAGGCCCTTGGCCTGGGCTTCCGGACCGACCTCGACCACCTCGCCCATGGGTTCATGGCCGAGCACGTCGCCCAGGCACATGGTCGGGACGAAGCCGTTCATCAGGTGAAGGTCCGAGCCGCAGATGCAGGTGCTGGTGACGCGGATGATGGCGTCGGTCGGATCCTCGATGATCGGATCGGGGACCTCTTCGCAGCGGATGTCCTTCTTGCCTTGCCAGCAGAGCGCCTTCATCGCGCGCCTCCGTTCCGATCGACCTTGCTCATGCGGACGGCGGTGATGGCGTCGAGCGCGGTGACCGCCAGCACCACGCCCAGGGCCGCCTTGGCCGCGCCGCGACGACGATTGCCGGGATTGTCGAGGCTGCGCAGGACGGCGATGTCGAAGATGTCTCCGGCCACGCGCGTCCAGAGCATGCCGGCCTTGGTCGGGTCGCCGGCGAGGGTGAAGCCGGTCCATAGCTCGCGGGCGCCGAAGAGGGTGCGCACCACCGCCGGAGGGGCCTGGATTCCCAGGACGCGAGAGACGTGCCGCGGGAAGAGGAGGCCCCAGAGGCCCAGGCCGATCGCCGTCATGCCGATGTTCATCGAGAGCGACGGACTGATGGCCGGCGCCGCGCGGACGCGGTCCGTCGAGACCGTCAGGGACTTGCCGCGCCCGATCTGCATGCTGGGGGACCGAGCGAGGCGGCTCAGCCTCTCCCTGGTGGGCCATGGGGCTTTGGAGAGAAAGGCCGCGGGGGCTTCGCTCGCGGTCATGGTCATGAAGGCCTCCGTTGTCGTGTGACGAACGAAGGTCGGACGCAGCGAAACGTTCCGGCCGCCTATCAAATGCTAAGGCGCGGCCAGGCGAGGCCGTATGAAGAGCTTTGTAAGGGGGAGTTGGTGTTTCCCCAACCCTGGCCGGGTTGGGGAAACATGGTGCCGCCGGGCAGGATTGAACTGCCGACCTCAGCCTTACCAAGGATGCGCTCTACCACTGAGCTACGGCGGCGAAAGGCGAGGCGGGGGCTATAGCCAGACCCGCGGCCCATGTGAAGCCCAAATGTGCGCAAACCGCACTTGACGTGAAGGCCGTCTCGCCGCACCCCCGATTTCCATGGAAAAACGCGAGAAGACACCGGTCGATGAGCGGGAGGCGAAGCTCGCCGCAGCCCTGCGGGCGAATCTCCGCCGCCGCAAGGCGGGGGCGCGAGCTCCGGCCCAGAAGGATGACGATTCGGACAAGCGCTCGTGAAACACGGCCGCTTCCGCAGTCGGCGGGCGCACGCTAGATAGCGGCCGGAGGGTCTGGGAGCGCGCGCCGCGCATGCCCCCTTCAGAGGGACGAGATTGGATCGCATCGCCATCACCGGCGGCGCGCGGCTGCATGGCGAGATCGCCATCAGCGGCGCCAAGAATTCCGCCATCAAGCTCATGGCGGCCAGCCTGCTTACCGACGAGCCCCTGCGGCTCACCAACATGCCCCGCCTGGCGGACACGCGTTTCCTTGCGCGCCTGCTGCGCCGCTTAGGCGCCGAGGTGGTCGAACAGGACGGAGAGGACGGCGCCGAGACCGTCCTGCACACCCGCGAGATCGTCAGCGCGCTCGCGCCCTATGATCTCGTGCGCCAGATGCGCGCCTCCTTCAACGTGCTGGGGCCGCTGATCGCCCGCACCGGCCACGCCAAGGTCTCGCTTCCCGGAGGCTGCACGATCGGCGCGCGGCCTGTCGACCTGCACCTGGACGCACTGCGCGCCCTAGGAGCCTCGATCGACCTGCACGAGGGCTATGTCTACGCCCAGGCGCCCCGCGGCCTCACCGGCGCACGAATCGAGTTCCCCTTCGCCTCGGTGGGCGCGACGGAACACGCGATGCTCGCCGCCGTGCTGGCCAAGGGCGAGACCGTGATCAAGAACGCCGCCTGCGAGCCCGAACTGGGCGACCTGGCCGATTGCCTCAACGCCATGGGCGCTCATGTGGCGGGGGCGGGCACCTCCACGATCCGCATCCAGGGCGTCGACCGGCTGCATGGCGCGACCCACGCGGTGATTCCGGACCGCATCGAAACCGGCACCTTCGCCCTGGCTGCGGCCATGGCGGGCGGCGAGGTGCGCCTGACGCGCACGCGCAGCGACTTCATCGACGCCCTGCTCGACAAGATGGTCGAGGCGGGCGTGGAGGTGACGCGGCATAACGACGGGATGACAGTCAAACGCAACGGCCACCGGCTGCAGGCGGTGGAGGTCGAGACGGATCCCTATCCTGGTTTCGCCACCGACCTGCAGGCGCAATTCATGGCGCTGATGACGCTGGCCGATGGCGAGAGCGTCATCAAGGAGACCATCTTCGAGAACCGTTTCATGCATGCGCCGGAACTGGCGCGGCTGGGCGCCGACATTTCGGTGTCCGGCGGCGAGGCGCGGGTGCGTGGTGTTCCGACGCTCGACGGCGCGCAGGTCATGGCCACCGATCTGCGGGCCTCGGTGAGCCTGGTCATCGCAGCGTTGGCGGCCAGGGGCGAAACCACGGTCAGCCGCGTCTACCATCTGGACCGCGGCTTCGAACGCCTGGAAGAAAAGCTGAGCGCCTGCGGCGCCGACGTTCGGCGCATTGCGGGCGAAGGTGAGTCCGAGGACTAGAGATGACGCAAGCGACCCGTCTGCGGCTGCTCGCCGAAGACGCCGATGACCTGACCGTGATCGCCGCCGCCCTGCAGGACGCGGTCGGCAAGATCGGCGACATCTCCTATGAGCCGGTGGCCAAGCGGCTGACCCTGGTGGTCAACCGCTACCGGTGGGAAGGGAAGGGCGGCGAGCGCGTGCGCGCGGCCCTGCAGCTGGGGTCGGTGCTGAAGGTGCAGACCCGTAAGCTGAGGCGGAACGCCAAGGACGCGGTGATCGAGCTGCTCAGCGTCGGCTTCGAGCCCGCCGAGGCGCCGGGCGGCGTGGTCACCTTCGCCTTCGCGGGCGGCGGGGACTTGAGGGTCGAGGTCGAATGCCTGGACGCGGTGCTCGCCGACGTCAGCGATCCCTGGTCAACTCCGCGCACCCCACAGCACGAAGCCTAGCCCTGAGGCGGCTCGCCGTTTAAAGAGCCGGCCATGCGCCGCTTCTCCTTCTCCGATCCTGGTTTCGAGGCCGCTTTCGCCGCCTTTGTCGACGAGCGTCGCGACACGCCGGAAGAGGTGGATGCGGCCGTGCGGGACGTCCTGGCCGCGGTTCGCGCGGAGGGGCTGGAGGCTGTGCTGCGCTTTGCGCGCCAGTTCGACCGCGCGGAGATCGACGAGACCAATCTGCGAGTCTCGGTCGAGGAGATAGAGGCGGGCGCGGCGCAATGCGCACCGGCTGTGCGGGACGCCATCGCCTTCGCGGCGGCGCGCATCGCCGCCTATCATCGCCGCCAGCGGCCCGCGGATGCGGCCTTCACCGACGAGGCCGGGGTGGAGCTGGGCTGGCGTTGGACGCCGCTGGAAGCGGTCGGCGTCTATGTGCCCGGAGGCCGTGCGGCCTATCCTTCGACGGTGCTGATGAACGCAGTGCCCGCCAAGGTCGCGGGCGTCGAGCGCATCGCCATGGTGACCCCGCCCGGCAAGCTGCAGCCGGCCGTTCTGGCGGCGGCGAAGGAAGCGGGCGTGACGGAGATCTGGCGGGTCGGGGGCGCCCAGGCGGTCGCGGCCCTGGCCTATGGCGCCGGGCCGATCAGGCCGGTGGACAAGATCGTCGGACCGGGCAACGCCTATGTCACGGCGGCCAAGCGCCGGGTCTATGGGACGGTCGGCATCGACGCCCTGGCGGGCCCGTCCGAAATCGTGGTGGTGGCCGACGGCGCGAACCGTCCCGACTGGATCGCGGCGGACCTGCTTTCCCAGGCCGAGCACGACCCGGCCGCCCAGGCGATCCTCATCACGGACGACGAGGCGTTCGCCGCCGCTGTCGAGGCGGCGGTGCTGGAACAGCTCAAGTCCCTGAGCACGGGCGAGGATGCGGCGGCGTCGTGGCGAGATCACGGGGCGGTGGTGATCGCGCCGCTCGAGGAAGCGCCTCGGCTGGTCGACATGATCGCGCCGGAACATGTGGAGTTCGCATTGGACGCGCCCGAGCGCCTGGCCGATCGGGTGCGGCACGCCGGGGCGATCTTCCTCGGGCGGCATGCGCCCGAGGCGATCGGCGACTATGTGGCCGGTTCGAACCACGTCCTGCCGACCAGCCGCGCGGCGCGCTTCTCGTCAGGCCTCTCGCTCTACGACTTCATCAAGCGCACCTCGATCGTGAAGTGCGATCCGGCGGCCTTCTCGATCCTGGGACCGCACACCGTGGCGCTGGCCGACGCCGAAGGCCTGCCGGCCCACGCCCGCTCCGCCGCGATCCGGCTCGGGCAGGGCTGAGCCGGGCGAAGCTCTAAGCTGAACAGTTCCTGTCAGACCCGCGCATAAGGCCGTTCAGGTAGGCCTCTCTAGGGTGTCCGTCATCGAGGCCGAACGGCCTCGCGGCAGATGCGAACGACGGAGAGAGCCATGCGCGTTCTGAACACCTCGAAGATGATGCGCGGCGCCACTGTGGCTGCGCTGGCCGGCGTGATCGCCGCCGGCGCGGCGGGGACCGCCAGCGCCCAATACCGCACCCCCACCGGGGGCGGCCTCGGCTCTATCGTGAGCTGCGACGCCCAGGGCGGCAAGCAGGCTGGCGGCGCCATCATCGGCGGCCTGCTGGGCGCTGTCGCCGGTTCGAACCTCGCGAAGAACGACCGTGGCACGGGTACGGCGATCGGCGCCGTCGCCGGCGCGGCCACGGGGTCCTGGGTCGGCTGCAAGATGCAACGGGACGAAGCGGCGCGGGCCGGCTACGCCTATGGCCAGCCGACCTATCGACCGGCGACCTACGTCCAGAACGGCTATCGGCTGAACGGCGACATCGCCCCCGCCAATTTCGTTCGTGACGGTGGGACCTTCGTGGCGACCTCGAGCCTCAATCTCCGCGCTGCGCCGACCACAGGTTCGGCCCGCGTGGGCGCCCTTCGCCCCGGCGAGCCCTTCCAGGCCATGGCCCGCGTGCGTGGGACCGAGTGGATCCTGGTCGGCCAGGGCGGCGTCGGCATCGGCTATGTCCACGGCGCCTATGTCCAGCCGGCGGGCTACCAACAGGCTCACTACCGCTACTGACGGTCGCAAGGCGCCCTGCAAGCCACGCTGGGCGCCTTTTCGTCATGTGGCAGGATGACGTTAGGGGGTGGTTTGCAATAAAGCTCGGGCAAGCCTCCCCCGCAGCGCCATGGCCGACGAAGACCGCATCAAACATCGCCTGCAATCGGTAGAGATCGACGAGGAATCCCTCGCCGCGGTTTCGCGCGACCAGGAGCAGGAACGGCAGATCGCGATCTTCGACCTCCTGGAGGAGAACTACTTCTTTCCGGAGGGCGCCCAGGCCGGGCCCTACGACCTGCGCATGGGCCTGATGGAGAATCGCTTGGTGCTCGACGTGCGGGGGCCGGACTACGAGAAGCGGCACATCCTCTCGCTTTCTCCGTTCCGGGGCCTGATCAAGGACTATTTCCTGATCTGCGAGAGCTACTACCAGGCCATCAGGAACTCATCGCCGCAGCAGATCGAAGCCTTGGACATGGGCCGGCGCGGCCTGCACAACGAGGCCTCGGAGCTCCTGAGGACCCGCCTGCAGGGCAAGGTCGAGACGGACATGGACACCGCCCGCCGGCTCTTCACACTCATCTGCGCGCTGCACTGGCGAGGCTGAGTTCATGCCTGCCGACGCATCCCATCCACGCCTGCCTGGCGCGGTGCTCTTCGCCTGCAACTTCAATCGCGTGCGGTCGCCGATGGCCGAGGCGCTGCTGAAGCGGGCGGTCGGCGACCGCGTCTATGTCGACAGCTGCGGTCTCAAGCGCGAGCCGGGCGACGACGGGGAAGGCGCCGATCCCTTCGTACAGTCGGTGATGGCCGAGGTTGCGGTCGACCTGCAGAAGCACAAGGCCAAGACCTTCGAAGACCTGGAGGACTCGTCCTTCGACCTGGTGATCTCGCTCACGCCCGAGGCGCAGCATCGGGCCGTCGAGCTCACCCGCGGCCGAGCTGCGGAGATCGAATACTGGCCGACCTTCGATCCCACCCTGGCGGAAGGATCGCGGGAGGCGCGCCTGGCGGCCTATCGTGAGGTGCGCGATCAGCTCGCCCAGAGAATCGCCGAACGCTTCCGACGCTAGCCATTAAACCGCGGAGAGCGTAAAGCCCTCTGCGTTATACTCTTGAGCCACGGCTCGCGCCGCCGCGCGGGCCGTTGACGATTCGAACCACCATCTGGGAGCCTGCATGGCGAAAGAAGAGCTTTTGGAGTTTCCGGGCACGGTCAGCGAAGTCCTGCCCAACGCGACCTTCCGCGTGAAACTTGAGAACGACCACGAGATCATCGCCCACACGGCGGGCAAGATGCGCAAGAACCGCATCCGTGTGTCGGCGGGCGACAAGGTCCTGGTGGAGATGACGCCCTACGACCTGACCAAGGGCCGCATCACCTTCCGCGTCCGATAAGAGCCGCTTGGCCAAGACGACGCATCAGCGCCTGGTGCTGGCATCGGCAAGTCCCAGGCGGTTGGATCTCCTGCGCCAGATCGGGCTCGCGCCCGACGAGATCGTCGCAGCGGAGATCGACGAAACCCCCTTGAAGAACGAGACCCCGCGCCAGACGGCGCTGCGCCTCGCGGTCGCCAAGGCCGCGAAGGTCGGCCAGGCGCGGCCGGACGATTTCGTCCTGGCGGCCGACACGGTGGTCGCGGTCGGGACCCGCATCCTGCCGAAGGCGGAGAGCGAGGCCGAGGGCCGGCGGTGCCTAGAACTGCTGTCCGGCCGAGCCCATCGCGTGCTCACGGGGGTGGCCGTCTGCGCGCCTGACGGCCGCGCGGCGAGCCGGCTGGTGGAGAGCCGGCTGCGCTTCAAACGACTGAGCGAGGCCGAGGTGGAGGCCTATCTCTCGAGCGGAGAGGGGATCGGCAAGGCCGGGGGCTATGGGATCCAAGGGCGGGCTGGAGCCTTCGTGCTCTCGCTGCAGGGCTCCTATCCCGCCGTGGTCGGCCTGCCGCTCTACGAGACGGTGAACCTTCTACGCGGGCTGGGCTTTTTGCGCGCATGAGCGAACGGACGCTTTTCCTCGATCAGGGGGTCGGCGAGAGCCGCGGCGTGGTGATGCTTGACGGCCGTCCCGAGCGGCTGCTGATCGTCCGCGACGACGAGGCGCAATCGACCCGTCTGGGCGCGCGGCACGTCGGCCGGGTGCGGAAGGTGGAGCCGGCGTTCGGCTCGGCCTTTGTCGATCTCGGCGGCGTCGAGGCTTTGCTCGCCTTCAAGCCGGACATGCGTCCCGTCGAGGGTCAGTCCCTGGAGGTGGAGATCCGCACGGAGCCTCGCGGCGACAAGCTCGCCACGGTTCGCGTGCTGGGCCCTGGGGAAGGGGCGCCGCGTCTGCTGGCGCCGCCGCCATCGCTTCGCGAACAGCTCCAGGCCTTCGCCCGCGACGCCGAGATCGTCGAAGGCCGAGAGGCCCGGCAAGCCGCCGATGAGGCGGAAGCTGATGCGCTGGAGGTGGTGCATCGACTTCCCGGGGGCGGCGATATCGCCATCGAACCCACCCGCGCCCTGGTGGCCATCGACGTGGATCTTGGGGAGCGGAAAGGGAACGACGCCAAGCGGATCACCCGCCAAGCCAATATGGCGGCGCTCCACACCGCGGCGCGGGTGCTGCGGTTGAAGGGCCTCGGTGGGATCGTGGTCATCGACCTGGTCGGCCGCGGACACGACGGGGCTGCGCTCCTGACCGCCGCTCGCGCGGCCTTCGGTCCGGACAATCCAGGTGTTGCGATCGGGCCCGTGGGGCGTTTCGGCACCATGGAGCTGACCATTCCCCGGCGCGTGCGGCCGCTGACGGACGTCCTTTGCGACGGCGCAGGCTCGCTGTCCGACCGGACCTTGGCCCTGCGCCTGATTCGAGCGATCGAGAACGAAGCCCTGGCCGATCCCGGCGCGCGGCTGTCGGCCGCTTGCGCCGCGTCGGTCGCCAGGGCGGCCGAGCCCCTGGCGCCTCAGCTGGCCGCCAAGATCGGCGGACGTTTCGTCATCGAGCCGACCGCCGGCATGGCCCGCGACAAGTTCGAGGTCCGCGCCCAATGAGCGCGCCCTGTCCGATTTGCGGAAAGCCGGCCGACCCGAAGTACCGGCCGTTCTGCTCGAAACGCTGCGCGGACGTCGATCTTCAGCGGTGGCTCACCGGCGGCTATGCGATTCCGACGTCCGAAGAGGACGACCCGGACGAGGGTGACCGGGAAGACTGAAAGCCCGCTGGACAGCGCGCAACGCCTCTTCTATAGACGCGGCTCCCGCGCAGACGGGACCGGCGCCTGGGTAGCTCAGTTGGTAGAGCAGCGGATTGAAAATCCGCGTGTCGGTGGTTCGAATCCGCCCCCAGGCACCATCATCTCTCCCTAGGTCATAGAGTGATACGGCCAGCGCGCCGGGTTGCCTGCGCCCAGGCATGTGCTACCGACCCTTGATGCCTCGAATTGTCTACGTGACCTATCCGACGGGCGCCGTGGCCGGCGGGCAGAAGGTGATCTTCCGGCACGTCGAGGCGCTTCGCGAACTCGGCTTCGACGCAATCGCCTGGACGAACAAGGCCGCCCGGTTGCCGGAATGGCTTGCGTTCGCGGCGCCGGTGGAAGTGGAGACGGCCTTTCGGCCCGACGACATTCTGGTGATCCCTTCCGATGCGCCGAACGCCATCCGAGCGGCGTCGCGCGACACCCGCCGTATCGTCATCTTCGAGCAGAACCAGTTCTCGTTCGCGGCGATTGCGCTCGAGGCCATGGATGGATTCCCTCCGGAGCGATTCCCCGCCTTCATCGCCGTGGGCGCCGCCAATGCAGGCACGATCCGCAGGCTTTATCCGGGCGCGCGCCTGGAGATCGTTCCGTGTTTCGCCGACGAACGGGTCTTCCAGCCCGGCGAGGCGAAGCTGAGCCAGGTGGCCTTCTCGCCCCGCAAGCGCGTCAGCGAGGCGAAGATCATCCGCAACCTGCTGCCGCGCTATCATCCTCGGCACGCCGGTCTGGGCTGGGCCGAACTTTCCGGCGTTCCGGAAGCGACAGTGGCCGAAACCATGGCGCGGTCGACGCTCTTCCTCAGCCTGAGCCGTTTTGAATCGGTAGGCATGACCCCGCTGGAAGCCATGGCCTGCGGCTGCATCTGCGCCGGTTTCACGGGCGTCGGCGGCCGCGAGTTCGCGACCCGTGAGAACGGCTTCTGGGTCGAGGAGGACGATTGCGAGGCCGCCGTCGACGCCCTGGCCCAAGCCGCCGATCTGGTGCGGACCGGGGGGCCGGCTTTGCGGCGTATGCAGGAAGCCGGTTTCGAAACTGCGCGCGGCTGGTCCTATGCGTCGTTCCGCACCGCCCTTGAGGATGTGTGGATGCGGCTGGCGCCTGAGGCGAGGACGCCCGCGAGCTAGCGGGGCGCCCTGGGCCGGGCCGGATTGCCGACCACGGCCGCACCTGCGGGCACGTCGCGCGTCACGACCGCTCCCGCCCCCACGATCGCATCGTCTCCGACGGTCACGCCCGGGAGGATCAGGGCCCCGGCGCCGATCCATACGTTCGCGCCGATGCGGATCGGCCGCCCGAACTCGACACCGGACCGGCGCTCGTCAGCGTCGCGCGGGTGGTCGGCGGTGAGGATTTGCGCTCCAGGGCCGATCTGGGTTCCCGCGCCCACGGTCACCTCCGTCACATCGAGGATGACGCAGCCGAAGTTCAGGAAGACGCCGTCGCCGAGCCGGATGTTGTAGCCGTAGTCGACATAGAGGGGAGGGCGCACCACGACGTCGGCCCCGACATGTCCCAATCCCTCGTCGAGCAGCGCGCGCCGCTCCTGGGCCGACAATTGGCGAGGGGCGTTGTACCTGGCCATCCAGGCCTGGGCGGAGGCCTGGTCGGCCTGAAGCTCGGGATCAGCCGGCCGGTAGGGCAGGCCGCAGAGCATCTTTTCCTTTTCGCTGGGCATCCAATCCCTCCGGTTATGGCATGGCGCCGAGGACACGCTCGCCAGCTGAACGCCGTCTAGGCGCCTGGCGCTGATTGACTCGGCGGATGCGTGCTCCCATGTCGCGGCTGTGACAGCCCGCTGACCGAATTTCGTGCGTGAAGGCGCCAAACGGTCAGGCTAGCGCCGGTTATTTCGAGATCGGCGTTCGGCCATAATTGCTGCGCTGCAGCATAAAAATTCCTCCCAAAGTAGAATTTCGACCCGCTTTGCTTGGAGTGGCCGTTGTGCGACGCAACACGATCCCCTCGCGGGGGTGTTTCTCGGTGTCTCAGGGGAAAGTATGCCCTCTTGACGCTTGGAAAAGGGGTTGCCAAAGGACCCATGCCGCACGTCTAACATAGCGGTAAGATTTCGAGTTCCCTTAGGGAAGGAGAGATCGCTCCCGTATCCGAACGCCCAGTTTCACGTAGTGGAATAGGCGCCACGGGTCGGGCGCAGCGAAGCGGCTCTCGCGTCTTGTTCGGGCGACCGGGCGGGACGACGGGCTTGTTTAGTTAGGGTAGGAGACGCTCTCGCGCGACGACCCTTCGGTCCAAAACGTGCTAGACCAATCAGGAACTGGCGACAGATGCTCGACAACAAACGAAAGACCCCTTTCATCGCTTTCCTCGGCGCCGTTGCGCTGATGGCGAGCGCGCCGGCGTTCGCTCAGGACGCCGCCGCCCCGGCTGCTCCGGCCGCCGCTGACGCCGCGGCTCCCGCCGCTCCGGCCGCCGACGCTGCTGCTCCGGCCGCCGACGCTGCCGCCGCCCCCGCCGCTCCGGCTGGTGCAGATGTCGCCCCGGCGACCATCGAACATGCCGGCAAGCTGACCGTCATGCAGATGTTCCTTGACGCCGAACCGGTCGTTAAGGTCGTCATGATCGGCCTGGTGCTGGCCTCGGTCCTCTCCTGGACCCTGCTGGTCACCAAGCTCCTCGAGTTTGGCTCGCTGAACCGCACCTCGGACCGCTTCGTCGAAGCCTTCCGCGGCGCCAAGTCGGTCAACGAAATGGGCCGCATCGCGATGTCGGACGAGTTCGAAGGCAACCCGCTGGCCGACATGGCCGCCGCGGCGACCCAAGAAGTCGAGCTGTCGCGTCAAGCTGGCCTGGCGGTCAACGGCGCTCACCGCGAAACCACCCTGCACCGTGCTGAAGCCGCCGTCGGCGCGGTTCAAGCCAACCTCGGCAAGCGTCTGTCGAGCGGCATGCAGTTCCTGGCTTCCGTCGGTTCGTCCGGTCCGTTCATCGGTCTGTTCGGCACCGTCTACGGGATCATGAACTCCTTCATCGGCATCGCGAACACCAACACCACCAACCTGGCCGTCGTCGCCCCCGGTATCGCCGAAGCGCTGCTCGCCACCGGTATTGGTCTGTTCGCCGCTATCCCGGCCGTTATCTTCTACAACTACTTCCAGACCCGCATCTCCGCTTACGGCGCGCGTACGGAAGGCTTCGTTGCTGAACTGATGAACGCCATTTCCCGGCAGCTCGACAAAGGGGCGTAACCCAGATGGGAGCCAAACTCTCAGGTTCTGGGGGTGGCAGGTACGCGGTCGAGGCGAATAGCGAGATCAACGTTACGCCCTTCGTGGACGTTATGTTGGTCCTCCTGATCATCTTCATGGTCGCGGCGCCCATGGCCGCCGTGACCGTGCAAGTTGCTCTGCCGAACGCCGTCGCCAAACCTTCGACGAACCCTCCGAAACCCGTCTATATCAGTATCCAAGCTGGCGGCAGCCTCTACATCGGCGACAACCGCGTGGAACTGGCGGATATCGGGGACACTCTGCGCAGCACGATTGGGGCTCGTAATCCGGAGAAAGAACGCATCTTCATCCGCGCCGACAAGGATGTCCTCTACGGGGACTTCATGGGCGTCATGAACATGCTTCAGGACAACGGTTTCTACAGCGTGGCCCTCGTCGGCGAAGACAAAAGCTAGGGGGGTGACGAATGGCTGAAACCACCGACACTACCCATGAAGAGCACCACGAGCGCAGTGTCTTCGACGAGCCGAAGAAGAAGCGTAACACTGGCGTAACCGTCGCCATTGTTGGCTCCATCATCGTGCACGCGGCCCTCGGCTATTACCTCTATAAGTCGAGGTTCGAGCCGAAGTACCGGGAGTACTCGGACGACGTGACGGACGTGGCGATCATCAAGCCCGCTCCGCCGCCGCCCCCGCCGCCCCCGCCGCCGCCGCCGAACACGCCGCCGCCGCCGCCGCCGAAGCTGCAACCGCGGCCTCCGGTGAACGTGCCGGCTGACATTCCGCAGATCCCGCCTCTGCCGGTTCCCCCGGTCGAGAAGCGGATCGAGGAACCGAAGCCGCCGGCTCCGCCGCCGCCGACTCCGCCGCGTCCGTCGGTGATCACGAACCCTGACTGGGCTCGTCGTCCCTCGGGCGAGGACGTCGCTCGCTACTATCCGGATCGCGCGATGCGGATGAACATCGAGGGACGTGCGACGCTGAGCTGCACGGTGACCGCCAAGGGCACCCTCGAAAACTGCGAGGTGGCTCAGGAGGATCCGGCCGATCAGGACTTCGGCTCCGCGGCGCTTCGGATGAGCAAGCTCTTCCGGATGCGTCCGAAGACCCAAGACGGCGCGCCCGTCGAGGGCGGCACGGTGCGGATCCCGATCCGCTTCACCCTGCCGAAGGGCTAAGCTGTTCAGGCAGCAAGAAGATCAGCCCCGGAGGTTCGCCTCCGGGGCTTTTCTTTTGCGTTCGTGAAAATTGGTGGGCGCCCCCGATCCGGTGCGGGTTCAGCCTTGATCGGACGGCGCGGTCCGACTAGAAGGGCCGCCTCGCAATACGCCGCCTTAGCTCAGTTGGTTAGAGCGCTAGATTGTGGCTCTAGAGGTCCCCCGTTCGAACCGGGGAGGCGGTACCATTGCGGACAAGAGCCCGGGGTTGTCCCCGGGCGTCTTTGTTGGAGCGCCGTCAGACCGGCAGCACGGTCATGGACTTCACCTCTTCCAACACCGCATAGGTCCTAGTCTCGCGCACGCCCGGCATGGCGACCAGAACCTCGCCCAGGAAGCGGCGATAGGCTTCCATGTCGCTGACCCTGGCCTTGATCAAATAGTCGAAGCCGCCAGCCACCATGTGGCATTCGAGGATTTCCGGCGTACGCTGGGCGGCGGCCGCAAATTCGCTGAAGGTGTCGCCCGTGGTGCGATCCAGCTGGACCTCGACGAAGATCAGCAGCGCGCGGTCGATGGCCCGCGGGTCCAGGAGCGCGGCGAAGCCCGTGATCACCCCACGTTCCCGCAGCCGACGCAGCCGATCCGAGCAGGCCGAGGGCGAGAGATGGCACTTCTGCGCCAGATCCAGGTTGCTGATCCGCCCGTCGCGCTGGAGCACGCGCAACATTCTACGGTCTGTCTCGTCTAACGGAACAACATCCGGCGTCATGGGGCATTGGGTCGAAAATGTACGGGTGACGCCACCAATACACGAAGGACATTCGGCGACATAGCCGGTACGCCGGACGTCAGACTTCAATTTCAGGGCCGCCCCTCATGACCTCCTGGACCGCTCTCGACGACCCGGCCGCCAAGTATCGTGACGAGACCGAGGCGGTCACCGGTCTGCTGGCCGCGCGTCCGCTTGCCGGGTCCCAGCGCGACGTCGTCCGGACGCAGGCCGCCCAGCTCGTGCGGGCCGCGCGGCAGTCGGCCAAGCGGCAAGGGGTGGTCGAGAGCTTCCTCCAGGAATTCAGCCTGGGCACGCGCGAGGGCCTGGCGCTCATGTGCCTGGCCGAAGCGCTGCTTCGCACGCCCGACAGCGACACACGCGATCGCTTGATCGCCGAGAAGATCGGCGGGGCCGATTGGGCCAGCCACCTTGGTCAATCCGACAGCCTGTTCGTGAACGCCTCCACCTGGGGCCTGATGCTCACAGGCAAACTCGTGGAGGTGGACGAGGACGCACGCCGGGACCCGCCAGGGTTCCTGCGGCGGCTGGTGGAGCGGATCGGCGAGCCGGTGGTCCGGCGGGCGGTCACCCAGGCGATCGGGATCATGGGCGAGCAGTTCGTGCTTGGCCGCACGATCGACGCCGCCCTGAAGCGGGCGGCCCGGGAGGGCCTGGTCTGCTCCTTCGACATGCTCGGCGAGGGAGCGCGCACCGCCGCGGACGCAGCGCGATATGAGAAGGCCTATGCGGAGGCGCTGGAGACCGTCGGGCGCAACGCCAGGCGCGCGGGGCCAGAGAGCGGTCACGGCGTCTCGGTGAAGCTTTCCGCTCTCTCGCCGCGCTATGAGGCGACGCAGGAGGCCCGGGTCTGGTCGGAACTCTACCCGCGGCTGAAGCGGCTCGCCGTCATCGCCGCCCGTCACGACCTCAACTTCACCATCGACGCGGAAGAGGCCGATCGCCTCGTCATCTCGTTGAAACTGCTCGAGAGACTGGCCGGTGAGGCGGAGCTCGGGGATTGGAAGGGCCTGGGTCTGGCGGTTCAAGCTTACCAGAAGCGAGGCCTGCTCACGGTCGCGAGGGTCGAAGAGATCGCACGCGCGACCGGACGGCGGCTGATGGTCCGTCTGGTGAAAGGCGCCTATTGGGACAGCGAGATCAAGCGCGCCCAGGTGAACGGCCGACCGGACTATCCCGTTTTCACGACCAAGGCGGCGACGGATCTCTCCTATCTCGCCTGTGCTCGCGCCATGATCGCAGCAAGCCCGCAGATCTACGCCCAGTTCGCGACCCACAACGCCCATACCCTGGCGGCGGTCCGCAGCATGGCGAGCGAGGCTGGCGTGAAGATCGAGTTCCAGCGGCTGCACGGCATGGGCGAGGGGCTCTACAGCGCGGCAGAGGACCTGCGGGCGGGCGCCGTGGTCCGGGTCTATGCCCCGGTGGGCGGCCATGAGGACCTGCTGCCGTACCTCGTTCGGCGCCTGCTGGAGAACGGCGCCAACACCTCGTTCGTCCACGCGCTCCTCGATGAGCGGGTGCCCGCCGAGGACGTCGTGGTCGATCCGATCACGGCTATCGAAAAGGCAGGCGTTGGGCCTCATCCGAAGATCCCAGCGCCGGCCGACATCTATGGGGCTGAACGCAAGAACTCGGCCGGCTTCGACCTGTCCATTCCCGACGAGGCCGCCCGCCTGCACCATGTCGCGCGCGCCCTGCAGCCGCTGAGCTCCGGGCCGATCATAGAGGGCGAGCGGCGGGCAGGCGTGGAGCCTCAGGAGGTTCGAAGTCCATCCGACGGCGCCGTCGTCGGCCGCGTCGCTGAGGCCGCGGCGGCGGACATCGATGCGGCGTTTGCGGCGGCGAAGCTTGCCCAACCGGGGTGGGACGCCGCAGGGGGGTATCGCCGGGCCGAGGTGCTGCGAGCTATGGCTGACGCCTTGGAGGCCAACGCCGAACGCCTGATCGGCATTTGCGCGCGGGAGGCGGGCAAGACCCTGGCAGACGGGGTGGCCGAGGTCCGCGAGGCGGCGGACTTCTGCCGCTACTACGCCCATCTGGCCCAGACCAAGTTCGGCGGGCCGGAGACCTTGAAGGGGCCGGTGGGGGAAACCAACACTCTTGAGCTGCATGGCCGCGGCGTGTTCGTCTGCATCAGTCCGTGGAACTTCCCGCTAGCAATCTTCACGGGCCAGATCGCCGCGGCGCTGGCCGCTGGGAACGTGGTCATCGCCAAGCCTGCCGAACAGACGCCGCTGATCGCAGCGGAGGCGGTGACGCTCTTCCACGAGGCGGGGCTTGATCCTGCCCTTCTCGCCCTCGCGCCCGGCCGAGGCGAGACCGTGGGCGCGGCCCTGACGGCGCATCCCGCGTGCGACGGCGTGGCCTTCACCGGCGGCACCGACACCGCGCGACGGATCAACCAGACGCTCGCCGGCCGCGACGGGCCGATCATCCCCTTCATCGCCGAAACCGGCGGTCTCAACGGAATGTTCGTCGACACCACGGCCCTGAAGGAACAGGTGGTCGACGACGTGATCCTCTCGGCCTTCGGCTCGGCCGGGCAGCGTTGCTCGGCCCTGCGGATCCTCTTCTTGCCGCAGGACACGGCGGATCAGGTCATCGAAACGCTCAAGGGGGCGATGGACGCCCTTGTGATCGGCGACCCGGCCGATCCGGCTACGGACGTCGGACCGGTGATCGACGAGGAGGCGCGCGCGGGCCTTGCCGCGCACCTGCGGCGGCTGGAGGCGGAGGCGAAGGTGATCCATCGCCTTCCGGCGCCGGACCAGGGGACCTTCTTCGGGCCCGTCCTGGCCGAAATCCCGACGGCGAAGTGCCTCGAGCGGGAGGTGTTCGGACCGATCCTTCACGTGGTCCGCTATGACCCGGCGCGGCTGGCTGAGGTGGCGCGGGAATTGGCCGGGCAGGGCTATGGACTGACGCTTGGCGTCCATTCGCGCATCGACGCCTTCGCGCGCGAGGTGCGGCGCCTCGTCCCGGCTGGCAACGTCTATGTCAACCGCTCGATCATCGGCGCGGTGGTCGGCGTCCAACCCTTTGGCGGGGAAGGACTTTCCGGCACCGGGCCGAAGGCGGGAGGACCCAACGCCCTGTCGCGCTACGCCATAGAGCGCGCCATCAGCGTCAACATCACCGCCCAAGGCGGCGATCCAGCCTTGCTTAATCTCAGCCTCTAATAGCCCGCGTCGAGGGAAACCGCGCCTTCCAATGGCTCGCCGGCGCGGAAGCGGCGGATGTTGGCGGCGATGCGGATGCTGGCGCTGGCCGGGTCGGTGATCGCGGCCACGTGCGGCATGACGGTCACCTTCGGATGGCTCCAGAAGGGATGACCGGCTGGCAAGGGTTCGGTCTCGAAAACGTCGAGCACGGCGTGGGAGAGCTGGCCGTCGTCGAGCGCGGCGAGGAGGTCGGCCTCCACGAGGTGCGCGCCGCGCGCGAGGTTCACGAGGGCGGCGCCCGGCTTCATGCGGGAGAACAGCGGCGCGGCGAGGAAGCCCTTGGTCGCGGCCGTCAGCGGAAGCAGGTTGACCACGATATCGCAGTCGAGCACGGCGTCGAGTTCGCCATGGCTGCGGCTCCATGCATGAACCCGAAAGCCTATGCGTTCCAAAAGGTTGGCCGACGCTCTTGCAAGCTCGCCGTAACCGAGGAACCCGATCGGGCGCTCGGCTGCGGAGGGCTGTGGCAGTTGGCGCCAGAGCTGGATCGCCTGCTGGTCCCGATAGGCCGGGGCCTGGCGATGCAGGGCCAGGACGTGAGCGGCGACCGCCTGGGCCATCTGGCTCGCCAGGCCGGGATCGACCAGGCGGGCGAGCCGCGCGTTCTTTGGAAAGGACGGATCGGCGAGCAGGCCGTCCACGCCGGCCCAGGCCGATTGCACCAGGCGCAACGCGGGCATGGCCGCCAGAGCGCCGGGCGGCGGGTTGGCGACCACCGCGATCTCGGCGTCCGACGCCGCGCCGACCACCAGGTCGTCTTCGGGGAGGGCCGCCTTCAGGGCTTCGAGCCAGCGGTGTTCGGCCTCGGGCGAGAGACGATGCAGGAAACTTATCGGCATGAACCTCCAATAACACTCCAAGAGGCTTGCTATCGGCAGGTTTTCGAGGCGAGCTTCCAGTTATGAAGCTGACCACGCAAGATTCATCCATTCTGGAGCGCCTGGCGGGAGAAGAATCCGAGATTCTGGGCCGCGCCGTGGAATGGTGTAGTTTATCGTCAGGCAGTCGAAACCTGCCAGGACTGGAGGCGCAGAGGGCCGCGCTGGAGCCGGTCATGGCCGAGCTGCCCGGCCAAGTCGAAAATGTGCCGCTGGCCGACAGCCACGAGGTCGCGGCCGACGGAACGCTGAAGGCTCAGACCCATCCGCCAGCCCTGATGCTGACCGTGCGACCGCAGGCGCCGGTCCAGGTCGTGCTGACCGGGCATTACGACACCGTCTATCCGGCCGGGACGACCTTCACCGAGGTCAAGGCGCGGCCCGATGGGGCGCTGAACGGGCCGGGCCTCGCCGACATGAAGGGCGGGATCAGCGTCATGCTGGCGGCGCTGCGCGCCTTCGAAGACCATCCCGACAAGGCCAATCTCGGCTATCGCGTGCTGCTCTCTCCTGACGAGGAGATCGGTTCGCTGGCTTCGGGACCGGTGCTGGCGCGACTGGCCGAGGGCGGACATGTCGGCTTGACCTATGAGCCGGCCATGGCCGGCGGGGCGCTCGCGGCGGAGCGGAAGGGCTCGGGTAACTTCCACATCGTGGTCCGGGGGCGGGCGGCGCATGCGGGCCGCGACTTCGCCTCGGGGCGCAACGCCATCGCCGCGGCGGCAGACCTGGCGGTTCGCCTGGCCGGCGCGAACGGGCGGCGGGAGGGCGTGACCCTGAATGTGGCGCGGATCGACGGCGGCGGGCCGCTGAACATGGTGCCGGATCTGGCGGTCGTGCGCTTTAACGTGCGTTTGCCCGATGCGGCGGCGGGCGAGTGGGCGCTGGACTTCATTCGCGCGGCGGTGGCTGCAACGCAGGCCGATGGCGTCAGCGCCGAACTGCATGGCGGCTTCACGCGTCCGGCGAAGCCGTTCAACGCGGCGCAGCAACGGCTGTTCGGAGCGGTCAAGGAGGCTGGCGCGCTGCTGGGCCAGGAGATCAGCTGGGCCTCATCCGGCGGGGTCTGCGAGGGCAACAACCTGTTCGCCGCCGGCCTGCCCAATGTCGACACCCTGGGGGTCAAGGGCGGGGACATCCACTCTGAGAACGAATACGCCTGGCCCGAGAGCTTCGTCGAACGCGCCCAGCTCTCGGCGCTGATCCTCGCTAAGCTGGCGAGCGGGGAAATCCCGGCGGCCGATATCAAGGCGGCGATGGCGGAATAGACGACGAAGAATACCGGCCTTCTGAGCGTCAAACGGGAAGATCACATCCTGGGGTGGCGTAATGCGGGCGCCGTCCAAAGATGATTTGGTTCGAATAACGGCGATATGCTTTCAATGGGCCGCCGTATTAACTACCCTATCCTGACCTGCGAACCGTTTGGATGTGAGCTCATGTCCGACTTCGCGTGCCCAAGTACAGAACAGACCCACGCGCCTTACGCCCGCACGGCGGCGTGTCATGGGTGATGTCTTCATCTCCTATGGACGCTCGACCCAGGCGCAGGCGGGGCGGATCGCCGCCGCGCTGAGCGCGCTGGGCTTCGACGTCTGGCGCGACGAGGACCTGCCCGCGCACCGGGACTATTCGGAGGTGATCGAAGAGCGGCTGCGCGCCGCCAAGGCGGTGGTCGTCGTCTGGTCGGCGGATGCAGTGAAGTCCCAGTGGGTGCGGGCCGAGGCCGAACTGGCGCGTGAAGCCGGGACGCTGGTGCAATTGACCTTGGACGGCGCGCCTCTGCCGCTGCCTTTCAACCGCATTCAGTGCGCGGACCTGAAGGGCTGGAGCGGCGACGCCCAGGCGCCGGCTTGGCGCAAGGTGGCGGCGAGCGTCGAAGCGCTGGTCGGACGCTCCGCGACGGAACCGGCGGCCAGACCGGCCCTGGCCTTGCCGGACAAGCCGTCCATCGCGGTGCTTCCGTTCGACAATCTCAGTGGCGACGTCGAGCAGGAATATTTCGCCGACGCGATGACCGAGGACATCATCACCGCGCTCTCATGCTGGCGGTGGTTCTTCGTGATCGCCCGCAATTCGAGCTTCGCCTACAGGGGAGAGGCCATCGACGTTCGGCGCGTGGGCCTGGAGCTCGGCGTTCGCTACGTCCTCGAAGGCAGCGTCCGTAAGGTGGCCGGGCGTGTGCGGACGACCGCTCAGTTGGTCGATTGCGCCGACGGCTCTCACCTTTGGGCGCAGAAGTACGATCGCGACCTGATCGACCTCTTGGCCTTGCAAGACGACCTGACCGAGGCCGTGGTGCGTGCGATCGAGCCGGCCATGCTGCAGCGCGAGAATGTCCGCATCGGACGCAAGGCGCCGAACGACTATTCGGCGCTTGACTGCTTCCAGCGCGGGATGTGGCATCTGAACAAGGTGTCGGGTGAGCACTTCGAGCCCGCCGTGGCGCTGTTCCGTGAGGCGATCGCCCGCGATCCGCAGATGGCCCTCGGACATATCGGCCTGTCGCGGATCCTCTATGGGGGCGCCACGGTCTATGGTTGGTCGAGGCGGCCGGACGAGGATCTCGCCGAGTCCTACGAGGCTGCGCGAACCGCGATCCACCTGGACCCGTCCGACGCCGACGCGCACTTCGCCTGTGCGGGCGCGGCCCTCTATCTCAGCCGGCACGAAGAGGCGCTGGCGGCGGCGCGCAGGTCGGCCGACCTCAACCCAAACTCGGCCTATGGGCAGTTCCGGCTCGCCCAGGTGCTGGTCTATGCCGGCCGCCCGGCCGAGGCCGTCGAGCCGATCCTCCACAGCCTGCGTCATAGCCCGTTCGACCCGCAGATGGGGGCGATGCTCGGGGTGCTTGCCTTGGCCCGCTACCAGGCGAAGGACTATGCCGAGGCCATTGCGCCGGCGCAGGAGGCGATCAGGCGCGGCTTTGCGCCGGGCTATGTCCTGCTGGCGGCGACGCTCGCCCGGTTAGGCCGGCTGGAAGAGGCGCGGGCGGCGCTTCCAGCCGGAATGCTCGAGCGGTTCGCGCGCGACACGCCGCGCCTGGCCACCTATGTGAACGACGCCGATCGCGATCACTTTCTTGGCGGGGTGATGCTGGCCGGCGTCGGCGCGCCTGCGGCGAAGAAGAAGCCAAGGCGATCCAAGGCGAAGAAGGCTAGAAGTCGCCCTGGTCGAGCCCGCCGAGATCCCTTGGGTAGCGGCCCTTCAGCAGCACCGTGATCCCGCAGGCCGGCTCCCAGACGTTCAGCTCATAGTCGTAGCTGGGCGCCCAGGCGAAGGTGATCGGCTTGGGCGGCGACTGGGTGAGGGCGTAATAGACCACGCCGCGCAACGCCTCGACGAAGCCGCCGGGTAGGCGGTCGAGATAGGCCTGGAACGCCGCCGCGAGCTTCGGATCGCTGTCGATCATCTTGTCGGCCTGCAGCGGCGAGCCGGGCCTGAACAGCTCAGCCTGGGCTGCGAAATCCCTGATGTGTTCGCTGTCGAAGCGGCGATTGAGCCGGCGCGCGGCCGCGGCGATCATCGGCATGGAAGAATCCTCTCGTTCCTGAACGGATGAGGGAATCAGCGCCGCCGTGTGGAGGTGCGCGGCCTCGGTTCCCCAAGAAGCACGACAGACCTGAACGCACACATTCGAATAACCATGTTCGATGACATATTCAGCACGGCCGCGCCAGCCTTATCGTGGAGCCGACCGGGGCCGATTAGGCTGCGCCCGCGTCAGCTGCATCGCTCTGAGGATCGGCGGACATGCTCCTCCAGGGGCGGAAGGCCCGCTCGCGAGCGCAGCATGTCGACCTGACCGGGCGCTTCCAGCGGTCGTGGCCGCCATTGACCAGGGCTAACGCAGCTTCCTTGCAGGCCGTAGCGCTGGGGAGCGCCCGCGCCGGCCGCCCAGCGATCATACAGATAGGCGAACCGCTTGGCGGATGTCTCGCCGCGGGCCGCCAGCGGCTCAAGCAGGTCGATCATGCGCTTCTGGAACGCTGGGTCGGCGTCGCTGTGCTGGACGATGAGCCAGGCCGCCGCGTCGGCGTCCGGCCCGTCACGACTGATGACGAACCACCCACGACGTTTCGTCGTTTCGGCGAGCCATGCCTGATTGTCCTGATCGACATTTACGGCTTCCCCGCTGATGAGCCCGTTGAGCAGGCGTAAGGCGGTTGGCGAGCCGTCGCCGCCATAGGCGGACCGCGCGTCCGCGGAGAGGCTTCCGCGCGCGGCCTGGTCGCGGGCGGCGCGTTGGAATAGCTCGCGGACAACGGGATCGGAGGCTGACGCGGCCTGGCGCGTGAATTTTGCGGCGCTCTCATAGCCTTCGATGACCGCGCCGCCGAGAACCTGATCGACTATGCGGGTTCGGCGATCGTTGGCGGCGACCGCTTGCGCGCATGCCGCCCGCCAGGCGGCTTCCGGAGCGCCGGCGCGCAGTTCGCCCAGAGCCTTGAGGTCGGCGGCGAAGGGGCGCTGGTCGACACAGGCTTGAAGGTCCAAAGGGCTGAGCGCGGTGGCGGCGGACGCGAGGAGCAGGGCGAGGACAAGCATGTCCGCAGTCTAGCCCGACTTTCCGCCGCTGCTGCGGGGCCGGATGCGCCTAGGACTTCGGAGCGCCGCCGATGGGGGACATGGCCTTGAGTTCGTTCAGGCCATCGACGCTGATCTTCGCCCAGCTCCGGAAGAGGTTCTCGAAGTCCGCGCGGTTGGTCACGCTGTTGCGCAGATAGGGGCGGGTGTCGCCCAGGGTCCGGCCGTCCATGGCGCGGCCAAGCAGGGCGCCGCTGAGGGAGTCGCGCACCTCGATGACCACCACGGCCGAACCAGCGTCGCGGCTGAATGTGCGCGTGCGTCCGGCGGTGGGGATGTCCGGCGCCGAGACATAGAGGTTGGCGACGGCGGTCCGCACCCGCAGGACGTCGGGACCGGGCTCGGTGACCACCTGATAGCCGGCGTCCTGATAGGCTTTGCGGAAGACCTCCTCGAAGCCGGTGCGGGCCGCATCCAGGATCTTCCGTGCGTCCGCGTCGGTGATCCGCTGGGAAAGGTCCAGGGTTTCGTCGTTGTAGTCGCGCTGCCAGTTCTTCTTGAAGGCGACCTCTGTGGGGTCGAGCATCACCTTGGTGTAGGCGCGGAAGTCGGCGCCGGGCAGCAGATAGACGTCGTCCATCCGCTTGGCCTTAATCCGGGAAAGCCCGTCCCAGGTGGCGGGCGGTTCGGCTGAGACGACAGGCGGCGCTGCGACGGCGGAGAGCGAGAGGGCGGCGCAGATCGCAAGTAGCGGACGGGTCATGGCGTGCCTCGAGGGACTGACGAGGCTCAACGGTGCGCCCGGCCTCCTGGCGCGGCTATCGGTGAAAACCCTCAGATCGGGCAGGGGCTGGACTGGCGTGGCGTCAGCCCAGGCAGGCTCCTTCGAAAAGGGAGAGCGCCCGACATGAATCTCGACTTCTCGGACGATCAGAAGCAGCTGCAGGAGCAGGTCCGACGCTTCCTCGCGGACCGTTGCCCGCCGAGCGCCGTGAGGGCGATCCTTGAAGGGCCCGAGCCCTTCGACAGGGCGCTCTACAAGGGCCTCGGCGACCTTGGCGTCCTGGGGGCGGCGATCCCTGAGGAATATGGCGGGGTGGGGCTAAGCCATCTGGAGCTCTGTCTGGTCGCCGAAGAGCTGGGACGGGCCTTGGCCCCGGTTCCGGCCGCGTCGTCGATCTATCTCGCAGCCGAGTTCCTGCTGCACGCCGGTTCGAATGCGCAGAAGCGCGCCTGGCTGCCGAGACTGGCGAGCGGCGAGGCGGTGGGGACCTTCGCGTTCGTAGAGGGCGCGGGCCGCATGAGCCCCGACAAGATCCACGCGGCCGTGAAGGATAGCCGCCTGAGCGGCGTGAAGTCGCCGGTTCCGGACGGGGACAGCGCCGATGTCGCCATCGTCGCCGCGCGGTCCGGCGGCGGACGCGGCGAGGGGGCGATCTCGCTGTTTCTCGTCGATCTGGCGGGACCCGGCGTGGCGCGCGAGAGCCTGGAGACCATCGACCCGACCCGCAGCTATGCGAAGCTCACCTTCGACGCCGCCGCCGCCGAGCCGCTGGGGGGCGAGGGCGAGGGGTGGCGGATCGCCGAGATGGTGATGGACCGCGCCGCCATCCTGATGGCCTTCGAACAGCTAGGCGGAGCCGATCGGGCGCTGGAGATGGCGCGGGACTACGCCCTGGAGCGCATGGCCTTCGGGCGGCAGATCGGGTCGTTCCAAGCCATCAAGCACATGTTGGCGGACATGTACGTGTCGGCGACCCTGGCGCGGTCCAACGCCTATTACGGCGCCTGGGCGCTGGCGACCGGAGCGGCGGAGCTGCCGATCGCGGCGGCCACGGCCAGGGTGTCGGCGACCCAGGCCTTCCAGCACTGCGCGAAGAACAACATCCAGGTGCATGGCGGCATGGGCTTCACCTGGGCCTTCGACTGCCACCTGTTCTATCGCCGCTCCAATGCGCTGGCCCTGGCCCTGGGATCGCTCTCGACCTGGGAAGACCTGCTGATCGAACGCATGCGCGGCGCCAACGCGGCCGCGGCCTAGGACGGAGGACGACAGGATGAACTTCGACGACACGCCCGAAGAGGCCGCCTTCCGCGCCAAGGTCCGCACCTGGATCGACGCCAATGCGCCCAAGCACCTGGAGCCGGAGCTGAAGCGCGCCGGCTTTGCGAGCAGCGGCATCGAAAGCGAGGACCCGCTGGCCGCGTCCAAGGCCTGGCAGAAGCGAAAGGCCGAGGCCGGATGGGCCTGCCTGCACTGGCCGAAGGAATACGGCGGCGGGGCGGCCACGCCGATCGAACGGGTGATCTGGAACCAGGAGGAGGGCGTCTATGGCGCGCTCTCCAGCGCCTTCATCATCGGTCAGGGCATGTGCGGCCCGACGGTGATGGCCTGGGCCAAGGAGGAACAGAAGCGCCGGCTGTTGCCGCCGCTGGCTTCGGGCGAGGAGATCTGGTGCCAGCTCTTTTCGGAGCCGGCCGGCGGATCGGACCTGGCGGGGCTGCGCACGCGGGCGGTTCAGGCGAATGACGGGTCCGGCGAGTGGATCATCAACGGCCAGAAGATCTGGACGAGCGGCGCGCAGCATTCCGACTGGGGGCTCTTGATCACCCGCACCGATCCCGACGTGCCCAAGCACAAGGGACTGACCATGTTCTTCCTGGACATGCGTTCGCCCGGCGTGGAGGTGCGGCCGATCAAGCAGGCGAACGGGCAGTCGGGATTCAACGAGGTCTATTTCACCGACGTCCGCATTCCGGACGAGCAGCGTCTCGGCGCCGTAGGCCAGGGCTGGGAGGTTTCCCTGACCACCCTGATGAACGAGCGGCTGTCGATCGGCTCGGGCATGTCGACCGGCTTTCCGGAGCTCTTCCAGTTCTGCATGGAGGCGGAGATCGACGGCCGGCCGGCGGTGGACGACCCGGCGGTCCGGTCGCGGCTGGCTCAGTTCGCGGTGCGCCAGAGCGGGCTGAAGTACACCGGCATGCGCGCGATCACGGCGCTGTCCAAGGGCCAGACGCCGGGACCGGAAAACTCGATCGGCAAGCTGGTCGCCGGCGCCACCATGCAGGAACTGGCCATGTTCGCCCTCGATCTGCAGGGACAGGCCGGCGTGATCCAGAACGCGGACTCGCCGATGAACGCGCGCTTCCAGGGCATGCTGCTGCGATCGCCGGCGACGCGCATCGAGGGCGGCTCGGACGAGATCCTCCGCAATATCATCGCCGAGCGGGTCCTGGGACTGCCGGGCGACGTGCGCGTGGACAAGAACGTCGCCTTCAAGGACATCCCGACCAGCGGGAGGAGCAAGGCGTGAGCTATCCGCTGCCGAACGTCTCGACCGATCTGAGCGGCCAGGTCGCGCTGGTGACGGGCGCATCGTCCGGGCTCGGGCTGCGGTTCGCCAGGGTGCTGGCCGCCTGCGGTGCGAAGGTCGCGCTGGCGGCGCGCCGGCTCGATCGCCTGGAAGGACTGGCCGAGGAGATCCGCTCGGCAGGCGGTCAGGCCGCGGCGATCGCAATGGACGCCACGGACGCCGACCAGCTGAAGGCCGCGGTGGAGGCGGCCCAGGACAAGCTTGGCCTCGTCAGCATCCTCGTGAACAACGCTGGGATTCCCGACGCCCAGCGGGCGCACAAGATGCCCCCGGAACTGATCGACCGGGTGCTGGACATCAATGTACGCGCGCCCTTCGTGCTGGCCTGCGAGGTGGCGCGTCGCCTGATCGAGGCGAAGCAGCCGGGGCGGATCGTCAACATCGCCTCGCAGGCCGCGTTCGAGTACGGCGGCAACGGCGCGGCGCTCTATTCGGTCAGCAAGGCGGCGGTGGTTCGGATGACGGAAACCTTGGCCGTGGAGTGGTCGCGGTTCCACATCAACGTCAATGCGATCGCGCCGGGGGCCTTCGCGTCGGAAATGATGGACGGCATGCTCGAGCGGGTTGGCGACATCTCCCAGCACTTCCCGCGCAAGCGGATCGGCGATCCGGCGCAGCTGGATTCCACCCTGCTGTTCCTGGTCGGGCCGGCCTCGGACGCGGTGACCGGAACCTGCGTCCGCGTGGACGACGGACAGGGCTCACGCTAGAGCGGCGGCCATGAAGGCCGTCCTGCCCGCCCTGTTCCTTGCCGTGGCCGCGGCATCGTCGCCGGCGCTGGCCGAGGGCGACGTGACCATCGCAGATCGGGCGCGCAAGGAGCTGCTCGATGCGCTTCGGCCGGCGGTCGAGCAGGATCTCGGCCAGCCGGTGCGGTTCGTGGTGCGCAAGCTGCGGGTCGAGGGCGGTTGGGCCTTCGCCTATGTGCGACCGCAAACGCCCGACGGTCGGCCGATCGACTTCACCAAGACCCGGCACGCCGAGAGGGTGGAGGCCGGCGTCTTCGACGGCGACGACCTCTTCGCGCTCCTGCAGCGCAAGGCGGGCCGGTGGACGGTGAGGGAGTTCGTCATCGGTCCGACGGACGTGGCCTACGCCGCCTGGCCCGACGACTATGGGGTGTCCTACGAGCTGATCGGCCTGGCGGCGCCCTGACGGGACGGGGCGGTCACCGGCGCGCCACGGAAGGGCTTGGCGTCCTTCATGAGGATGTGGGAGGCGATCTTGTCCACGCCGAGGCCCTCCTGAAGCAGGTGGTCCGCCAGCTCTCCCCAGAAGCGCACGTCGGGGCTGACGACCTTGATCAGATAATCGAAGGGGCCGGAGACCTGGGCGGCCTCCACCACCTCCGGGATCTCGGCAAGCGCCGCCTCGAATTTCAGGAGGTCGGCGGGGCGGTGGCTCTTGAGCGTCACCTCGCCATAGACGGTGACGGTCGGACGTATGCGTTCGATGTCCAGGCGTGCGTGATAGCCGAGGATCAGACCGTCGCCCTCCAGCCGCCGGACCCGCGCAAGGCAGGCGCTGGGGGAGAGGGCGACCTTGTCGGCGAGGGCCTGGTTGGTGATGCGGCCGTCCTCCTGAAGGATGGAGAGGATCTTCAGGTCGATCCGGTCCAAAGAAGGATATCCGTCCAAGCTCCCGCTCCGCCGCAAGATCTGCGGCGAGGCCATGCGCCTTCCGCCGCCCATTTGGACGAATCCCTAGCACAATAAGCCTCAAAGGCTTCGATCATTCTGCGGAGGATGCCATGATCAATTCCGGCGTCGTCATCCGCCCGGCCACCCCGAACGACCTGGAGGCCCTGCACGCGCTCGCTGCGAGCGCCGGCCTCGGGATGACCAATCTGCCGCCCTGCCGCGATCGGCTGGCGGGACTGCTGGCGGCCAGCGCCGCCGCCCTCGCGGGCGACCGCAAGGCGGGGGCGCAGATCCTGTTGGTGATGGAAATCGACGGCGAGAACGGCCGCGAGGTGGTGGGCACGGGCTGTATCTTCCCGAGCGTGGGCGGCGACTGGCCGTTCTATTCGTATCGGATCGGCCGGCTGCGGCAGACGTCGCAGGCGCTGGGCAAGGTGGTGGAGAACACCATCCTGACCCCGGTGAACGACTATGACGGCTCAGCCGAGGTCGGGGGCCTCTTCGTGCGGCCCGGACTGCGCGGCCTGGCGGGCGGACGGCTGATGGCCCGCAGCCGCTATCTCTTCATGGCCGAGCATCGCGACTGGTTCGGCGAGCGCGTGGTTTCGGAGCTGCGCGGCTATCAGGACGAGGACGGCCGCTCGCCCTTCTGGGAAGCGGTCGGCCGCAAGTTCTATGGCCTGGAGTTCCGGGAGGCCGATCGCATCAGCGTCGGGCCTGGCAAGCAGGTCATCGCCGATCTCGGCCCCAAATATCCGCTCTATCTGAACCTGCTGCCGACGGACGCGGCGGCCTCGGTCGGCCGTTTCCATCCGGACGGCGCGCGGGCGCACGCCCTGCTGACCGAGGAAGGGTTCAAGTTCGAGGGCTGCATCGACATCTTCGATGCGGGCCCGACCATGGTGGCGGATATCGACAGCCTGAAAGCGGTCCGCGACAGCCGCATCCTGCGCGTCGGGAGCATCGGCCCCTGCGAGGACGGCCCCGAGGTGCTGGCCTGCGTCGGCAAGGCAGAGACCTTCCGCGCCTCCCGCGGGCGGGTCTGGCGCGGGGACGACGAGCTGCGCCTGAGCCCGGAACTGGCGCAGGCGCTCAATGTGAAAATCGGAGACCATGTCCGTCATGTCGATTTCTGAGATCGTCTCCACCGATCCTTCGACGGACGCCGTGGTCTGGCGGGGCCCGGCGGCGACGCTCGAGGAGTTGGATGCGGTGCTGGCGCGGGCCCAGGCGGGCTTTGCGGCCTGGGCTGCGCGGCCGCTGGAGGAGCGCCACGCCATCGCCCGCCGGTTCGCGGAACTGGCCAAGGCGCGTCGGGAGGAGATCGCCACCCTGCTCTCGCAGGAGACCGGCAAGCCCTATTGGGAGACCCTGACCGAGGCCGACACGGTGGCCGGCAAGGTCGAGGTCTCGATCCGCGCCCAGGCCGAGCGCGCCGGCGAGCGGACCGGCGAGGCCGGAGGCGCGCGCTCGCGATTGGCGCATCGTCCCCATGGCGTGCTGGCGGTGATCGGACCGTTCAATTTTCCGATGCACCTGCCGAACGGGCACATCGCGCCGGCGTTGCTGGCCGGCAACGCCATCGTATTCAAGCCCAGTGAGAAGACGCCAGCCAGCGGGCTCTATCTGGCGAGCCTCTGGCGGGAGGCGGGCGTGCCGGAAGAGGCGTTGCAGACGCTCATCGGCGACCCGGACGTCGCCAAGGCCCTGGTCGCGCACGAGGCGGCGGACGGGGTGCTCTTCACCGGCGGCGTCAACGCCGGTCGGGCGATCCACATGGCCCTGGCCGACCAGCCGCAGAAGATCGTCGCCCTGGAGCTGGGCGGCAACAATCCGCTGGTCGCCTGGGACGTGGCCGACGCCGAGAGCGCCGCGCACCTCATCGTGCAGTCGGCCTATGTTTCGGCGGGGCAGCGGTGTTCCTGCGCCCGGCGCCTGATCGTGCCGGAAGGGGCGGTCGGCGGGCGGATCATCGAGGCGCTGACCTCGGTGATCGACAGGATCAGGGTGGGCGCGCCCTTCGACGAGCCGGCGCCCTTCATGGGGCCGGTGATCGATCTGGCCAGCGCCCAAGGCCTGGTCCAGGCCCAGGCGCGGCTGGGCGGGACGCCGATCCGCGAGCTGAAGCAGATCCATGCGAACCGGCCGTTCCTGACCCCCGGCCTCATCGACGTCACCGGCCTGAGCGTGCCGGACGTCGAGCATTTCGGACCGCTGCTGCAGGTGATCCGGGTTCCTGACTGGAAGACGGCGATGCGGACCGCGAACGCGACGCGGTTCGGCCTGGCCGCCGGACTGCTGTCCGATGACGAGGCGCTTTATCGCCGGTTCTGGAGCGAGGCGCGAGCGGGGATCGTCAACTGGAACCGCCCGACCACGGGGGCCTCGGCCACCGCGCCGTTCGGCGGCCCAGGGCTTTCCGGCAATCATCGGCCGAGCGCCTACTATGCGGCGGACTACTGCGCTTTTCCGGTGGCGAGCCTGGAGGCGGATCGTCCGGAGTTCCGGATCACCACGGGGCTGGCGGCTTGAGCGCCATCGAGATCAATTTCGACGGCTTGCCGGGCCCGACCCACAACTATGCAGGCCTGTCGGTGGGCAACGTCGCCTCGCAGACCAATTTCGGGGAGGTCTCCTATCCGCGCGCGGCGGCCCTGCAAGGCCTGGAGAAGATGCGCCGGCTGATGGAGCTCGGCCTGCAGCAGGGTTTCTTCCCGCCCCCTCGGCGGCCCGCCGCCGAGGCGCTGCGGGCGTTCGGCTTCAGGGGAAGCGAGGACGAGGTTCTCGCGGCGGCCGCAGAAACGGACCTGGCGCTCTTTCGGGCTATCTGCTCGGCTTCGAGCATGTGGCGCGCCAACGCCGCGACCGTGCTGGCTGCGCCCGACACCGGTGACGGGCGCGTGCACCTGGTGGCCGCCAACCTCGCCGGCATGCTGCACCGGAGTTTCGAAGCCGGCGAAACCTACGCCCTTCTGAGGCGCGTCTTTGCGAACGAGGACCGGTTTGCGGTGCACGGCCCGCTGCCGCACGGCCGGCACTTCGGCGACGAGGGAGCGGCCAACCACATGCGCCTGGCGAGCAGCCATGGCGCGCCGGGGCTTAATGTCTTCGTTCACGGCGAACTGCGCGGCGGCGCCTATCCGGAGCGGCAAAGCCGGCGGGCGAGCGAGGCCGTGGCGCGGCTGGCGGGGCTTTCGCGGGCGCGGACCTTCTTCGCACTTCAGAACGCCGCCGCCGTTCAGGCCGGCGCCTTCCACAATGACGTGGTGGCGGTGGCGAACGCCAATGTCGTCTTCGCCCATCCGGAGGCCTTCGCCGATCCCGCGCGGCTCTATGGCGAGCTGCGGGCGCGGCTGCCCAATCTGCAGGTGGTCGAGACCTTCGGAGTCAGCCTGGAGGACGCGGTCGCCTCCTATCTCTTCAATTCGCAGCTGGTGAGCCTGCCAGGCGGCGGCATGGCGCTGATCCTGCCCTCGGACGCCCAGGAGAACGCCGCAGCGTGGGCGGCCGTGGAGACGGTGCTGGCGAGCGACAACGCCATAGAGCAGGCCGTGGTCGTCGATGTCCGCGAGAGCATGCGCAACGGCGGCGGGCCTGCCTGCCTGCGGCTGCGGGTCCCGGCCGACGGACCGGCGCGCGCAGGGATCGATCCGCGCTTCATCCTCGATGCTGCGCGGTGGGATACGTTGGCGCGGGTGGTCGAGGCGCATTGGCCGGAGAAGATCGCAGCGGACGATCTGGTCAAGCCCGAGCTGTGGGCGCAGGCGCGCGAGGCGCACGCGGCGCTGGAGGCGGCGATCGGCTAGGCTGTAGCAGGATTGCCGCGGCTGGGTCGTGAGCCGCCCGTCGTGCCCCCTTCGTCTCGCCTTCGGCGAGCCACCTCCCCCAGAGGGGAGGATCTTTAAGGTCTTAGATGCTCCCCCTCTGGGGGAGCTGTCAGCGAAGCTGACTGAGAGGGCCTTGCGCCGTCCTTCGGGCGGCCCGCGAAGGGAAGGGATTCAAAGGACCAAAGCCAGGCTCGTGGCTGCGGCGAGGGTGGCGACGATCGCCGTGCTCGCGATGAGGGTCCAGGCGAGCCTCGGCTCGATGCGCATGAGGTCACGGGGCGCGACCTGGGCCGATATGGCCGCGACGCCCCCGAGCAGCAGGAGCTGGGAGACCGTCGCAAGCGCCGGCAGCACGGCGGCGGGGATGAGATCGGCGCTGCGGGCGGCCATCATGGCGGCGAAGGCCCAGACGAAGAGCGGGGGCGCCGGGAAGCCGCGCGCGCCGGCGCTCCGGCCCATGGCGAGGGCCACAGCCACGACCACAGGACCAAGCCAGAGGATGCGCGAAAGCTTGGAGAGGGCGGCGGAGGCCTCGGTCGCCGGCGAAACCGAAGCGCCGGCCGCCACGACCTGGGCGACGTCATGGATCGAGAGGCCCAGGAAGACGCCGGTCTGACGCTCCGAGAAGCCAAGATGGCGGGCGAGAACCGGATAGGCGACCATGGCGAGGGTCGAGAGGAGGTTCACCCCGACCACGACGAGAGCTGCGGTGCGACGGCTCTGCTCGGTTTCCGGCAAGGCGGACGCTGCGGCCATGGCGGCCGAGGCGCCGCAGATGGACACCGCGCTTGCGGCGATCAGCGCCTCGACGAGGGGCAGACCGAGAAGAAGGCCCGCGCCCGCGCCGGCGGCCAGGCTCGCCATCACAACGCCGCCGCTCGCCAGGGCGACGGGCAGGCCAAGCGCGGTGAGCTCGGTCCAGGCGATCTGCGCGCCCAGCAGAGCGACGCCGGTCTTGAGGCCAGGTTTCGCCCACCAGGAAAGCCCTGGAGCCATCCGCGTCGACCATCCGGCGATCCCCAGTCCCATACCGGCGACCGCCGCGATGACGGGCGCCGGAAATCCAGTGGCGCGGCCGATGAGCAGGGCGGCGGCGGCCAGAACGCCGATGATCGCTGCGCTGAACGCCGGGTGACGAAGATGGCGGGCTTCGGCGACGAGGTGGGTCATGCCTTAGCGGCTCGGCCGCGGGAGCTCATCTGCGCATGGAGGCGCTGGACGCACAGGCTGGCGGTCTTCTCGAACCAGAAGGGGAAGATCGCGTGGACGAGGCAGGCCGCGCCGGCGGCGATCATGGTCGCGCCGAAGGTCGCCGCCTGAGCCAGGTGCTGACCGTAGGTTTCGCCGACCGAGCTCGGGTGCCGATTGAACGCGTCCAGCATCTTGTCCTCCATTCGCCTGCAGCATGTTCCGGCAAGGCGAGAAATGGATTGTCGATCTGTGCGTGATTTCGGCAGAAGGTAGAATTTGGTTCTACTGGAGTCGCGAAATGGCGGAGCATGTTCTCTTGGACCCCGTGGATCGGCGAATCCTCCGCGAGCTGCAGGCGGATTCGACCATACCGATCGCCGAGCTTGCCGAGCGGGTGGGGCTTTCGCAGACGCCCTGCTGGAAGCGGGTAAAGCGGCTGGGCGACGAGGGCGTGATCGAGCGCCGCGTGGCGCTGCTGTCGCGGCAGAAGCTGGACCTGGGCCTGGTGGTCTTCGTGGCGGTGAAGACCAGCCGGCATGACGAGGATTGGCTGTCGCAATTCGCCAGGGGCGTCTCATCCCTGCCCGAGGTGACGGAGGTCTATCGGTTGGCGGGCGAAACCGACTATCTGCTGAAGGTGGTCGTCTCGGACATCGCGGCCTATGACCGCTTCTACAAGCGCCTGATCGCCACAGCCCCGCTTACCGACGTCAGCTCCGCCTTCGCCATGGAGCAGATCAAGTTCACCACCGCCTTGCCGCTCTAGAAGGCCCGACATGAACCTCTACGACCTGCTCGCTTCGCGCTTTCCCGCCGATCGCAGCGCGCCGGCTTTCCTGCTGCCGGACGGCGGGGCGATCTCCTATGGTGCGCTGGAGGACGACGTGGCGCGCACCGCAGCCCTGCTGATCGAGCACGAGGTGGAGCCCGGCGACCGGGTGATGCTGCAGTCGGAGAAGAGCGTCGAGGCGCTGGTGGTCTATCTGGCGACGCTGAAGGCCGGCGCGGTCTTCGTGCCGCTGAATGCGGCCTACACGGAGGCGGAGGTCGACTACTTCATCGACGACGCCCAGCCGGTGCTGTTCGTGGAGGACCCGGTGGAGTTGGTCGGCGACGCGCGCAGCCGCGCAGCCCTCGCCGCCAGCGTGGCGCGAGGCGAGGATGACCTCGCCTCGATCATCTACACCTCGGGCACGACCGGCCGCTCCAAGGGCGCAATGCTGAGCCATGGGAACCTAGCCGCCAATGCGTTGGCGTTGCACCAGGCGTGGGGCTTTTCGGAGCGCGACGTGCTGTTGCACGCCCTGCCGATCTTCCACGTGCACGGACTGTTCGTGGCGACCCACTGCGCGCTGCTCTCGGGCGCGCCGATGGCCTGGCTGCCGAAGTTCGACGACGGCGCGGTCTTGAGGGCGATGCGGGCCTGCACGGTGATGATGGGAGTGCCGACCTTCTATACGCGGCTCCTGGCCAACCGCGACTTCACGCGGGAGGCGGCCGAGCACATACGGCTGTTCATCTCCGGATCCGCGCCGCTTCTGGAGTCCACCTTCGACGAGTTCGAGGCGCGGACCGGCAAGCGCATCCTGGAACGGTACGGAATGAGCGAGGCGGTGATCATCACCTCCAATCCTCTGGAAGGCGAGCGGCTCGCCGGCAGCGTCGGCTATCCGTTGCCGGGCGTGGAGCTGCGCATCGCCGGCGGAGAGACGGGCGTGATCGAAATCCGTGGACCCAGCGTCTTCCAGGGCTATTGGCAGATGCCCGAGAAGACGGCCGAGGAGTTCACCCAGGACGGCTTCTTCATCACCGGCGATGTGGGTCGGCAGGATCCGGACGGGCGGGTCTGGATTTCCGGCCGGGCCAAGGACCTGATCATCTCGGGCGGCTTCAACGTCTATCCCAAGGAGATCGAG
>Ga0182741_1000673_pt1 | contig 49146 bp, 54 predicted proteins | sample eDN5th37CBELigOP_FD_128874 | JGI IMG/M metagenome (GOLD analysis project Ga0182741, IMG submission 128874) | Enriched Organic Plus compost microbial communities from Emeryville, California, USA - eDNA 5th pass 37_C BE-Lig OP (version 2) (version 2) ... | reverse complement strand
GTGGCATCGTCGCCCAGGCGCTTCTCGGGGCGCAGGGCGATCTTGATCTGGATCTCTTCGAAGCCGAACGCCTGGTAGACCGCCAGGGCCTGCCGGTGGAACGCGGTCACTTCGGACTCGACCTGCTCCTCCGTGCAGAAGACGTGGCCATCGTCCTGGGTGAAGCCGCGCACGCGCAGGATGCCGTGCAGCGCGCCGGAGGGCTCGTTGCGGTGGCAGGAGCCGAACTCGCCGTAGCGGATCGGCAGGTCGCGGTAGCTGTGCAGGCCCTGGTTGAACACCTGGATGTGGCCCGGGCAGTTCATCGGCTTGACCGCATACGTGCGCTTCTCCGATTCGGTGAAGAACATGTTTTCCTGGTAGTTGTCCCAGTGGCCCGACTTCTGCCACAGCGAAACGTCCAGGATCTGCGGGCAGCGCACTTCGCCGTAGCCGCTGTCGCGGTAGACCTTGCGCATGTACTGTTCGACCACCTGCCAGATGGCCCAACCCTTCGGATGCCAGAACACCAGGCCCGGCGCCTCTTCCTGCAGGTGGAACAGGTTCTGCTGCTTGCCGATGCGGCGATGATCGCGCTTCTCGGCTTCTTCCATCCGGGTGATGTAGGCGTCGAGCTGCTTCTTGTCCGCCCAGGCCGTGCCGTAGATGCGCTGGAGCTGTTCGTTCTTGGCGTCGCCGCGCCAATAGGCGCCGGAAATGCGGGTGAGCTTGAACGCCTTCAGGAAACGCGTGTTGGGCACGTGCGGTCCCCGGCACATGTCCACGTATTCCTGGTGGTAGTACAGGCCCATCGCCTTCTCTTCGGGCATGTCGTCGATCAGGCGCAGCTTGTAGTCCTCGCCGCGGGCCTTGAACACCTGGATGACTTCCTCGCGCGGCGTCATTTTCTTGATGACGTCGTAGTCCTGCGCGATCAGTTCCTGCATGCGCTGTTCGATCGCGGCCATGTCCTCCGGCGTGAACGGGCGTTCGCTGTAGATGTCGTAGTAGAAGCCCTCGGCGATGACCGGGCCGATGACCATCTTCACGTCCGGATACAACTGCTTGACCGCATGCCCGACCAGGTGCGCGCAGGAGTGGCGGATGATTTCCAGGCCCTCCTCGTCCTTCGGCGTGATGATGCGCAAGCTGGCGTCGTGATCGATGATGTCGCTGGCATCGACCAGGCGACCATCGACCGCACCGGCCAGGGTCGCCTTGGCCAGGCCGGCGCCGATGGACTGGGCCACCTGCATGACGGAAACGGGCTGTTCGAACTGGCGGCTGCTGCCGTCGGGAAGCGTGATCGTGATCATTGGAAAGGCCGGGATTCGGGATTGGGGAATCGGGATTCGCAGAAGCGAGCAGGACCTGACAGCGAATCCCCAATCTCGGCTCCCGAATCCCGTGGCCGCTTCGCGGCCAACAAAAAAGCGCCACGAGGGCGCCTACGGGATGCAGTGCCTCGGGCAGTACCGGATTCAGGCGGTGGTAGTGCTCATGTCGCACGCTCGGCCGGCGTTTCCGCGGGCCACCTCGTGATGTCGGAGTGGCGAACAAAGGGAAACGGGAATCCACGCTGGAAAGCGTGGTGGGCGGTACAGGGTTCGAACCTGTGACCCCTACCATGTCAAGGTAGTGCTCTACCGCTGAGCTAACCGCCCGGTCTGCCCTTTGCAGGGGCGCAAATTCTAGCCCAGAAGCCGGCGCGCCGACAACATGTCCTTGCGCGATCCGCCGAAACGCCCGCCCTGCGTCGCCGCCCTGCCCGGCGGAATCGCCGCCGCCATGAGGATTTGCGGCAACGGCGCGGGCACGGTATGCCCCGCTCCCGCGCCGGATCCACGCATCAACCGGCCAGGCTGGCTTCCTTGAGCTTGCGGATCTCGTCGCGCAGGCGGGCGGCATCCTCGAACTCCAGATCCCGGGCGTGCTGGTACATCTGCTGCTCCAGCGCCTTGATGCGGGCCAGGGCCTGGGCCGGGTCCAGGATCGCGTACTCGGCGCGCTCCTCCGCCACCTTGCGCTTGCCGCGCCCGGACCTGGCCTCGCCGGGCTCGGTGCGCGCGCCTTCCAGGATGTCGACGATCGGCTTGGCCACCGATTTGGGGGTGATGCCGTGTTCGAGGTTGTATTCCAGCTGTTTCTCGCGGCGCCGGCTAGTCTCGTCGATGGCCGCCTGCATGGAGCGGGTCACCTTGTCCGCATACAGGATGGCCTTGCCGCGCAGGTTGCGGGCCGCGCGGCCGATGGTCTGGATGAGCGATCCGGTCGAGCGCAGGAAGCCCTCCTTGTCGGCATCCAGGATCGCCACCAGCGACACCTCCGGCATGTCCAGGCCCTCGCGCAGCAGGTTGATGCCGACCAGCACATCGAACTTGCCCAGTCGAAGGTCGCGGATGATTTCGACCCGCTCCACCGTGTCCACGTCCGAATGCAGGTAGCGCACCTTGATGCCGTGCTCGCCGAGGTATTCGGTCAGGTTTTCGGCCATGCGCTTGGTCAGCGTGGTGACCAGCACGCGATCGCCCCAGGACACGCGCAGGTTGATCTCCGACAGCAGGTCGTCGACCTGGGTACCGACCGGGCGGATCTCCACCTCGGGGTCGACCAGTCCGGTCGGCCGGACCACGAGTTCGACGAGCTCCCCGTTCGATTCCCGCAGTTCGTAGGGCCCCGGGGTCGCCGAGACATAGATGCTGCGGGGAGAGCGCTCCTCCCATTCCTCGAACCGCAGCGGCCGGTTGTCCAGCGCCGAGGGCAGGCGGAAACCGAACTCGACCAGGGTTTCCTTGCGCGAGCGGTCGCCCTTGTACATGGCGCCGATCTGCGGGATGGTCACGTGCGATTCGTCGATGACCAGCAGCGCGTCCGCCGGCAGGTAATCGAACAGGGTCGGCGGCGGCTCGCCGGGCGCCTTGCCGGTGAGATGGCGCGAGTAGTTCTCGATGCCCGAGCAGTAACCGACCTCGGCCATCATTTCCAGATCGAACTGGGTGCGCTGGGCCAGGCGCTGCGCCTCGACCAGCTTGTTCTGCGCGTACAGCAGTTCCAGGCGCTCCTTCAGCTCGATCTTGATGGTCTCGATGGCGGTCAGGACCCGGTCGCGGGTGGTGGCGTAGTGCGTCTTCGGATAGACCGTATAGCGTTGCAGTTTGCGCAGCGTCTCGCCGGTCAGCGGGTCGAACAGGGTCAGGTTCTCCACGTCGCCGTCGAACAGTTCGATGCGCAGCGCCTCGGCGTCGCTTTCGGCCGGGTGCACGTCGATGACCTCGCCCCGCACGCGGAACGTGCCGCGCTGGAGTTCGTACTCGTTGCGGGTGTACTGCAGTTCGGTGAGGTGCTTGATCAACTGGCGCTGATCCATGTGCTCGCCCAGCGACAGGATCAACCGCAGCGACAGGTAATCCTCGGGCGCGCCCAGGCCGTAGATCGCCGAAACCGTGGCCACGACCAGCGCGTCGGAGCGCGACAGCAGCGCCTTGGTCGCCGACAACCGCATCTGCTCGATGTGCTCGTTGATCGAGCTGTCCTTCTCGATGAAGGTGTCCGACGACGGCACGTAGGCTTCGGGCTGGTAGTAATCGTAGTAGCTGACGAAGTATTCCACCGCATTGTGCGGGAAGAACGACTTGAACTCGCCATACAACTGCGCCGCCAGGGTCTTGTTGGGCGCCATCACCAGGGTCGGCTTCTGCACGGCCTGGACCACGTTGGCGATGGTGTAGGTCTTGCCGGATCCGGTCACGCCCAGCAGGGTCTGCTTGGCGAGGCCCGATTCGAAGTTCTCGACCAGTTTCTGGATGGCCAGCGGCTGGTCGCCGGCCGGGGAATAGGGTGAGACGAGCTGGAAGCGGTCGGTCATGGGGGCGTCCCGAATGCGATCACTGAGTATAGCCACCCTGCCCTGACCGACGTGCGGGGAGATTTCCTACCCCCATCTGTGGGCTGGTCCGATGGCCCGGAGGATTGGCCTTGCCCGAACCTGAACGTCCCTATGCGATTGATCAGGAGGTTCCATGCGCTGGAAGCGCGCCGCGCCCGTTCCGCCCTTTCCGGGCCCCCGCCGGATCCAGCACGGACTCACCCTGCTGGAACTGGCCGTGGCGATGGTCATCGCCTGCGTGGGCATCGGGGTCGGCCTTCCGTCCTACCAGCATTTCGTCCAGCAGAACCGCACGGACACGCTCCGGCACCTGCTGATCTCCCACTTCGCCAGCGCTCGCCTGACCGCCGCGACGCACCGCAAGGCAACGGTGGTGTGTCCGTCCGACGGCATCGAAGCCGGATGCCGGACCGACGGCGACTGGAGCCGAGGCTGGATGATGTTCTTCGACCCGGACATTAAAACGACACTTATCCTATTGATTTTACAATGTCTATATAGCAGTCATGACCGTACCTACTCGCTTTCCTACTCGTCTTTTTGGCTGGCTTGGGGTTGGGTGCTGCGGATTGGGCTGACGCCCTAGCCGGCCTGGTAGCCGGATGGTGCTGGCAGGGATTGCCCCTGCCGTCTCTAGCCCATCTTCTGCTCACCCCTACTTTGGAGCGGCCTAGTTGGTGGGAGTTTGGCTTTAGTGTGAGACCTTGCCAGTAGCCCGACCTTCATAACTCGCCTACCATTCGGGTTGCACAGGGAGAGGCGCGTACGTGGGGACTGTAAGTCTGGGGCCAAAGTGGATTGACCATACGCAAGACGGCGTGAGTTACGCTCTAGGCCACTTGCACCCAGAGTTTATTGACGTAGCCATTCCGGCGGTCCCCGCCACGCCCAATAAACCAGGCAGGGCGGCAGTCAATTTGAAGGTGTGGGTTCACTATTCGCACCATTGTTTCACTCAAGCGCCAGATAAGGTGCCGAACGCGACGCAAGAGCACTATTACACCGACAAAGGACGCAACGATCGCCGCATCTTCTGCCCGATTCGCTGGGAAGATAGCAAGCGCTTGCCAGGCATCATTCAAGGTCTTGCCGGTTCAAACTGCTTTGCCACGAGGCATCACAACTACTTCGCTGTTCGGTCCGTTGCAAATCCGGTCACGGATGCATATTTCGTCTACTTCGCTGCGAGACTTCACTCCTCCTCAGCCATTGACCTACACGTGGAAAGCGCCTATGTGCGCTCTGATGCGGCCCGAGTTAAACAGAGTGCGCGGAAGGTCAGCTTCTACACCCTGCTGATGAAAGCGTGGCAGGGTTCGCAGCTAAGACGGCCCCCATAGACAACAAAAAACCCGCTTTCGCGGGTCTTTTGTTAATGCAAGCTTGAAGCTAACCGGAGACTCTTTACATCCACTCTGGGTGGAGCCCCTAAGGGGCGGTAGGCCCGACTCTAACCGGTTCGTGAGGCCCGTAGTCACTCGTGGTGACGCGTGAATTATGCCACTACTGACCGCGCCGTCAATATGCGCCAAACGGCCCGTTCAGGTTCGGCTGCGGCGCTCTCCCAGCCAGGAGTATCTAATGCCACAGATAGCCCTAACTCGTCAGGAACTGCACCAAAAGGTATGGTCCTCTCCGATGCGCCAAGTAGCGGCAGAACTTGGGATTTCGGATGTCGGGCTCTCCAAGGCCTGTAAGCGCCACAAGATACCCATCCCTCCCCAAGGCTATTGGCTGCGCAAGGAGTCCAGGAGGCGCATTGCCCCTCTTCCTGCGGTCAAGGAGGAAGATGACCTTGTTGTTCTTAATCCAGGCGATGACAGCCTCCGGAGACTCAAGGCGACTGTTCAACCCCTCGTAGTTGGCCCTATCACCATTCCAGACTCTGGCATCACCCACAAGCTAGTCCTCATGACTCAACGGGCGGCCCTGCCGCTAAAGCCCTTCAACGGACGTGTCACCTTCAAATCAAAGGACCATTTGGATGTCCGAGTTAGCCCCGAGAACCTCGATCGGGCCCTGCTAATAGCGGACGCACTAATCAATGCCACCGAAAAGGCAGGCGCCAAATGGACGGTACGGGATGGCAAGACAAGTCTGTCCTTCAACAATCAAGGAGTAGACGTCTATTTTATCGAGCGTCTCAAGAAGCAACAGAGTGTCCAAGCACCGACAAAAAGGAGCGACCGTCGCTGGGGAGAGCCCAATTGGGAAGCCCTGCTTCCCAGCACAGAATTTGTAGCTACAGGCCAACTTGAGTTCCGCATAGACTCGCACGACCTCCCCCAAATTCAGAAAACATGGGGCGGCGCCAAAGCCCCTTTGGAAACTCAGCTCGCGCAGATTGTCACGTCACTTCCTCTTATAGCCGCTGGCCTCAAGGCCCACCGGGAAGCAGTTGCTGCACGCAATGCAGAACTAGAGCGCCGCGCACAATTGCGCATCCAGTCAGCCCGAAAATTTGAGATCCGGAGAGTGCTCGCTGCCCGACTAGTGGAGGCCTCAGGGCAGTGGAAACAAGCCACGCTCATCCGCCAGTACTGTACTGCCATCAGAGACAAACTTTGTGCTGCGTCCGCGTCGCCACAAGACATCTCCCGACTTCAAGCCTGGTTGGCATGGGCTGAGGGTGAGGCGGACCGCATCGACCCCATTACCCAAGGTATAGCATCGGTCACGCACGATGAGGTTTCATTGCCCGCTGATTTCGATAGCAAGGTCAGGAACAGGTGGTGGTAATACCGCCCCCCCCTTCAACCAAAGCGGTGCGAATCCCGCCACTCAATGACCTCGCCGGCCTTCCAGGTCGCCGGCTTCCGGGTCAGGCGCACCGGGAAGGTCGGCTTGCAGGCGATGGTTCGGAGGAAGTGCTCTGCCGTGATAGCAAACAGCTCCGCGCATTCCTCGGCGGTCATTGGCAGCTCCTGCCAAGGAATCTTCGACCTGATGCCGCCCACCTGGCCGTCTTGTACCCTGCCCGGAGCAGCAGAGAACAATCGCCTGCCTAGCTCTGCCTCCATCTCAAGCGCCCATTCTCTGGCGCCCTGGCCTTGTGTGCCGGCCGAGATCCCCGGAACACGCTCTCGGCGAATCTCGACGCGATACACGATGGTGCGGCGGTCGGAGCTATCCATGCCTACTCCTTCTGCTCGGGCGGCAAATACTTCTTCCACCAGTCCTTGTTCCCCCTGCCTCGCCTACGGGCGCGGTCCTTAGCCTCGGCGGCCTTGCGCTCCTCCCCCGTACGGCGGTCCTGCACAAAGAGGTGTTCCCATCCGGGGCCAAGCCGCTTGCGGTCGTCGTTCTCGCTCATTGGGCCAGCATGGGGCTGACCTGTCGCAGGGGTTGGGACGCTGGATGATTGCGCCTGCCCCAGCCATGACTGACCCAATTTAGCCATCTAACATGGCCGCCTAGTGGAAGCAGATGGCTGCTGGCGTCGTTTACCAGCGCGGGAAAGCCTTGGTTGACGCCCTGCGTCTGTCCGGATGGAATTGCCAGCGACCTGGGTCAACAATCTGGAGGAACAGTGGCTACTGCGAAAAAGATCCCCACCGAGCGCGAAGTGCTGCGCTGCATCTATGACCTTTACGGAGAGAAGTACGAGGCCGAATCATCCCTGAAGCCAGTTAGGCAGACCGTGGTCCCTATCGAGCTAGAAGCGGTCGCGGCCAAACTGGGAATCCACAAGTACTTGCTCTTCGGCTACCTCTACTACCACTTGGACGCGAAGTACAAATACCCCTCCGGCGAGAACGCAGCAGTCCATTTATTCATGCCGACTGTCGGAGAACTCCGCAACGGGGTCAATTTCCCCTATCTAACGGCCGTTCTCGCTGGGCAAGAAGAGCAGCACACTCGAGAGCTTTGGGCGATCCGTTTATCCGTGGTCGCCATCATCCTTTCGATCGGCTCACTCATCGCCCAAGTGGCGGTTGGCTAAAGGCAAGACAACAGCATCGTCGTGCATGACGACCCCGAGTGCACGTAGCAGCTTCGCTTAGAGATTACGCATGCCCGCCCCCATCCGTTTCTACCCACCTCTGTTTTAGAGTGGAAGCGATTGCAGTAGATCGCACTACATTACTGGCACGGCCCGCAGACGTTTGGTGTCGAGCCTAAGCTCAACCCTACTGGTGCAGGTCCGGCAGACACCATTTTGAGGAAACGCCCAAATGGTCGAAACGCCCCCGCGTGCTTGGACGCACCGCCGGCCATTTCGACGCCAGGCGCTCGTATAAAAGCCGGCAGGTCTTTTACAGCAAATTTAGAGGAACGTGGACACAGGCGGCCCGGATGGGACCGCCTATGATTTCCGCTGATTGTTTATCAGCCCGCTGCGGTAGAACTAGGCGGCCAACTCGGTGACCGGGTTGCGCTCTGCCGCCTCGGCTGGATTGCGCCGCTTGATTGCCGTTGGAAGCAGCGAACTCGCCATCCGATCAAAAATCGCGCACGCCGTTTCCAAGTCTGCCACTCTCTCACGGTGGACGACTTCCCAGCCGCCACCCGGTAACGCTTCAATAGTCACGGGGACCATTACATACTCTCCTGGTGTTACCCCTTCCCAGCCGCGTCTCCCTGCGCGGCCTCCCGCCTGTGCGACCTTGCCATTTCCCTTTCTACGCCGCCGCACGAGGCGTAGAAATTCGTTCCTCCAATCCCGCCGGAGTTAGCCTCCCACGGGCTACGCAACCTTTTGCGCAACCTCAGGTTGCTTTCCCGCACCCTACCTGCGGGTTGTCTATGCTGGGCACAGCCCGTTAGACGATTCAGGCTACCGGACGGGGCGGAACAGCCCCGGAACAAACGTTCCGATCTGTTGCCGATTTATCCGCCCCGGGTGTCAACTCATCAAGCCCTTTTGGTAGACAATTTGTTAAGCGGGCCAGTCCAGTTGCCCTTGGCGCCCACCGTAGCCGGCCAGAGTGCAAGCCGCTGCCGAATCCTTGCACTGCCTTGTCCGGTCCCCAAGGGGTGGATGAGACAGTTTGTTAAGCCGCCCGGAGACCATACCGGGGGGGCATTGCAACTGTCCGGCTATCCCTTGCAAAACTCGCTGCATGAAACCATCTGGGTGCAAACCCCGGGCGCCAACTTTCCTTGCGGATTTGGTTGGCATGTCCTCCAGGAAACTAACCGCCTCCTTGTTACCTTCGTAGGGGGAATGGGTAACGGAAGGCCCGCCTTGCCCGGAGGCATGGAATCACCTATCCGGCAACCAATGGGACAACCGGAGGTTTCCGTTCCCAAGGAGGCTAGCCCCGGCCCTGTCCCTTTCGTAGGGGGAAACGTGGGACAGCTAACCGGGTTCCTGTGAAGCCGTGTCGGAAGTTTTCCTGCACAGTTGCTACTCGTGTAGGGGGAAGGCGGTAGCAATCCTCCCACCCACGGTTAAACCAATCCTTCAACCTGGCGTTTAAATTCCTGTTGCCTGGCTCATTGGACCTTGGCCCCTGTCCAGGAATATGCCCGGGTTTGGGACAGCCTGCCGGGTCTTTGTCGCACGTGGCGTCGGAGCTGCGACTTTTGCCAAGGCCCATTGTGGCTGGGGCTTGTCCGGCGATCTGTCCAGTTGGGCGGGGAGTTTTCTGGACCGTTGCTAATCCACTAGGCAGCCTCGGAAACGGCTTGAGCCTGCAACACCTTCGTGTAGGACGATTCCGAGTGGCGATACCCCGTCCGCTCATAGATGGCTGCAGCCTGGGGCGGCGATGTGGACAGGTGGACCATCTGAATAGCCCGGCACCCCTTCTCGGCGCACGCCGGCTCGATGGCTGCAAGGAGCGCTTTGCCTGCCCCCCTTCCTTGGGCGTCCGGGTCCACCCACCACACGACCTCATACGCTGCACAAACGTCGCTATTGAACATGAAGGGAGCGGCGAACAGGCCAACCATCCCGACCAACTGGTCGCCGTCCTCAGCCACCAGCATGACGTGGTTCTCCATAAGGTTGGAGGCCAGGTCGTGGACGGTCTCGGGGTTGAACTCGGCCCACTGCGCATAGGTGGTAGTGGCGTAGAACTTGGCGGACATTTCCACGATGGCGGGGACGTCCTCTAGTTTTGCGTGTCTGACGTGCATTGCCCCTCCTTGGGCGTGAAGAAGGCCACCGCAATGAGGCGGCCCGAGTCGGCATCCCTGCCGAAAGCAGCGAACGGCCAGCGGGAGTGGAACTGGGCCGATTCGTAGATGACGGCCCGCCCCAGTTTCATCTCGGCCAGGTCGGTCATTTCCCACCGGCTAGCGTCGTCCCAGTCGTAGCGGATGCGCTCGAACAGGTCGGTATCGCCACGCTCAAATCGGTGCGCGCCTGTCGCTTTGTGGCGCCAGAAGGCGGTCCCGCCTTCCCCTTCGCTGAGGTAAAGCACGAGGGCGTGGGTTCCCCAGCCAACATCCGAGTGGATGGCCGCGTTGGGCATTTCACCGCCGTAGTTTAGGCGGTATCCCATACCAAGCATTTCCACCGGCCCGACTTCGGCCTCTAGGCGAGCCAGCAGTCCAGGCACCTCGGTAATGCTGATTCGCTTGTACACCTCGCCATCGGGCGCGGGCCAGTCGATGAAGTTAGATGTGAGGGCGTGCCGGCGTATGGCTTGCGCATCCGGAAGAAAGTCATCTATCAGTCTCGGCTTCATTGCGTTTCCCGTAGTGGGCATCTGGTCGGCAGATTCGCGGCGACCCTCGCCTTTCCCTCAACCGTCCGTGGTCCCGTCGAAAAGCCCCCATGCCACTTACAACGAAGCCTCCCCGGAACGCTCAACGCCTCGCATGGCTTTCCGTCAGACCGGCGCTTGGCACCACACACCACACGCAACGCCCTCATGGGTTTGCTGGAAAATGTCCTGGCCTCTGTCGCTTCCTGATGCAAACTCATTCGCGTGCGCGCGTAGTTGTCCATTAATTCCGGATCCTGCACGCCGACGAGGCGCGCCCAGTCGGACACAATGAAGTCAAGGATTTGACTGTTGGTCCCTAGTTGGGCGCGAGGATCGCGGACAGCCTCTAGGGTGGCTCGTGCGGTTGGGGATGGGTAGTAATCGACCCTATCGAGTCTTTTCCGGCGCTCTCTCTGTGTGGCGTTAGCGTTGGGGTGCCTCTGGCCCATACTGCGGACTCCAAACGGCCCATCACGGCGCTTAAGGCCGGTCAGACAACCAATTCCCGTGAGTGGTAGTATCCGGCCCGCCAGGGCGTCCCCTGGCTTCCCAGGGGTTCTCCAATGAACCGTCCGAACGATTGGCAAAGAAAGACATGGCTTGACCGCAAGACCGAGCCGCAGGAGGGCGCCGCCACGGCGTTCTGGGCAGTTACGGCGCTCCTTGGTTTGGGCGTCTGCGTCATCGGGCTAGTGCTGAGCCTGTTGTATTAGCTGCTCTGCCAGATCCTCCAGTTCTGGATCCTGCTCCTCTTGTGCGATCCGGTGTAGCTGCTGGATTTGGGGGAGTGCCGAGCTAACTGGGACTTCGGTTGATTGGGCCAACCATCTGACAAATTTTGGATTTGTCATGGCACGAGCGGTAGCGTGCGCGGCCATGCCGCCTGCCAGCAGCCAGTACACAGTGTCCTTCTGGCCTGTGCCCAGGGCCAAGCCCAGTGAGCCCAGGTAACCGAGCGCTCCCACTTTGTTTGCCGTTCCAGACGGATTCCGGTAGACCTCAGACCCGCTCTTGATGTTGTCCGCCACGCGGGCGATGCGATCCATGTCCTCCGAAAAACCCGGCCCGTAGCGGTCGAACAGCGTCCGGCGCGCCTCGGGGCTGAGCCTGTTCCAGTTGGTCAGGAAGGTGTTGGCGCTGAAAGCGTCCCCTGCTGCGTTCTGTGCCCCAGGCGCAGCCAAGCCCATCCGGCGAATAACCGCAGCCGTGAGTGCCTTCTGGCCGTCGTCGGGCAGTGACTTCATCACTGCACGGAGAGTCGTTGCTCCCTCGCTGCTGCCCTCCATCACCGCCCTGAACACCTTTTCCGGGCCGCCGTTGCGGTCTACCACGCGGCGCAGAGTTTCCAGTCGCTCAATGGATGCTCGGGTGTAGTCGTTAGCCCTGGCCGCTGCCTTGGCAGCGGCCGCTCCTTGTGCACGTGCCGCCGCCTCCATGTCCATCGACAGCGCGCTATAGAGCCGCTTGTACTCTTGAATGGGCTTGTCAGTCGGGTAGAGAGCCGCCCCTTCCAGTTCTTGACCAACACGCGAGCGCAGTTTTGCCATCGCCTCGTAAGGCATGGTTCCGCCTCCAGTCGCCAGGTCTTGAGCCAAGTTGTCCGCCATGCGCTTGATGGCCGGATTTACCATCGCTCCCGTCGTCGCCTCCGCTCCCCTCACTGGCGTGGTTAAGTCGGCCAGCGCGCGCTGAGTGTTCGGAAGCGTCACCTTCGTGCCGGACGGCATCAACTTATCCAAACGCCAATACAGCGCCTGGCGCATTGCCTTTGCGTTGTTATTGAACGTCTCAACGCCGCGCTCAATAGCCCGGCCTGCCGATTCCGAGCCGGGGTTGCTGGAAATGGTGCGCGCCCATTCGGTAAGTCCGTTCCCCATTTCTTCCGCCTGGCGAGCAGAGGCATTTCGCATGACGCCGCCACTGGTGGGGAATCCGGCCAGCAAACTTTCCAGCCCCTGCGTGCGAAAATTGCCGGCTGCCTGCCCCACGCTGGGAGTGGTGCCCACGCGGGCGAAGTCGTCAATGGTCGAGCGCATGGCGGCCCCATCGCTGCCGCGCAGCAACAACCGAGTTAGACCGGAGGCGCTAGAGGTTGCCGCGCCTGGACTCAAGCCTCCGAGCAGGCTGGCGGCGAATTGGGAACCAGTTCCGCCTCCCGCCTCACGCGTGGCGCTGGACGCACCGGAGGCGCCAGCCGCTGCCGCTGTCTGTGTTTTCCAGTTGGACGAGAGCAGGTCACTAAGGCGATTACGAACAGTTGGCGCTGCTGCGCTTGCCGCCTGCCGCCCAACATTGAGTAGGCCGCCCAAGCCTAGGGTAAGACCAGTGCCAGTGAGACCTTCGCCAATGTCGGCCACTACGCGCTGCGCCGGGGTCTGCGGGCGCCGCATTCCCCATGCGTCCGCCTGCTCTGCCGCTGCTTCGCGGTAGGTCCGGTCACCAATGCCAAGCTGATTCCCCCAGCCCAGCGCGCGGTCAATCGGAGACAGCACGTATTGGTTGACCGCATCGCCTCCCAAGGCACCCCAAAGGCCATAAGCGCCCTGTAGCACCTCGCGCCCGCCAATGTCTCCCAGGAATCGGCCAATCGCGTTCCCTCGTTGTACTTGTTGCTGGGATGCAGGGCGCCGTTGCCCGCTAACAGGCCGGCCTAAATTTTGGCTGTTGGCTTGATTGCGTACCAATTGCTCCGTGGAATCAACCTGGGTATTCACGCCAGAGAAGTCAGCGCGCTTCGGGGCGTTCACCACCTCATCCGCCTCCCAGAAATTGCCCCCCGCCATCTGAGGGGAGGCATTTCGGGCCGGGACAATAATCTCGTCGTTATCCCAAGGGTCCGCCATTACTTCTTTCTCCGCTGCGAACCATCCGGGGCGATGTAGAGCGCGCCAGAGGGCAGGTTGTTGTACTCGGCCTGTGACTGCACACGTACCGGCTGGCTAGACTGAGGGGCATTTGCGCCGCTTCCGCCCCATCCCGAAAGCTCCAGGAAGGTTCTAATCTTCTGCGCCTGCACCTCAGGAGGGTCGTAAGCGTTGGGCATTTGCGCCGTGGCCGACTCCCGGTCCGAGTTGGTGACTATGCCGGTCGGATTCTCGAACATCGCCCAAGCGGCGCCGGCACCCTGGGCAAAACTAGTGGTGTCGGCGTTCTTGCCAGCCACGAACTCTTTGCCAAAGTTGCCTGGGGCAGCCGCCCCCAGGAAACGAGCCATCCCGCCCTGTACGGTCCTGCCTCGCGCACCCTTCGCTACGGCGTCAGCGATCTGGTCGGCCGTCATCGCCTCCAATTTTTGCTGCGAGAGCCCCGAGATTGCCGCTGCGTACTGGATGAGATTTCTCTGAACACTCTGTACGGCCGTCTGCTGACGCGGGTTCCAGCCATTTCCGTTTGCGCCCGGCTCGTCCTTCTTGGGCGTATAAACGGTCCTGAGCGTGCCGTCCGCTTCCTCCTGGACAATACTTCCCGCCGGAAAACCCATCGAACTCAGCTCGTCGGCCGTGAGGGTGCGCACTGGCTGGCTATTGGTTGCCTTGGGGGGCGTGTAACCCCAGCGGCCATTTTGTGCAACTTGCGGGCCACCGCCCTGCACAGGAATCCGGCCCGGCCCTGCGTTGTACGCGGCGAGCGCCTGGTCCAGACGCCCCGGATACCGACGAATCATCGCGGTAAGGTAGTCGCGACCAAACCGGAGATTTTCCTCTGGCGAGTCGTTCTGAAGAGGCCGCACACCAAACCCAGGATCCCGGCCCGTCGCCGGCATCACCTGTGTGTAACCGCGCGCGCCCTTCGGAGAGACCGCATTCGGGTTGCCGCCGCTCTCCTGCTGGATGAGGTGCGGCAAAACCTGCGCTGCAATAGCTTCCGGCGATGCGTTCGGGTCGATGGGGCCAAGCTTCCCGAGAATGGCCTGCACATAGTTGTCCGTCTCCGGAATGCCGAAGCTTTGGGCACCCCCGCCCGGAGGAGAGGCAGGGCCGCCATAGCTCGGCATCCGCCACTCACCGGTATACGGGTTGCGCTCCATCTGGAACGTGCCCCGATTGCCATCCGGCACGTCTGCAAGCACCCACTGCTGTCCGCCTTGACGGCGCTGCATGTCCAAGGCAGCCAACTCCGGGTCGGCTTGTAGCATCTGCAATTCGCGAATCGAGGACGGCGTTTCGGCTGGCGGCTGGCCCGATGCGACGAGCGCGTCCACCGTTTGCAGAATCATCGGCTGCGTTTCGGGCGTCCAATCGGGCGCCTCCATGCCCCGGGCGCGCAACTTCGGGAGAACGGCGCTCTCGTATGCCTGACGTTGCTGTTCGGGCGGCGCCGCCTTGATGAAGCGGGCCATGCCAATCAGCTCGTTCCGGTCATTCTCATCGTCGGCGTTCCAGGATGCGCGCTGGGCATGGGCCGCACGCGGGTCGATGCTCGCCATCTGCGACAGGACGGCAGACCTATTCTGGTGCGGCGCCTGTTGTGCCATCGCGGCCAGTTGCCCCAGCCGGCTCTGATTTCGCTTCTGCTGCAGCGCGTCCCCGTACTGGAACCCACCCATGAGGGCATTCATGAAACTGCTCTGTGCGTCAGCCATGTTCAGCGCCCCCAGAAATTGCTAACGTTGTTGCCGAAGTTGTAAGGCGAGCCAATGCCGCTATTGGCCTGCATCGACAACAGCGACGACTGACTGCCAGCCTGTGGTTGATAGCCACTCTTGGTGAGCAAACTCATGAGACCGTTGCCGCCGCCCCCAAAGCCGCCGCCGCCCATGCCTGCATAGGTACTGAAGGCTGACGCTAGGGCGTTGCCATAGCCGGCCTGAGTCATTGGGCCCGCTGCCGCGCGCTGCGCACGAGCATCCCCGAATGCGCCCTGTGCATTGCCCCAGTTTTGCGCGTAGTTCTGCCCCAGGCCGCCAAGATACTGCGCAGTACCCAACCCCTGGTTGCTCAGCCCCATGAGGCGGTTGTAGAAACTGTCGTATTCCTGCGACGCCAGGCCCTGGTTGTATTTCAGGAGGTCGGCAGAGTGTCCGCCGCTGAATAGACGCCCGCGCGCCGCCGCGCTACGGTCTAGCGACTGGAGCCCTTGCTGCTGGCGGAACTGATAGCCAGGATCCTCCCTGAAGCTGGACATGTCGCCCCGCATCAGTGCTTGCAGGCGGTCATTAGCCTGCTGACCAGTGGTCAGCCAACCCGACGCATCTTGCCGCGCCTGATCGTACTGCTGGTCGAACTTGTCCATTGCCGCCTGTGCAGCCTGACCGCGCGCATTTGCGGCACTCTTCGCGGCGGCGCCTTGGCGGTTTGCGCTGTAGGCCATGCCGGCGCCCACAGCAACCGCAGCAGTTACAGCGGCCATTGGAAAGCACCTCCGCTCACGACGGCGGCCGCAACAGCTAGGAGGGCCGTCAGCAGGCCCGCAGTAGCCATGCCGGCGTTTAGGCGCTTCGCCGTTTGCGATGCGGCCAGGTGCGGCCAGGCGTCGAGGGGTTCGTCGTGGTCGTTGGACTTGGAGTCCACGCCCCCCTGTTTCGCGGCATGCCGCTTGAACGCATAGGCGGCCAATCCGCCAAGCGCGATTGCGCCCGTAGTGATGAGTGTCATTGTGTGGCTTCCTTGCCCTTGGTGTGATGACGCGTCCCGCGCCGTTAGTGGACCGTTAGAACCTCTGGACTGTCGTACTCGATTGCCCATCGATTCAGGGTGTCCCAACCCTTCTCACTGTTGCCTGCCCAGAAGCAGTCAACGAAGAACATGCGGGGTCCGCCGTACCCTTGGCGGGTTATCCACCTGTCCAGATTCAGGCCGTAGTAGTGCCGCGCGGGGCCGTCACTTCCGTCTGTGCTGTACTCGTATTCAAACCCCAGTCTTTCGGGGTTGTATTGGTCCGCGCCGCCAATCTCCATCCATGTGACAAGGCGAACGCAGGGGCTGGCAACAAAAATCCAATGTAGGGCAAGTTGCAGAGCCTTCTCTGGGTCCGCCTGGCTAAGCGGAAAGCTACTTGTGAACTCGTAGACGCCATCGGCGACGCGGCGAAATATTGTGCATTTGCCGTCATACTCCAGGCAGGCGCACGTGGCCCAATTGGAGCGGAATCCGTCCGCCAGTTGCTGCTCGGTAACTCCCTCCGGCCATAGCGCTCCGTCACCTATCACCAGCTCCGCAAGACGCTCGGGCGTCTCAATCAGAGCAATATAGGGAGTCTGTGTAGGCTCGGCTTGAATTTGGTTGGTGGCGTCCATGCCATTACGTCTCCATTGCAGTTGCCACCCATTGGCCGGGATGACACGGCATTGGCACCGAAGCGCCAATCTCACCTCGCCACTGACTGAAGGCAGCAGCAGGTAAATTGAAGTCGCCGCCCATTGACCGGGGCGGCACGGCGTCCAAGGGCGCGGACAGGAGCAACATCGGGACAGCCTTGTCCCTACACACTGGGGATTCGCTGGGAACCATTTCGGTTCCCGTTTCGGGATCTTTTTCGCATCCTGTCGTAGTGGGTCCGTCGGCGTTGCCAGGCATCCCATGTAGCGATACTCGGAACGGGGTACGGCGTCCCCAGCCAGGGGAACCAATCACCCTCCGGTGCGGGATGCTGTAGAACCCGGCACACAGGCCCCTGGTCCCTACCCAAGGGCGCGCGGTTCGGCATCGGATTCTTGCGGCCCCAGTGGTAGCCATCACCGCGATACGGGACCACCTCGTTTGCGAAGGTCGAATTGCCGAACCCTAGCATCCGATTCAGTGCGCCGCCCAAGGCAATCCGCAATGGCGGTTCAAAGTCGAGGAGGTTCCAGCGACGGCCGCCTCCGGTATCGAGAGCGTGCCCTAGGTATTGGGATTGCTTGCCGCGACCATCCGCCTTGGGAATAGCCATCGGCAGTGGCGCGGGTGTAGGCGCCTCCCCGCCCGGGTCGCCGATGACAACCTCCGTCATCTCGACCGGCCCACCCAGCTCTGGTTCGTCGTTCCCCGCCGCGTACACTGGGAACAATCGCCACACTCGTTCCAGCTGGCGGTCATTCATCACTGCCGAGCGCTCCACCTGCTCTGGGTCAGCCGCTTTCGCCAGGAACTCCGAATTGCGGATGCCCATTTTCCGCGCGAAGGGTCGATAGCTCCCGCCGCTGGCAGCGTAGTCAGCAAGCAGTCCGTCCGACTCCCGCAGCTCATGGATGGGCCGCAGGCCGTACAGCGACACCAACTCAGCGCGCAGGCGGTCCGCAGGCTCGCCACGCCGCCCCACCGCAATCCGGCGCTTCCCGCCAATCTCGTATTCCAAGCGTGGGCGCGGACCAATGCCGGTCACCATGCCCTGGACCGATCGCAGCACGTCGTCAGACAACGGTTTGTCCGGGCATGGCAGTTTCCAATCTGGGGCGCCCGCCTTCGCCAGTTGGATGTGAATGACGTCTTTCCGCGCCCGCCCAAACGTGACGTTCCCGCGCGGCAAGCTCTTTCGCCAGGCGTCCAGCGAACCGAACACCCGCACCTTCCAATCTTCGCCCTGTTGCTTCCTATCGCTCATTGCTGGCCTCCACGCCCGCCCTTGGGGTAATTTCGCATTGCGTTCGCATCTGTCCGCATTGAAAGCGGACAATTTGCAGACAACTCGCTAGCGCCGTGCTAGCCCGACACTCGCGCCCGGCATTGGGCGCACTCTGCCGGTGACGCGCGGGCAGGCGTGGATGACGCGTCAAGCAGTTCCGCCCTCAACCGCTCCACCTCTGCCTCCGCGCGCTGTGCCCTGGCGAATGGGTGCTGGAACAGCTCTCGTTCGTCCTCCTCGTCCAGCACCACCGCGCCCAGTTCCACGCTGAGGGCGTTGAACACTTCATCAAACCGGGCCATCGAGTCTTTGGGGATGAAACAGCCCGACCCGTCGGACAAGTCCCAGCAGCAGCCATGCAGCCAGGCGGCTTTTTTCGCCAGCAGCTCCAACCGGGCCAGGCGGTCTATCTCTGCCGCCGCCTCCCGTAATAGCGGGTCGAGCGTGGACGTGCGGGGCCAGTGACCTATCTCGTCGGTCAGGCGTTCGCGCAGGGGCTTCATCGCTGCTTTCCTCCCTGCGCCACTCGCAGGCGAGGCGGATAGCCGCCCATAGCGCGGAGCATGTCTATCCACTCCTGCGCCGTCTGCTCGTCAGCGGTGTCCGCACGCTTCCATCGGGGGCTTGTCAGGCCGTCGTGGTACGCGGACAGGCGTGTCATCCCCAGGAGCGGGCACAGCACGTACAGCACAGCCGGGCGCGTGTCGCCACGCCACAAGCCGAACGTCTCCGGGGTTAGCAGCTCGCGGAATCCCAGCGGGTAGTCCACCCGCAACGCTTCCCATCGCCCGTCCGTCTCCTCGCAGGCGAAGTAGTACAGGCCCGGTTCGGTCGGTGGTGTATCCATTGCCGAATCCAATGCAGCACCTAACCCGTTGTCGTCGCAGCAGTTTGGGGTGACGGTTCGTTGCGTTTCCGTCGCGGTTTCGTGACTCGTCATTGGCCTCTCCTCTCGCCGCACTTGCGGCAGACGTTGCCCAAGTGGAAGCACGCTCGCAGAGTTGGCCGCACACGGATGAGACCCCTGCATCCAGGTGGCAGAGGCCCAGGGCGCCACGGGCGCACCACTGGTTTCAGGTCGTGCCAGCCCATCAGGCAGCGGGCGGTCTTGCGGCGTGTGGGACGATGCGCGATCACGACCTGTACCTGATTCAACCTGAAGGTGAAAGCGCCACCGGAGTCAGGCGTGTCGTGAGGCTCGTTTGAGGAGCAAGGCTCAGAAGCGGCACAGCAAGAGCCATGTTCGACTGCTGAAAAAGATCCGCCTATGGCTAGATTGTATAAAGGGGCCCGTTGTACGGGGGGTCGATGGGGATTCATGCGCTGCTAACTCCTTGATTGCTGGTTTGCTCACTGTCCGTAGTACGGACATCAAGAGGGTTTGCCCCCCGTACAACGGACTTTCGCCGTCCGTACAACGGGCGACCATGTGCGTTTTTCTTCCACAGGTGGCTAGCCTTCTTCTCCGCCGGATGCAGGTGTTTGTCGGAGGCGTCGATGGGCCACCAAGTCACCGCGTAGAGGTTGCAGCCGTCATGCCTGCTGCCCTGTCGGGTTTTGACAATCCACCCGTTGTCCTCCAGGTACTTGAGCTTGCTCGACAGCACGGAACGGCTGCGCCAGCTATGGCAGCGCTCCGCCAGAACACTCTCCACGGCTGAAAAGTCGCCGTTGTTTTTTCCGTTGTATTGCGAATAGATCTCGCTGAGGAGCTTTTGGGCTAGCGCATCCATTGCACCCCATTGCTCCGACTGATAGACGAAGTGGTATGTCTGGATAAAAGAGGCGCCGGACATGCGCCCCTTCTGTCTCCGCCACTGTTTTTTTTCCGCCATCCTTGAAACCCTCGCGGGGCGGCGCTAGACTCGCCCCGCATTCGTCGCTGATTGCACCTAGAACCCCGAGCGCCGCCAGCGCTTGGGGTTCGCCTTATCTGGACCTCGGCCGCTTTCTCGATTGCATGCGGGGACGTGGCTTCACATGCCGCCATGTTTTGCCGGTTCTGGCAGCAACAACGGTTTTTCGCGTGACGCCCAAGGCGGCCGCCCAGTCGGCATCTGTTCTCCGATTGCCCGCTGCGCGCAGCTTCCGCACGGTGGCCTCGTCCAGCTTGCCGCGCCCGCCATTTCGTTTGATGGCGAGGTGCGTGTTCTCGTAGGGCGTGACGGCTTGCAGGTTGGAGATGCGGTTGTCGTTCCGGATGCCGTTCTTGTGGTCGATGTGCAGCCCCGGCGGCACCGGGCCAAAGACGGACTCCCAGACAAGCCGGTGCGCGTACTGGGGCAACCCTTCGCGGGCCATGACGCCGCCGATGCGGACATAACCGCTTGCCTTGTCAACGAACCCAATGGGAAGTCCAAAACGCCCGTACACCTGGCCGGTGGCCGGCTCGGTGGACATGCGCCCGGTGATGTGCAGGTGGAGACCCCGAATGACGCTGGCGCTGGGAGATACCCCGAACCCTGCCCCGCCATTTGGCCCAGAAACGGCACTTGGACACCTGTCCGCTAGGGCGGTACGTGCGCGGGGTCTCTGGCGCGTCTTGAGTCGCTGAGAGGGCTTTCCGTGGGGGTTGGCGGCGGATAGGTTGCGGTGGCTCATTCGTCACCGCCCTGGCCGTTGTTGGCCGCGTCTGCCTGCTTGTTGAACTGGTCAATCAGGGCTTGGATGTCAGAGCCGCGCCAGGCCGTGATGCCAGGGCCTAGTTTGACCGGCTTCGGATATCGCCCTTTAGCGATTCCACGGAACCAGGCGGATTGCGCCATCGGAAGTAGGCCCTTGGACGCCGGCCTGCCCCTGCGGGGCGGGTGGTTCACGAGATCGCGAAGGCGGATGAAGGGGGGCAGCGGCGCGTTCATGCGTCACCGCCTTGGTGCCGCTCGGCATCCTTTCGCCTGCGCCAATCCGCGAATTTCTCCGCATCAATCAAGACCCGATTTCCAGCACGTTCAATCGCTGGAGCGAGTCCGTTTCTCTCGGCATTGAAGATCCACCACCGGCATTGCGCCTCGGTGTAGAGACTGCCCTTAGCTAATTGGGCGACTGTCTGTAGATTCCTTCCCACTTGCTGCACTCCGCTTCGCCGTTATTGGCTTAGTTGGGAGTGTCTAGGAATGGATGACCGTCAACTTACGTCTACCACTACACTCCGAGTCTAGGGGTAGGCTCGGATTCTCTGTTGTGCTGGCACCTAGCCGCCTTGTCTGCGGCGCTGTTGTTCTTCTTTCCGCCACTCCCCCGGCCAACGGGCAACGGAACCATGCGCGACACAGGGGAACTTCTTAGTCACTTCGCTCGCAAACGCCACGTCGCTTTGGAACACCTTGCCGGTGCAGAAATGCCACCCCTCCCACAACTTGCGCGCCCACTCTTTGGCCTCCTGCTTTTTCTTGGCGTCGCCGGTTGCGAGTTTCCGTTTCCCGCCACCCGCCCCCACCTTTGCAGCTCCGACGTGATACGTCTTGGCCGCAAGCGTGGCCTCAGCCAGCGCTATTAGGCGCGCCAACAATCCGGGCGGCATGGAGTCGGTTACCTCCTTCCACTGAGCGAGAAACCTAGCCATGTCCGCAGCGCGCATGCCCACCCCTTGCTCAAAGCAGCCTGTTAGGTGGGCGTTCGCTTGCAGGATTGCGGGCGCCGCTAGGGCTAGGTCACGGGTGGATAACGCCTCCCATTCGGCCACACGCCGCTCCAGGTCGCGCGCCGTCCTGCGGGCATTGTCTAGCGCTTCCTGTGTGGGTTGCTTCGGTGGCACGACGCGTAGCGCCTGAGTGTCTTTGGCTACGTCTACTGCCCACTGTGCGGCGATGGTGTTGTTGTCGGTGGTGCCCGGCATGTGCGCCCTCGCGCAGCCCCTAGGTGGATCCCCGCCAGGCCGGTAGGTAGCCGGCTTTTCGCTCCGTCGAGCTAGGCGGGTATTGGGTGGAAAGTGTGGCCTCCGGGATTCTCACGGATTGCTACGGCTTCCCTTGTTTTCCCTTATGCGCTCCGGGGTGGGTCCGGTCAAGGGGTATTGCCCAACATCTAGGGGATATCCGGTGGATATCTCCGAGATAACCCCAAGATGTAGGATTCACGTGGAACATTTCTTGGCCGTGAAACCGCCCCTAGGCCACCTCGCGCACAGGCCCGAACAGCGCTCGCTGAGGAGACGGCGCCTGCGCCTGTCGGGGCGCCCGGATGCCGTGCAGGCGGGTCCAGTCATGCAGCGCGGAATCGAACCCTGCATGTCGCCGCGTGGCTCCGCACTGGCAGAGGATGAAATGCCCTCCTCCTGCGCTGGCCTGTCGCATGTCCAGCATGTAGCGCGGTAGGTGCCCCAGCTTGCAGCGGGGGATTGGGCGCGGGGCGTCTAGCTGTCTCTGCGTCATGGCGTCTCTCCGAACAGCTTGGACAGTTCGGCGGGCTTCGCACTCGCCACGCTATCCGGGTCTAGGTCCAACCCGGCACGGATGCACAGGGCCAGCCATCGGGAAACCTGCGCCCGCTCCTCTGGTGCAAGCCGCATGGCGTCGGCCAGGACGGCGCGCACGTCGGCGGGCTGGCCTGTAACGTTGCTGGTAACACTCGGAGCGTTACTGGTTTGGTGCAGACGCGACCTAGCCATGCCGTACTCCTTTGGTCATTGCACGCCAGTAGGGCCGCGCCTTCCGCTTCGTTTTCAGGCTCCGTCCGCATTGCCGCATGAAGCGCCGGAAGTCCCAGCTGAAGGTGACACCAAAGGCGATTTTGAATCCCTCCAATTCGTCGTGCTGTTCCTTGCACCGGGGGCCGCAGCGTGGCTTGTGAAAGCCGATTACCGAATTCGCTGCGAACTCGCGGGCCAGTGCCTCGTCACCCTCGCAACTTGCAAGGATGCCGGGCCACCGCTCCGGAAACTCGGTGGCGAAGTCCATTGAGTCGATCTGCTCCTCCGTCACCCTGTCGTAGGGGCTTGCTGTCGTTCCTCTCTGTTTCATGCCCAATCCTCCACAGCAGCCTTTCGTTTCTGCCTAGCCGCTAGCGCGCGACTCACGGCACTATCGGGATCCTTCGTTGCGTCGGCCAGTTGGTCTAGGAGGCGAATCTCCACAGACGATAGGCCCTGCGTTGCCTCCTCGCGCGGGGGGAGACATTCGTAGAGGCGCGCAACCTCGACGGCCGGCAGGCCGTCCGGAAACTTGGCAATCTCGGTGATGCGGTCAACCAACATGGTTATCTCGTCCGGCAACCCCTCCGCTGCCTGCCACCTGCGGATAGCCTTCTTTACGCGGTCGGCAATCATTTCGGACAGTTCATCCACTTCCACTTCAAGCTCGCTCTTGGGTGCGGTGGCGGCTGGCTCCTGCCTCACCTTCCGTACGACACGACTTGCCGGGAAGGCGACGACGTTCTGAGGGCGCTTGCGCTTAGCCATTGTCGCGACCTCCCTCTTCGCCCTGTGCGGAGAATCGCTCCGCTGCAGCGTTCAGCTGGTTGGCAAACTGCATCAGCACGTCGATTGCCTCGACGGCGCTTTCATGGGTGCCGTGCGGATCGCACTCTTGGATGCCGCGAGCGGCGACGCAGCGGAGGGCAGATGCGGCCATTACGTGAAGCGTGGTCGCGTACTTCCTGCACTCATCGGCCCCCATCGCCAGAGAGGCAAACGTGAACTCAATGCAAAGGGTGTCTGTGTAGATGGCGCCAGTGTGATTAGCCATTGCGGGCCTCCACGAAGCTACGGAGGACGGCAGCGGAGGCTTTCAGGCGGTCGGCGTGGTCGTGCATCAGGGCGGCGCCAACGTGGCCCAATCCGGGCGTCCGCACGAGGGCGCAGGCGATGGAATCCACCACCTCAACCGCCTGCATAGCGGCGTCGTACTCCTCCACGCTCGGCAGCGCGCTCTCGGCGAGCATGTCGGCCAGTTCCTCGCGGATGTGCTGGGCTGGGCCGAAGGTGGCCGCTTGCCCGCCACAGGTGCAGGCATGGACCGGCGGCATGCAGGCCGTCAGCTCGATTGCCAAGGTCTTGAGGGTGATGGGGTCAAGCACCATTGGACACCTCCGCGAGCGTCAGGCTCAGGGGGTGCAGCGGGTCGGCGATGGCAGCAGCCAGTGCCAGGAACCCCGCGAGAATAGAAATTGCGGTGACGCACAGGATGAGGTTCCTGTCGTCGTCTTCCGCAAGCCAGGTATTGACCCGGCGGATGTTGGCCTGCGTGTGGCGCAGGACGCGTTTGCTTACTTTGTTCAGGCGCAGGAATGCCCGCGCCAAGCGTTCACCGGTAGAATTCCGGTTAGCCATGGTCGTCTCCTTGTCAGACGGTTGTGGTAGGCGGGCCGGGTGTTAGCGCACCCGGTACCGCCGCTTCTAGGCGGCTCTGTGTCGTTTTCTCTGTCTCGCTGGTCCTCCCCTATTAGTCAACGTGGTGTGCGGCTCTAGCGCACGCTCAGGCGGTCTTGCGGGCACGGATGGGCGTCACCTTGTTGGGCGCGGTCCGCAGGCCGTCAAGGTAGTCCGCCCATGCCTGCATCATCTGGATTCGCTCGTCCATGTACTCGGCGCGGTTGTACGCGCGACGGACCTTGTTCCGGGGCACGTGGGCCAACTGGCGCTCAATCACGTCCTCTCGCCACCCCATTTCGTTTAGGCGCGTGCTGGCGGTAGCGCGGAACCCGTGGCCGGTCTGCGTCTCGCCGTCATATCCCAGCGCGCGGAGCGCCATCGTGATAGTGCTGCCACTCATGCACTTGCCGGGGCGCTGGGTGTTGGGGAAAACGAAGCAGTCCCCATCCTTCGCCAGGGCGCGCAGGCCGCGCAGGATTTCCAGGGCTTGGGTGGGCAGCGGCGTCAGGTGTTCCAGACGCGTACCGCCAGCCTTTTTCATCTTGTCGGCCGGGATGGTCCAGAGGGCCGCGTCAAAGTCGATTTCTGACCACTCCATCGCCCGCAGGTTGGCTGGGCGCGGGAACAGGATGGGGGCGAGTTTCAGCGCGGCGCGGGTCGTGGGGAAGCCAACATAGCCATCAATCGCCCGCAGCAGCTTGCCAATGGCAACAGGATCCGTGAGGGCCGATTGGGACCGGACAACGATGGGGGGCAATGCGCCACGAATGTCCTGCGTCGGGTCGCGGTCAATGCGACGGGTGGCGATGGCGTACCGGAACACCAGCCCGCAGCGCTGGCGAACCGTGTGGGCCGTCTGGACGTGGCCGCGCTCCTCGATGGGGCGCAGGACTTCCAGCATGTCGGCAGGCGTGATTTCGCGAATCGGACGGGACCGGAACCAAGCCGGCAGGATGGTATCTAGGTGGCGGGCAATCTGGCGCAGGGTGGACGCGGCGTAGCGGGTCCGGTTCTTTCCCAGCCACTCCTCTTTCACCGCCTCAAAGGTATTCGCCGCTGCAAGCGCTGCCTGCGCCTTGGCGGCCTGCCGAGCGGTGGCAAGGTTCGTACCCGCCTTCACGGATTCGCGGGCCGCTGCGTGCTTCCTGCGAGCCTCAGCGATGGACACCTCCGGCCAGCTGCCGAAGCTCACCATCGTGTACTTGCCGTGGATGCGGTGCCGGTAGCGCCACAACTTGGAGCCGCCGGGCGTCACCTCAATGCAGAGGCCGCCCTGGTCTGCCACTCGGTACAGCTTGGCGCGCGGCTTTAGAGACTTGATTTTGATCTCGGTAAGCACCGAGTCCCCCTGTTGCGAGTAGGCCAGGCGGTCCGGCCCCTACTCATTAACCTACTCGCAAATATGAGTAGATGCAACGGGGGCAAAAGGGAACGCATGGGAACACCAACGGGGACGGAACAGGCCATTTCCCAGCGTAAATCCCGCTTACGGGGATGGTATGGGAAACAGTGGGAATCCGTTTATCGTCCTCGACCCGGACGGCGACCGCAAACCGAACAGGCCCGAGGACGTACTCCGTTACGAAACGGTGCCGCTGCCGCCCGACTTCCGGCTCCACTCCACGGCGGGACGACGGCAACTGCGCTATCTCCCGGATGGCCGCAGCGCCGGCAGCAACCTGACCGTGCGCATCTGCCTGCGGGACCGCCTGATGTCGGAAGTGGTGGTGAACAACGCCGGCCGCGTGCGCAGCCGCCACGCCTCCGGCGAACCCTGCCGCGGCTGAGTCCGCGGAGGCTTGCCCCGTTCCCGCTGGCCTGATTACAATAGCGGACCCCGCCCGAATAGCTCAGCCGGTTAGAGCACTTGACTGTTAATCAGGGGGTCGTTGGTTCGAGTCCAACTTCGGGCGCCAGACAAAAGAGCTTAAAAACAGGCCTCGCAGCGATGCGGGGCCTGTTCTTTTGTGGCGGCAGCACCTAGCCGCGCTAGCGCAAAACCCGCCCACAACCCGCCAAGGGGCGCAAATGGCGCAACCACCGGGGCTGCGGCCTTGGCACGGGGCATGCAGGCGGCTCCGCTGGGCGTCCGCTGCTGGCCGCGTGTGGTGGTGGCTCTGGGGTGGCCTAGGGCCAAGGGCTGTGCCGCCCCCTGGCGTCCGCTGCTGGTGCCCCGGTTGGGTCACCTGGCGACCGCCTATTGCGGGGCCAGCCCCTTGAGCTTGGCGTACATGAAGACGCCCACCAGCACGATCACGCCGATCTGCACCGCCTTGGCAATCCACAGGTTCCGCTCCCGGCGCGTCATGCGTCCGCATGCCTCGCACTCGGTGTCGCGCTTCAGCTGCAGGAAGCCGCAGTGGTCACAAGCGATAGTTCGACGGCGAGGCATGGGCTAGGTTCCGGGACTGAAGAGCCGGTAGCGTCGCGTTGCCGCGTCTCAGGCAATGAGATCAGCTATCCGCGCTACGGGCCGAGAACCAAATTGCCCTTGAGGTCTTCGAGCATGTCGTATGTGTCGCAATAGTCGACACCGAACTGGTCGCAGACGTTAGGAATTTTGACCCGGTTGATCCCATTGGACGGGACCTCGTGGGTCACGACTGTCAGGCCATGAGCCTTCGCATATGCCACTAACCAGCCATCTGCGTTCGTCGCAAGCGCGAATTCCGATTTTGCCGCCTGCTTGTAGGGCTGACCGTTCACCCAGACCATCATCTTGCCGTACTCATTGGCAATCGCCGCAGAGCGTGTAGAGCCAAAGAACTTGCTGGGGGCTTGGGTCGTAGCCCACGCATGAAGATCGTCCCCCGGCTTGATTTGATCCTTGACCTTGTCGATGCTTTTGATGCGACCGGCAGTGTGTTGCGCTAGCAAGAAGTCCCAAAAGCCAGGGCAGAAGCAGAAGCGGTAATGCTGCTTCTTCGCACGCATCATGGAGCCAGCATCGAGCACGTAATTTCGGGGTGGCGTCATCCCTTCCTCCCCCTCGCCACGGATAAATATTGGTCAAACGTCGCAGACGTCAATCCGGTCAAACGGAACGCATCTGGATAAAGACAGCTTCCCCTCATAAGCAGCGGACGCAACAGCACGAGCGAATCGCTTGCCGACACGATTATTCTGTACGTAGTAAAAGTTGGGTTGACCACCGTTCTCCTGCACGAAAAGCGTCTTATCGACGTTCTTGTACGCCTCGTAGAAGTCGAAGAACTCTTTTTTCGTCAGCAAGTCCAATTCGACCAAACGCCTACCTATGGTGATAGGGCTGACCTTGAAGTGGCGACTGAACTGGCTGAAATAAGGGTCATCATCCTGACGCTTGGGCCAAATTCGCTTGAGTTCTGCGGCTGGGACGGTTGCCTCAGCGGCGACTGCATTACAAAACTTCTCTACCGCTTCGGTCGGCTCTTCGACCTGCTTGTCATCGAAGATCGCGCTCTTACCCAGCCACAGGTGAGCGAGTTCGTGGAAGATCGTGAAGACCTGCGCGGACTTCGCATCGGAACCATTGATGAAGATGAGCGGCGCAAGTTTGTCGCACAGCACGAAGCCGCGAAACTCCTCTACGCTTAAGCGACGGCGATTGTTATTGCCCACGACACTGTTGGTAACCATTACAACATCGATGGCTTCAACGCAGTCGCGCAGATAGGACAACGCATCGCCCCACGTCCGCTTCTTCGCAGCCCAGCCTTCTTCAAGGCCCAGCTTTGCCTTGATCGTATCCGCTACCTTCTTGACGTCAGCCTTTAGCGTGACGGAGCCAATGAAGTCGAGTTCCGGAACCCCTTCATCGCGCAGATAGGCCATCGCTGGCATCAGCGCAGTCCACAGCCCCAAGCAGGAACACCGTCAATGAGAACCTTTATCACCTGGCTTTACAGCTCCTTCCCCAGCCTTGCTGACCATTTGCCACCCGTGCTGCTTTACCTCGGATTGTGGGTGGTCATTGTCTTAGCCCTCGCCGTGTTGGCCTGGTTCGTTTGGTTCCTGGTAGCCAGCATTCTCTTTCGGATTTTCAACCGCGTCGTTGACCTGTTCTTCGGTTCCGTTGAATTGCTCTCCCGCCTAACCTTTGGCAAACAGGAGATTTCCGACCCGATGCACCCCGTCATTCAGCGGGTCGTGATTGTCGAAGACCGCCGGCACCATGGCGAAGTCGAGCCGAAGGCCTGACTACTACGCGGGGATCACGTACAGATTCGTTGCGCCCAATTCTCCTTCGCAGCTAGGAGTTTTTTCGGAAAAACTCGAAGGCTTTTAGGACTATGGCAGGATAGGCCGAAGGCCGCAAAGTGGTACCACTTTGGAAGAGCTTCCGCAGGAGAGGCGAAACGTGACCTACACCTACGAACAAGTGCTGACCTATGAGGTTGCCCGCGAGTTGATCAATTCGCACATTGCGGACTGCTCAGCGACAATTGGAGATGAGGAAGAGAAAGCCAAGCCCAACCGAACACGCATTGAGCGGATGCGGACGAAGATGGCTGCGCTCGTCCATGAGCGCGAAGAAATGGACTTGACCGACGACGACGCCATGCACGCCGTGATTGCCAAGTACCGGCGAATTCCGGGAGGGGTTGTTTCACCTTCACGCAGGGCCGGATAAAAGTCTGACCTGAACGCCCGCGTTCAATTTGCCGCGATTGAGGCGGCAATGCCTAGCCGCCTCAAAGCACTACACCAATGCGGTCTGTCGGATTTCCATAAGTGAAAGTAGTGCGTCATAGACCCGCTGCCGGCTGATATTCAATCCGAAGGCCGCGATCACAGCATCGTCGAAAGCCTGGCGGTCGGCTTGCTCTAGTTCATCTGCCACATCGAGAATATCTCGTTGCAACAAAGGTGTAAAAGCTGCCTTGATCGAATCGATACCCACCTGATCCAGGTGCGAGGGATCGAGGAGATGCATGAAATCCTCAATACGATCCTTGTTAAGATCAAGCGCGCCGAGGCCACGTCCAAATCCCATTCCTTCGATGATGAACATCGCGATCGTGCTATTCAACAGCGCATGAGCGAGATCAATATCGACCGCACCGATAGGTTCTAGCCGGACTAGCCGCTGGTCAGCAAAAGCTGGGGGATCGACACGGCCGACAAAGAGACGGTCGCCGTAGTTGATGAACATTACAAGATCGGTGAGCGCATCGGCTCTCATCTCGTACCACATGAGATCGCGGGTTTGCAGTTTGGCAATATTCTCAGGCGTCTCAAAACGATTGATCCAGTTCAGTGCACCTGTATGGCCAAGGGTGGCGAGTTCATCCTTCGTGCGCGAGCAAGAAAATGCCTCTCGTGCCGCCGGGCATCGAAGGCGCGTGAAGTCCGTCGGGCTTTTCGCAAGTGGCCTGATGTAGTCAGACTCAATCCCATGACCGGATGCCGGATAGAATAGCCTGTTCATGCCACGCCTCTCGCCACGACGCACCTGGAAGAGGTTTTTGAGCGGCACTAGCGGCAAGGACAGAATCCAGTCGCAATCAACAAACTGCGCATTACCTCCAAGGCCGAGCGGCCTGAATCGAGCAATGTCCGCCGAGCTGACGGCCCGGATGGTCATCGTATCGTTTTGTGTCTGACCTAATTCGATCTGTGCAGCGGCGATCTGGACTGCATCATCCTCGGCCAGCTCTTCGAGCGGCCTTGTCAGGACGACAAATTTGATATCGCCACTCGGCTGGTCGGGATTTTGCTTCTTCTCCATGATGAGAATATTCGTCACCACGCTGCTGTTCTGGAACCAGCGACCCGCCCCCGACGTGACTACACATTTCAGGTCGTAGTAGCGACCTAAGAGATCGTAGAAGGCATCCCCCCAGTCCGTGCCAAGCCATGCATTTGTGATGATGACGCCGAGACGTCCGCCATCAGCAAGCAAAGGATGCAGTGAAAATGGAAGGTATGCAGCAACATCAGCGCGGCGTGTAAAGCGCTCGCCTTCCTCGCCCATGTTTGCTACCACTCGATCAAGAGCATTGCCATATTGCTTGCGGCCCTCTTGGGCCACGAATGGCAGGTTGCTTGTGATCGCCTGGAAATGCCCGAGCGCTTCGGTAAAGACTTCGCCATTGGTCGGATTGCGGAAGTCGATCTCAGCATCGGGGGATAGCGTAAAAGCATCTCGCTGATATATGCGCAATGGAATGTGCATTAGGCTCGGCTTTGCGAGCGCAAATGTTGCTATCTGGACTGCTTGAGGATCTTGGTCTCCAGCGAACACCGTTGCCGCTGCCCGATCTGGCGGGACACTTGCAGCAAGCTTTTTCTCCATCGCCGCACGCGCAATTGTTCCGCTACCGCAACAGGGGTCAAGCACCCTGTCGTCGATTGTGTTTCTCACGCATAGGTTCACGAGAAGACGTGCCAGTTCGATCGGCGTCGGGTATTGCCCTCGAAGCTTTCGCACAGCCACTTCCACAGTCGCTTCCAGCACGTTGGAAAGCTGCCCTTGGTCGACCGAACCAACCCGCAAGTCCGAAAGCAATGCATTGAACTGCTTGAGTTGCTCCCAAGCTCTATCTGGAATGGTTCCAAGTCCAATGCTGTCCGAGAAAATAGTCCAGAAATTGCAGTCTTCTGAAAGCTGCCGGAACAAGATTAGTGCTTGGGCTGGCGTGGTCTCATCACCGATCGTCGCCAAATGCCTCGCACGGTCGTCCTTTTCTCGCAGAATATGACCAAAAAGAATTTTGCCGATCCAATTTGAAATAACGGCTTGGGCCAGTACCTGCTCCATGGTGCCGCCAGCGTATTCGGCTTGGTAGCGGTGCCACCACAGGGTCATTTCCGCACGGAGTGTTGCATCGCGTCTGGATGCCTCAATTAGAGCCTCGGCGACTTGCCCTGCATTCTCCATGATGAGCGCCGTGACGCCGCCACTGCGATAGGCGTCAATGAACTGCCGTCCTTGCAAAGTTCCTCGGTCGAAAAGATCGTTGAGATAGCCGAATATCGTTTCAGCCAGAACTTCCCAGCGAGCGCGATTACGAATCACCGCCGACCTGGTTGTAATGTCAGCCAGATCGCTCCACACATTGCTACGAACAAATGCATCCGTGGCAGCATCACGGATGTAGAGATGCGCGTGCGAAACATTCCAAAGCAGAAAACTATCGAGACCGAGTGCGCGGGCCTTAGTTTCGGCGTTCTCGCGGAATTCCGCATCGTCAATGCCCGTGTCGGGCATCTTCAATTCCCAGCCCTGCAATATCCGCGCCGTAGCCCGGTCGCCGAAAAGCAATACATCAGGGAACAGGCTTCCGCCTTCGGCCTTGATGGTCTGTTCGCCGCCCGCATCCTTGATGGAGCGGTTGTCTCGAGTAGCAAGATGTTTGAGGTGACCGATCAGGTCGATAGCCCATGACCGCTCATTGTAAGTTGCGGCCCTGGTGCTCATATCACCTGCCTGATGGCATCGCGGATGACCGTATCAACATCGACCATGCCGCGGCGATTCGGCTGACCTGCGCGCGCCGCTGGCTGGAGCGCTGAAAACAAGGGTTGTGGGAGCTGCTTTGCCTTCATACTCGCTTCGACTTCGGCAAGGCGCTCCCTGACAACTTTCATGTAGTCAATGCGCTTTTCCTTAAAGAGATGAACTTCCTCATTTTTCTCGATGCCAATGAAGCGGCGGCCCTCCAAGGCAGCTGCCACCAAAAAACTTCCGCTCCCAAAGGCGTTGTCGAGTACAACGTCTCCTTCGCCCGTGAACATGCGAATGAGATAGCGTCCTAGCGCAACTGGCTTTTGCGTGGGATGCCAGACTCGACCACCCGCTTCGCTTTCAGCTGTCTTGCAATACAGCGTATCCGTCGGAAAACGCTCGCCGTCGCTCTTAACCTGTACCGGCCGGAAATCCCCGTAGCTTCCCGTATATTGCGCTTTGCGCGTACCTTTGTTGTAAGGCTCGCCCTTTGACATTACGGGTCGGTAGTTCGGCTGACTTCCGTAGAAGATGCAAATATCCTCGTGCTGCCTCAATGGCTGGCGTCGCGCATTCAAGAAGTTCGTCGGCTTACTCTTTACCCATACGAACTTGTAGCGGAACCAGGCTTCGTTGCTAAGGATTAGCCTGGCCGTAAAGATACCTTGCGAAGTCAGCGCGATGACGCCATTGGGCTTGATGATCCGCTGATATTGTTCCCACAGTTCTTCCAGCGGGATCACGCTGTCCCATTTGTTCTGCGTCGTTCCGTAAGGTAGGTCGCACAGGATCATATCGACAGAGGCGTTTTTCAGCCTCTTCATGACCTCGAGGCAATCGCCTTTGTAAATATCGCCGCCCAGATACTTCATGTTGCGTACCGCCTTGTCGGCGTCTCTACGGTATCGAGTCCGGCAAGCAAGTAAGCGTTGCGATCCTGCTGTTCACCTTCAGGGCTCCAAGTAGCATGACCCATCTTGCAATTTCTTGAGCCAATGAACTTGATCATATCTACCCCTTCTTGCTCTTAACGGCTCCAGACGATGGTCTTGTTTTCTCCCGCCCGGGCAACGCAAAGAGACTGGTCTGTTTCCCTGCCTGCCGTTGATCTGCAAATGACCGCATGAACTCGCGCAACACTTCAGATGCGTCGCGATTCTCGGCCGCACACGCACTACGGAAAGCCTCCCGTAGGTCGCGTTCGACGCGGATTCGGAGTCCAGCATCCATTGTCGCCATCCATGCGATCATAGCCCATGGATACACGTCCGTGTATCCATTTCATCGCGGGTTGCCTAGCTTGCAGACTGTCAGGCGCAAAACCTGCGACTGCGGGATCACGTACAGATTCCGGGTAGCGATCGACGCACACCAGGGGAAGTCGCCACAATGGCGCGTAGGGAAATTCCGAAACATAGGTGCAAGAGAGGTACATCGCGCAGTTTTCGCGCACTTCGGTCGATTACGCTAAGCTACTGATTCTTAAATACTTTCCGCTTCGCTCAACTTCGCTAGCTTTCGCTTGCCTATCAATAACTTATTGATTTACAAGGAAACTGTTAATCAGGGGGTCGTTGGTTCGAGTCCAACTTCGGGCGCCAGATTCCGATATGCAAAGAGCCCGCTGCATGCGGGCTCTTTGCTTTTCCGCGGTTGCGGCGCCGTCCCGGCTAGAAGCAGGCGGAAGGATCCGTGCCGGACACGCTGACGCTCTTGGTGCCCCGCTCGTTGATGCTCAGGTCGCCGCACTGCGTATCGTTTTCCTGCGTACCCTGGGCTTCCGCCGTGATGCTGAAGGCCGTAGCGGTGGGCGGCGCTGAAAACGAGAACGTGTAGAACCCGTTGAGTTCATCCTGGCAGGAAGTCGACGGAAGCGCTGCGTCCTCGTAGGACTGGTTCGTCGTGTAATAGCGTTCCGTGAACTGCGCAAGCTCGACCATGCAGGCTGCCGCGGCCGCGCGCCTGGTCTTGATGACGTGGCTCTGGTAGCTGGGGTAAGCGATGGCCACCAGGATGGCGATCACCGCCACCACGATCATCAGCTCGATGAGGGTGAATCCCTGGGTATGGGTACGTCCGTCGTTCATGCTCGTCACCTGGTGAAAATTTCGCGCCAGCCGAGGCGCCGGGGTTGGCCGAGGCCCGGGGGTACCTTGACGTCCTTGCAGGTGCCATCGGAGCCGCAGACCAGCACCAGTTCATCGATCTGGCTGGACTCGGTGGGCATGCCGATGTTCAGGTTCACCGAACCCACCGCATGCCGGTTGTCTCCGTTGGTGATGACGTCGTTGTCCCCGCTGCCATTGCCATCGAGATCGAAGTAGGACGTCGTCCCGCCGTTGCCATTGCCGGGGCTGGTGCCGGTGAACAGATCCAGCGCGTTCAGATAACCCGTGCCGCCCGACTCGCAGCCGTCACCCGCATCCGGGACGACGCTGGAGATCCAGAGCGCCCGGCCATCGATGCGCGGACCGCTGACGACCCGCTCGCCCGCGAGCGGCGTACCCAGATTGATGTACCAGCCTCTCGAACCGGTCGGCAACGTGGCGAACGACTCGAAGGCACGCCGGGTCTGGTCCTGGCTGACCGCCGCGATCGTCCGCGTCGTCAGTTCGCTTCGAGCCGCGACCGCCGTGCCATCGTCGATGATGCCGTAGAGGCTCTGCTGGCCGCTCTGGTTCGCGTCGAGATCCGGCAGAGTGATCAGGCGCCCGGTGCCGAACGTGATCCAGATCCGCCGGTTGCCGGGTTCGCGCGCGATGGCCAGGCCGCCGGTGATGGGCTGCGCGTTGCCGCTGTCGTCCACGGCGGTGAACAGGGGTGCGCCGTTCAACGCCACGCCCCAGTTGGCAGGCGAAGCATCGTTCAGATTGAATTTCCAGACGTTCCCGTGCAGATCGCCCGCATAGACGTAGTCGACCTTGCCGTCGCCGTTGACGTCGGCGGCGCGGGGGGCGGACAGGCCGTTTTCCCCGGCGCGGCCCACCGCGATCTTCGCGCGCTGGGTGCCGGAGACCACGTCGTAGACATAGAGCACGGCATCGCCGTTGGTGCTGTCGATACCGTTCGCGACGATGGCCAGGAGCTCATCGTTGTTGCCGCGGGCGATGACGGGCGCGCCGAGCACGTAGCCCATGTCCGCGTCCGTGGTCACCGTGTGATCCCACAGCACGTCGCGCGCGGCAAGCCGGGCGGGGTCGCTCACGTCGATGGCGAACGCGCCCTTGCCGCCGCGGCCCAGGGTGCCGACGAGATAGTTGGTACCCGCCTCCACGTTCCGGCTGCTCACCGTCACCGGGCCGTCCACGAAAAAGTGGTGCACGTAATCGGGGTCGCTGAGCGAGGCAAGCTTGGCGAAATCCAGGCCGGCCGGCACGTACGAGAACACCACGTCGCCGGTCAACGCATTCACCGCGTGCAACATGCCGTCGTTGGCGCCGACATAGATCGTTTCGGTGTCCTTCACGTAGAACGGCGACGAATTGACGATGTCGCCCAGCAGGGTCGAGCGATTGCGCAGCACGCCGCGGTTGGACTGCTCCTGTGCCTGGCTGCCCTTGATGTAGTTGGCGTTGTCCGCTCCGGTCACGATCGCCGCGCCGGTCGAGCGCGCGAGCAGCGCGGTCTGGCCGGCGGTGGGGAACGCGGTGCCGCCCGTGCCGCTCCAGGTCAACACGGTGCGATCGTCGAAATCATTGCGGTTGTCGTTGTCGGCCAGCGATGCGGTGATGCGCTGGGACACCTGCCACTCGATTTCGGACGAGATGCCGCCCAGTTCGGTCACGTCCCGGGCGATGAGGTCGCCGGTCCAGACGCCGGACATGTAGGTCGCCTGGTACATGCTGGTGTTCGACTGGAACGAGGTGCTGTTCGTCGCCACGTTCGAACCCGACGCCAGTCGCGCCTGGATCTGGCCGAGCACGCTGTTCAGCGCATCGCGGAATCCGTTGGCGCTGGTGGCCGCGATGAACTCGCCGTGGCCGTTGACCGCGGCGTGCAGCAGATCGTCCACGCGGGCCGGGATTTCCGCGGTGCCGCTCTGGTTGGTCATCTGCGGGTCGGGCCAATTGACCTCGACGCCGTTCAACCGGGGCCGGCCGTCGCGTCGTATCTGCGCCACGCTGGACTGATCCAGCGATCCCTTCAGGCCGATGGAAATGCCGAAGGTCACCATGTGCTGCCAGAACGCGGGGTTGGTGCTGCTGCGCGGCACGATGTTGTCCATGTCCGTGCGCAGGTCGCTCTTCCAGTACTTCATCGCCACGTCGGCCAGGGTGTTCTGCCGGTTGAGGTTGTTGCCGTCCCGGAAGGGATGGGCGGCCTGATAGCGGACGATGTCGTAGTTCGGATCCGTATCGCGGAGCGAATGGTCGATGATGCGCGTGCCGTCGGTGCCTTCCTGGTCGCCCGCATCGATGTCGCCGAAATTGCTGTTCCAGTAACCGTCGGTCGTCAGGATGGCGAAGTTCTGCCGACACTGCAGTTGGGAGGAGCCCGACTGCGGTCCGTAGGGGCCGCTGGCATCGCTGCTGGAGAAGTACCGTCCCGCGTTTTCCAGCGCGCCGCGCAGCGGCGTGCCGTTGTTGCCGGCGGCGCCGAACAGGCTGTTGAACCAGGTCTCGCGCGCGGTGCCCTTGAAGACGCCTTCGCGGTTGTCGTCGTAGACGCCGACCGGAATGTCGAAATTGTTCCGGTTCCAGATGGTCCGGTAACCGACGCGGACATTGTCCCCCAGCAAGGCGAACGCCTCGCTCGCGCCCGCCTTGGCGAGCTTCATGCGGGTGCGATGGTAGGAGTACCAGGTCGTGTAGTTGTTCAGTTCGGCGGCTTCGTCACGCTGGGCCGCGACTGCCGAAGCCGGCAGGGTGAACGAGCAGTTGCCCCAGGCATAGGTATTGGAAGACGCCGTCTGGCAACCGTTGTTGGCATCGCTCAGGGTCATCGTGACCGTGACGGCACCGTTGCTGCTGGTATTGTTCACCTGCCGCGTCACGCGGATCAGGTAGTTGCCTGTCGTGTTCGCGGTGCATTGCTCGTTGCTGTTGTTTCTCAACGGTTCGCAGACCACCGTGGTGTTGCCCCAGCGATCCACCGTGTAAAGACGAAGTGCGGCGTTGCCCGTACCCGTCATCTGGACATCCAGCGTCTGGTTGGTGTCCAGCGTGACGTTCTCGCGCCAGTCCGTATTGCCGTTGACGGTCACGTTCCAGGTCCGCGTCGTCGAACTGGTCGCGGTCCCCAGGCCGCCACCCTGCACGAGTTCGCTGCGGATGACCCGGCTCTGCCCGCCCAGCGTGCGGATCTGGAAGCGGTAGTAATTGAGGCTGTTGCCGAGATACGCGGCATCGGTCCGGTTCGTGTCCTTGGGTACGTAGTAGGTCTGCACGCTCGCGGAAAGATTGGTGGTCTCACCGGACGCGTGGTTGTCACTGACGAATGCGTCCGGGAACGTCTGTCCCCCGCTCCTGCGCGAGCCGTTGTGGGTGATCCAGGTCTGGTACGTGGTGGCCGGGTTGTACTCGAGCGTGTTGCTGGTATACGCGTCGTCGCTGATGGTCGAATTGCTGGCACAACTGCCATTGCTCTGGCGGCGACACACCGTCGCCAGATCCGGATTGGTCATGACGTGGTCCGTCATGGATCCGGAATCGTCCAGGATGAACAGGATGTTGGGCGGAACATTGCTCGCGCCCGTCTGCAGCGGGTACTGCGGAAAGCTCGCGGCCAGCGCCGACGGCAAGGCCAGGAGCGTGGACAGAAAGGCCCCCAGTGCGGGCAGGACGCTGCGCGCGCGCGGGTTCTGAACGAGTCGGGATGTCATGGCTGGAGTCCCCATCACTGCACCTGGAACCGCGATTGCAGGGTCACTTCCGAACCGTTCGCCAGGCGGGCGAACGCGGTGATGCGGTAGCGCTGGACGGTCGTCGAGCAGGCGGACGCCGACATGTCGATCGAGGTCGTGCAATCGTCGGACACATCCTCGCCCTTGCCCATGTCCTCGATCACGTAGCCCATGGTCTGGCCCTCTTCCCGTATGTTGGACACGCGATAGTTGCCGGGGTTGTCCCAGAAGCCGGCCGTCTCCCACGCCGAGCTCGCGCCGTTGACCGGCATCCCGCACAGGCCGGCCGTGCAGCCGCTCCCCGCGGCCGGCATGACCGGTCGCTGGTTGGCGGCATAGGCCTCCGCCTCGCGCAGGATAGCTTCCGCCGACTGGAACGCCATGCTGCGCGCGCGCAGGTTGCCGCTCATGCGCTCCTGCAGCCAGGTGCCGCGCATCGCGGCCAGGCCCAGCAGGGTGACCAGCAACAACAACAGCAGGACGACGACCAGCGCGACGCCACGTTGCGCGGTGCGGGGAGCGGAGATGCGGGACTTCATAGCAGGCCCTCCCGGTTGCGCAATGCGACCACGTTGCTCACGCTCCGGCTGAGCGCCGCGCCGTCGGTGCCCTGGATGTAGGACCCCGAGAGCGCGCCCTCGGTCCCTTCGAACGTCAGGTTGACGCGAGCGGCGATGACACGCGACCAGTCGCCGACCAGCGAGGCGGCCTGGTACGCGTTGCTGCCCGCGCTCAGGTACTCGATCGTCATTCCGGTGACACCCTCGGCAATCTCTTCGGGGGTCACCTGGTTGGGCGTGTTGGTCCCCGAGGTGTTGCGCACCAGCGCGCGATACAACGAACGCCCGCCGCGCCCGTTGTTGCCGATGTACCAGCGCGAACTGGTCACCCGGGAAATCGAAGCGGGCGAGTTGCTGAACTTGTCGCAGTTCGGATTGACGCTGGTGGGATTGGGCACCATGAAGCAGTAACCATGCGTGCCGCTGGCGCCGGTCGAGCAATCGCGGACGTGCTGGAATTCGTTGGCGCAATTGCCGGTGGTGCCGCCGCCGCTGCCGCCATTGTGCTGGATGCCGGCGATGCCGCCCGCCGAGTTCAACTGGGTCACCTCGAAGGTGAACGCATAGTCCATGTTGCAGACCAGCAGGATGTCGCCGGTGGCGATGCCTTCGACGTTGTTGACCACCAGGTTGGCACTGGGGTTGTCGTGCAGCATCACGTTGATGTTGCCGTCGTTGGCCAGGTGGATGTCCACCGCATCGGTGCCGGTGACGCGCTGCCCGGCGCCGGAGCCGTTGACGGTGCCCGGCAGGGTGTCGTTGCCACCGTAACCCCGCAGGCCGCTGGCCCAGTTGGTCCACCAGGTGTTGTCGCCGCTCTTGAGCTGGCTGACCAGGTTCGCCGAAGTGGAACAGGGATTGCCGCCGGCCTCGCGCAGATCGCGCGACATCAGCTCGAACGAAACGCGCTCGTTCTCCTGCAACCGGCCGACCGTCTCGCTCGTGCCATATACCTGCTTGTTCGACAGGAACACCGCGCTGGCGGCGACCACCACGATGGTCCCCAGCAGCAGTGCGATCATCAGTTCGATCAGGGTCATGCCCTGCTGCGCGTGGGCGTTTCTAACCACGACAGGATTCCTTCGGCTCATCGTCACAGCCTGCTGGTGGTCAACATGGTGATGGGGTCTTCCTCACCGCCGGTCAGGCGGCTCTGGTCCCAGCGGACTTCAACCTCGCACTCGTCCGCATCGCAATCGATCCGTCCGCAGGCCGAAGGTCCGACTTCCCTGCGCAGTTGGGTGACCCATCGATTGACATCGGCGCGGGCATTCGCATTGCTGGCGTCCACGGGAATATCGGCGGGCTGGCACAACCAGCCCTGGTCGTACTGGCCGGCGCGCGCGGCGTCGCGGTTGGCGCGCATGATGTCCAGCATGGCGTAACTCTGGATGACCGCATTGGTGCGCTCCGCGGCGCCACCCGAATTCTTCAGCGTGACCGCCTGCAACGCGGCGATGCCCAGCATGCCGATGGCGAGCACGAACACGGCGATCAGGACTTCGAGCAACGTGGTTCCCGCGGGACGGTGGAGGGTGCGCATCTTCTCTTCTCGCTCAGTCGCTGGGTGCAATGCAGGCGGCGGTTCCGCTGGCGGTCGCCACGCTGATGCGGCTTACCGCGAAACGGACCTCGCGACTGTTCTCCGCCACCGGCAGGCGGGTCGAACATACCGACAGCCGGCCGACGCGGGTCGCGGGATTTCCGGCACGCACGAGCCCGTCGGCGGCAAACCAGATCCGGTTGCTGCTCGACACGTTGGAACTGCCCTGGATGGCCACGCCGCCGGCCGAAGCGGTCACGTCGCGCACGACGGAATCGCCGGCCCCCCCCGGATTGCCGTCCGCGTTCGCGTCCACGAACACGATGACCCTCCGCCAGTCGCTGCCCTGGCAGGACGCGCCGTTCGTGCTGGGGCACAGGACGACGCGCTTGTTGAGCCGGATGGCCTCGGTACGCGCAATCTGCAGCGTGGCCACCAGTTCGTTCGCGGCCGCGGTCAGGCGGTTGCGGGCGATGATTCCCTGGAAACTCGGCGCGGCCAGGACCACCGCCAGCGCCAGGACCGCCAGTGTGACCAACAGTTCGATCAGGGTGAACCCGCCAGCCCCGGCGTTGCCGGTCCGGCCCGTGTCGTCGCGCATGCCCGTCCTCTTCCCCTCGGATGACATCCGGTTCAAATTAACGTCCCCTGCCCCAGCCAATCCATGAAGAACCGACAGACGGCCGGAACCATCCCCTCGGCGGCCCGACGTCCGGCCAACCGTGACGCCATGCCTCCTTCCCCGCCCGCCAAATCATCACCGCTCGACGCACTCTGGCGCGCCGAGGTGATCCTCTGGGTCCTGGTCGGCGGCGAGGGCCTGGCGATTGCGCTGTCGCTCGCGCCCGGCCTGGATCGCGAACGCTGGCTGGTGTACTTCGGGCTTGCCTCGTTCTGGATCCAATGGGTGGCCCTGCTGACCCTGGGCAGTCTCTATTTGTTGCGCAGCCGGCTGCGCGGCGTGTCGCCTCCCGGCGTCGCGGGCCTGGCCCTGCTGTTTTCGCTGGTGTATTGCGTCCTGCTGGCGCTGGCGGCGCGCACGCTCATCGAGACCAGCGGAATACGCCTGTCGCTGGACTGGAACACCCTGATCCTGAAGGCGCTCGGCATCACCCTGACGGTCGGCCTGCTGGGCCTGGCGGCATTCCAGAACCATTGGCAGGGACAGGTCCACGCATTGCATGCAAAACAGTACGAGCTGGAGGCATTGCAGGCACGCATCCGTCCACACTTCCTGTTCAACACGCTCAATACCGGCGCCGCACTGGTGCACCAGCGTCCCGAGGACGCCGAGCGCGTGCTGCTGGATCTCGCGGACCTGTTCCGGGCCGCGTTGGCGGGCCCGCAGGAAATCCCGCTCGCCGACGAGTTGGCGCTCGTCCGGCGCTACCTGGACATCGAGAGCCTGCGCTTCGGGCACCGGCTACGGGTGAGCTGGGACGTTCCCGATGCCATTCCCGAAATGAATCTGCCGACGCTTTCGATCCAGCCCCTGGTCGAGAACGCGATCCGGCATGGCGTGGAACCCGATCCGGAAGGCGGCACCCTCCGGATCCAGGTGCGGGAATCCGATCGCTGGCTGTCGATCGCGGTCCACAACAGCGTAGCGACGCGCGCGGCGCTGACGCCCGGCCACCAGGTCGGCCAGAATGCGGTCCGGGCCCGCATCCACGCATTCACGCATGGACGCGGGGGCCTGGACATCCACGCGGAAGACGGACAGTACAGCGCGATCATCCGCCTGCCGCTCGCCACGGCCTGAAGGGCGACCGGCTTCATGCTGCGAAGCCGGCCCGGCGGACTCAGGTCAGCACCCGGTAGCAGGGTTTGTACTCGCCGGCGATCTTCATCCGGCGCTGTTCGACGAAGGCGCGCAGCAGGGCGTCCAACGCCTGCATCATGTCCGCATCGCCGTGGATCTCGAAGGGTCCGAATTCCTCGATGCGGCGCATGCCGTCTTCCTTGACGTTGCCGGCCACGATGCCGGAGAACGCACGGCGCAGATCCGCCGCCAGCGCGTGCGCGGGGCGGCCGTGGTGAAGATCGAGCGCGGCCATCGCTTCGTGGCTGGGCACGAACGGCTGCTGGAATTCGCCCGGAATGTCGACCGACCAGTTGAAGAAGAACGAATCCTTCTGCTGGATGCGGTACTCGCGTACCTTGCGGATCCCGGCACCCATCCGCTTCGCCACCGCGACCGGGTCGCCGATGATGATTTCGTAGCGCCTGGTCGCGTCTTCGCCCAGGGTCAGGCGGATGAACTGATCGATCTGCTCGAAGTACGGCGCGGCGATGGTGGGGCCGGTCAGGATCAGCGGGAACGGCAGTTCGGCATTTTCTTCGCGCAGCAGGATGCCCAGCAGGTAGAGGATTTCCTCGGCCGTGCCCACGCCGCCCGGGAAGACGATGATGCCGTGGCCGATGCGGACGAAGGCCTCCAGGCGCTTCTCGATGTCGGGCATGATCACCAGGTGGTTGACGATCGGGTTCGGCGACTCCGCCGCGATGATGCCCGGCTCGGTGATGCCGATGTAACGCGTGGTGCGGCGGCGCTGCTTGGCGTGGGCGATGGTCGCGCCCTTCATCGGCCCCTTCATCGCGCCCGGCCCGCAGCCGGTGCAGATGTCCAGGCCACGCAGGCCCAGTTCGTAACCCACCTGCTTGGTGTACAGGTATTCGTCACGCGAGATGGAGTGTCCACCCCAGCACACCACCAGGTTGGGATCCGCCGGGCGCAGGATGCGCGCATTGCGCAGCAGGCCGAACACCGCGTTGGTGATGCCCGAGGACGTGTCCAGATCGTCCTTGCAGTCCGGTCCCAGCTCGATCGCGGTGTAGGCCAGGTCGCGGACCACCGCGAACAGCAGTTCGGCCACGCCGCGGATGATCTCCCCGTCGACGAACGCCATCGCCGGCGCATTGAACAGATCGATGCGGACGCCGCGATCCTGTTGCAGCACCTGGATGTCGAAATCCGGATACAGATCGCGGGCGGCGCGCGGATCGTCCGAAGCGCTGCCGCTGGTCAGGACCGCCAGCGCGCAGCGGCGCAGCAGGTCGTGCATGCCTCCCGCCGAGGCGTCGCGCAGGCGGGCCACCTCGGCCCGGGACAACACATCCAGCGCGCCGCGGGGATGGATCTGCGCGTTCTGTACCGGCAACGCCCTCGATGGCGCTTCACTCATAGGTTTGTTTCCTGTCGTTTTTTCATGCCAAGACCCGACGACTTTAGCGCGTTCCCGCGCCCAAGGCATTCCCATGAAAAAACGGCCGGGTTGCCCCGGCCGTTTCTGGTGTTCACGGGCCTTGCGGCTTAGAACTTGTAGCGGAAACCCACCTGCAGCGACCAGCGCGATTCCCAATCCGTCAGCGGGACCGCGGAGATGCTGTTCGGGTTGAAGTCGTACAGGTACTTGCCGGTCGCCTGGTCCACGCCGCGGAAGTCCACCGCGGTGCGGTCGCTGTACGGCGAGGCGTACTGGATCTGTCCCCAGTCCTTGTTCAGCAGGTTGCCGATGTTCATGACGTCCAGCCAGATTTCCGACTTGTGGCCCTTGAAGAAGCCCGGCAGTTCCTGGCTGATGCGAACGTCGAACGTGTTCACCCACGGATTGCGGCTGCCATTGCGCTCGGCCACGTGGCCGGCATAACGGCGCAGGTCCGGGCGGCTGTTCAACCAGTCGAAGAACGCCTGCTCCATGGCCGGGCCACCGGTGAAGATGACGTCGCCCGGGCCGTTCGGGACGTACAGCAGATCGTTGCTGTAACCGTCGCCATTCATGTCGTTGCGGAAGCGCCAGCTGTGCGGCACGCCGGAACGACCTTCATAGAACATCGAGAAGGTGGTGTTGTAGTCGCCGAAGAAAGCCTTGCGGAAGGTCAGGCTGGCGGTGACGCGGTCCTTGATCTCGTAGTTCGAGGTGGCTGCGACGTCTTCGTTGGGATCGAAGATGGCCTTGTTGGACCAGTTCGAGATCGCACGCGAAGAGGTCAGCGGGCTGACTTCGGTGGCGTTGGTGTAGGTGTAACCGATCATCCAGCCCCAGTTCTCGGTCAGCGGCTTGTTCAGGCTGACGGTCAACTGCGTGCTGCGGCCCTTGTCGGTGTTCTTCATCAGAATCACACCGTCGTTGTGCCAACCGGTGACGTTCTCGTAGCCCGGGATGGTGTCGGCCAGAGCCGCGATGCCGGCATTGCTGCCGTCACGACGACCGGTGGCGGTGTAGGGATCGGACCAGTACAGCTTGCGACCATCCGGGCCCTGGTTGTACGTGACGTTGCCCAGATCCAGGCGCTCGAAATGCAGCGCGTCGTTGACCTTGGTGTGCAGCAATTCGGCCGACGCGACGATGCCGTACCACGGCAGCTCGGTATCGAACGCAAGGTTGGCCTTCCAGACCGACGGCTGCGAAATGTCCTTGTCCATCAGGTTCACCATCATGGTGTAGCCCGAAGCCGGCGAAGGACGGGTCGGATTGTCCGGATTCAACGAGACCGGCAGGCTGGCCCACAGCGCCTCACGCTCTTCCGGGGTCATGTCGGCAGACAGGCGGGCGTTGTAACCGATCAGGCCGAAGCCGCTGTTCTGGTAGGAGTTGCCCACCCAGACGTTGGCCGCCGCGCCCTGGAACAGGCCCAAGCCACCGCGCAGTTGGGTCGGACGCTCGCTGTCGAAGGTGTAGTTGAAGCCGAAGCGCGGCTGCCACAGGGCCTTGTCGAGCTTCTCGCGGTTGTCGTAACCGTAGACTTCCTGCACCAGCTGGTTGTGGACCGGCACGTCATCCAGATCCGGCATGTCGACGCGCAGGCCGAACAGCAGGTTCAGGTTGTAGTTGACCGCCCAGGTGTCCTGCACGAACAGGCCGGTATTGCGATGCTTGTAGTTCATCGCGATGGAATCCAGGCCTGCGCCCGGCACCGGCGCATTCAGGTCATACACCCAGTAGCGGCCGTTGCGGAAGTCGTCCAGATTGTTGAACGCGTACGTACCCCAGATGTTCTGGGCGTACAGGTTGTAGACGTCGTTCGATTCCCAGTCGAAGCCGAACTTCAGCGTGTGATCGCCGACGTACCAGGTACCCGCGCCGAACGCGGTCGTGGTTTCGGTGTTGATCTGGTTGCCGTGGCGGAACTCGTCGGCACCGGCGCTCAGGTACGGTGGAACCGCCTGATCCGGATCGGCAGGATTGCCGAAGCCGATGATGACCTGCGGCAGGCGCGAGTAGACGTTGCTCAGGGAGTCATAGGTACGGCGGCCGACCTTGAACTCGGTGGAGAAGTTGTCGTTCCAGTCGCTGAACAACTGCACGACCGAGGTTTCGACATTCTTGACGATGTCGTACCAGCGGCTGTTCAGGCCCAGGCTCGGGCCGCGGCTCAGACCGTGGCTGTCATAGTTGATGCTGGTGCTGGAGCCGGCCAGGTTCGGTTCGACCTGTTCCAGCTTGGAGTAACGCGCCGACAGGCGGTGGTTCTCGTTGATGTTCCAGTCGATCTTGGCGGCGTATTCCTCGACTTCCTGCTTGATGCTGCTCGGCGATTCCAGCGAGCCCAGATCGGCACCGTACACATCGCGCGCGATCTGCTGCGCTTCCGAGATCAACGCCGGATCGATGTTGATCACGTTGGCGGCATTGGAACCCAGCGGGCCGTATGACGGCGCCGAGCGATCACGGGTGTACTTCTCGTAGTTGACGAAGAAGAACAGCGTGTCCTTGACGATGGGGCCACCGAAGGTCGCGCCGTAGGTTTCTTCCTTGTTGAAACCGGTGAACTTGGCATCGGTGACCGGGTGATCGCCGACCATGTCCTTATCGCGGTATACGCCGTACACCGAACCGTGGAACTCGTTGGTGCCGGATTTGGTGACCGCGTCGATCACCGCGCCCGTGGCGCCGGTGATGGTGGTGTCGTAGTTGGAGATATCGACGTTGATGGCTTCGATGGCATCCATCGAAACCGGCTGGCGCAGCGTCGGGAAGTTGTTCGACTCAAGGCCGAAGGTATCGCTGGTATTGATGCCGTCGATGCGGATGGCGTTGTAACGCGGATTCTGGCCACCGACCGTCATTTCGCCACGCGCCTTGTCGCTCTGGCTGATGCGGGGATCCAGGCGGACATAGTCCTGGATGTTGCGGTTGATCGACGGCAGCGCCTCGATCTGCTCCTGGGCGATGTTGGTGCCCGTACCCATCTTGTTGGCACTGAACACTTCCGATCCACCGCTGGCGCCAATCGCCGTGACGGACTCGAGCGTGGTGACGTCTCCCGACAGCGTGCCGTTGACCGTGTTCACCTGGTTCAGGCCCAGATACACGCCATCTTCGGTCTTGGTGCCCTCACCGGCCTTGGTGATGGTGATCTGGTACGGACCGCCCACGCGCAGGCCCCGCGCGGAGTAACGGCCGCTGGCATCGGTCACGGTGCGGCTGACGGTTCCGGATTCGACGTGGGTGATGACCACTTCGGCGCCGGTGACGGGCTGGCCGTCGGCGCCGGTGACCACGCCGCCGACGCCGGCGGAGGTGCTCTGGGCGAAGACCGGCGCGGCCGCCAGGGCGGCGACGAGGCCAAGGGTGAGCTTGGACATCCGGAGACAACGGGATTGGTTCATGGGTGTAAGCCTCGGTACGGGAATTGGCGTTGCGAAACTGGCTGGCTGGTGCGGACGCGCAGGCGGCCCGCCTGTCGGCGGGTCGTGAGGGTGTGCATTTCTGGGGTTCCCTGAGCCTACGCGGAACGGCCGCGTTGGTTAATAACAGGTTAACACGATAGGACCATTTTGTGACCGCCGCGTGACAAAAATTCCGCGGTGCAGCACTTTTTTCGCCGGCCGGCTCAGATGCTCGGCGGCAGCTTGAGATAGGTCCCGATGCCGTCCAGGAACATCTGGACGGAAATGGCCACCAGCAGCATGCCCATGAGGCGTTCGACCGCGGTCAGGACGCGGCGGCCCAGCCATTTGTAGAGCAGCGTTGACGAGAACAGGATGATCGAGGTCGCGCCCCAGGCCAGCACCAGGGCCAGGCTCCAGTCCGCCAGCCGGGCCGGCTCGTTGCTGCCCATCAGCATCACCGCCGCCATGCCGGACGGCCCGGCGACCAGCGGGATGGCCAGGGGCACGATGAAGGGCTCGCCACCGGGAATTTCCCCCATCAATCCCTCCGGGCGGGGAAAAATCATGCGGATGCCGATCAGGAACAGGACGATGCCGCCTGCAATGGCCACCGACTCCTGGCGCAGGTGCATCAGCTCCAGCGCGTACTTGCCGCCCCACAGGAACATCATCAGCACGGCCAGCGCGATCAGCAGCTCGCGCGCCAGCACCACGCGCTGTCGCTGCGGAGGCAGCGGTTTGAGCACGCTCAGGAACACCGGGATGTTGCCCAGTGGATCCAGGATCAGGAACAGCAGCAGCGCGGCCGAAAGGATGGTCATGCCCGGACGGTCCAGACGCGGCCCCGGTGTCCGGCGCCCGCGGATGACAGCAATGTGACACAGGCGGCCCCGTAGCGAGCCGGATCGCAGGCCTGTCCGTCGCTGTCGTCGGCATAGGCGCGCGAGCGCAGGCCGGTACTCATCGGACCAGGCTGCAGGCCGGACACCCGGACCGGGCCGCCGGCCAGTTCGGCCGCCAGCATGCCCACCAGCCCCGCGAGGCCGTGCTGGGCCACGCCATAACCGCCCCAGTAGGGCTGCCCCACCCGCGAAAGATCGTCCATCGCGAACACGAGCGCGGCGTCATCGGACTGCTTCAGCAACGGCAGGCAGGCCTGGGAGAGCCACCAGGGCGCGGTCAGGTTGACGTGGAGGGCGCGCGCGAACGCGGCGGGGTCGGTGTGTTCGAGCGGCGTCAGGCCGCGGAACTCGGCGGCGCAGTGCAACACCCCGTCCAGCCGGCCAAGCTCGGCATACAGGCGATCCGCCAGTTCGGCGTAATCGTCCGGCGATGCGCCTTCCAGATCGAGCGGATACAGCAGCGGTTCGTTGCCGGCCTGCGCGACGGCATCGTAGATGCGGTTCAACTTGGGCACCTTGCGCCCGAGCAGCACCAGGGTCGCGCCCGCTTCGGCGCAGGCCAGTGCGGCCGCGGCGCCCAGGCCACCGTGCGCGCCGCTGATGAGGATCACGCGGCCGTCGAGTGCGCGCGGCTGCCGTACGGGAAGATCGACGAGGCTCACGCAGGCACGCTCACTGCGACAGGGCTTCGGCGACGATGCGCCGGAGTTCGCCGGACTCGTGCAGTTCCAGCGTGATGTCGCAGCCGCCAATCAGTTCGCCGTGGATGAACAACTGCGGGAACGTCGGCCAGTTCGAGAAGCGCGGCAGGTTGGCGCGGATTTCCGGTTCCTCGAGCACGTTGACGGTGTAAAGCTGTTCGGCGCCCGCGTCGCGCAGCGCCTGTACCGCGCGGCTGGAGAAACCGCACATGGGGAATTCCGGCGTGCCCTTCATGAAGAGCACGATCGGGTGGCTTTCGACTTCGGCCTGGATGCGTTCCATCACCGGCATGCTGTTTTCTCCTGCTTTTACGGTAACCCGACCGCGGTCGGGTACACTTCGGCCTCGTTCCGGCGGACCGGTCCGCCGGGGACGCCATTGTAAGCCCCCGTGCGCCGCCCTGCCGACGCCCCCCTTCCACCGCCTAGCGCAAGGATCCCAGCCATGGCCATCGAACTGCCCCCCCTGCCCTACGACCGTACCGCGCTCGAGCCGCACATTTCCGGCGAGACCATCGACTTCCACTACGGCAAGCATCACAAGACCTACGTGGACAACCTCAATAAGCTGATCGAAGGCACCGAATTCGCCGATCTTTCGCTGGAAGAGATCGTGCGCAAGTCCCAGGGCGGCATGTTCAACAACGCGGCCCAGGTCTGGAACCACACCTTCTACTGGAACTGCCTCAAGCCCAACGGCGGCGGCGAGCCGACCGGCAAGCTGGCCGAGCTGATCAACAAGGCTTTCGGCGATTTCGCCAAGTTCAAGGAAGAGTTCACCAAGACCGCCATCGGCACTTTCGGTTCCGGCTGGGGCTGGCTGGTGCAGCGTCCGGATGGTTCGCTGGCGCTGGCGAGCACTTCCAACGCCGCCACTCCGCTGACCGGCGAGGACAAGCCGCTGCTGACCATCGACGTGTGGGAACACGCGTACTACATCGACTACCGCAACGCGCGGCCGAAGTACGTGGAATCGTTCTGGGCGCTGGTGAACTGGGATTTCGTGGCCGCCAATCTGCGCTGACCCCCGCCGCTTCGCGCCACCCAAAAAAGGCCGGGGCATGCCCCGGCCTTTTTCCATCAGGCATCCCGGTGACGATCACTCGCGCAGGCGCGCGATGACGGGCGCGACCTGCGCATCGCGGCCCAGCGCACGTCCCGCACGCTCCAGCGCGCGCGC
>Ga0182741_1000672_pt1 | contig 49151 bp, 60 predicted proteins | sample eDN5th37CBELigOP_FD_128874 | JGI IMG/M metagenome (GOLD analysis project Ga0182741, IMG submission 128874) | Enriched Organic Plus compost microbial communities from Emeryville, California, USA - eDNA 5th pass 37_C BE-Lig OP (version 2) (version 2) ... | reverse complement strand
TGACAACACGACGATGACGGTGGAGCTGATCCATCCGATCGCGATGGATGAGGGTCTGCGGTTCGCGATCCGTGAGGGTGGTCGGACCGTGGGCGCTGGCCGCGTCACCAAGATCCTCAAGTAGCATTCCCCCACGCCCGGTCGGGCACCGTTCGTTGAGAAGCGAGAGAGATGGCTGAGAAGCAGAAGATCCGCATCCGCCTGAAGGCGTACGACCACGAGGTCATCGACCAGTCGACGAAGAAGATCGTCGAGACGGTCATGCGCACCCAGGCCACGGTCCGGGGGCCGATCCCCCTGCCCACCGAGAAGCACCGCTACACGGTCATCCGCTCGCCTCACAAGGACAAGGACAGCCGCGAGCACTTCGAGATGCGCATCCACAAGCGCCTGCTCGACATCCTCGAGCCGTCCGCCAAGACCGTCGACTCCCTGCAGCGCATCGAGTTGCCCGCGGGCGTCGACATCGAGATCAAGATCCAGCAGGCCTAGCCAGCTGGTGGCGTGTGCGGCCGGCCCTCCGGGGCCGGCCGGCTCGCGCCGGCGGGAGGCTAGCCGCTCGACTTGGTGCGAGCGGCGATGCCCCGCTATCGTGCTCTGTCCGTGCTTCCGGCCCTTCGGCCTGGGAGCCGTGGATCGAACCGACGTCCGGGCAGGCCCGCCCTGGGAACCGCCCGGCACAACCGAGATCAGCGCTCCGCCGGGCCCCCCGTGCGGAGCGTTCGCGTGAACCGGGGCCGTGTGGCCCGCCGCCGCAGCGAAGAGAGAGACGCAGTCGTCATGGCGACAAAGGCAATCGTGGGCGAGAAGGTAGGGATGACCCAGGTCTGGGACGACGACAACCGCGTCGTGCCCGTGACCGTCCTGCGGGTCAAGCCCTGCCGCGTCGTGCAGGTGAAGACCGACGAGCGCGACGGCTACTCCGCCCTGCAGGTCACCTTCGGCACGAAGAAGGCCACCAAGCTCAGCAAGCCCAAGCGCGGCCACTTCGAGAAGGCGGGCGTCGAGCCGGGCGTCCGGCTCGTCGAGCTCCGCCTCGACGACGTGTCCGCCTACGAGGTGGGCCAGGAGCTGAAGGCCGACATCCTCCAGGACGGCGACAAGGTCGACGTCACCGCCGTCAGCAAGGGCAAGGGCACGGCCGGCACGATGAAGCGCCACGGCTTCGGCGGCCTCCCCGCCAGCCACGGCGCCCACCGGGTCCACCGGGCCCCCGGCTCCATCGGCGCCTGCGCCACCCCGTCGCGCGTGTTCCGCGGCACCCGGATGGCCGGCCGCATGGGCAACGCCAAGGTGACGACCCAGAACCTCGAGGTGGTCCAGGCCGACGCCGAGCGCGAGCTCGTGCTCGTCAAGGGCTCCGTGCCCGGCCCCAAGGGCGGCCTCGTCCTCATCCGCGACGCCGTGAAGGCAGGTGCCTGACATGCCCACCGTGGACACCAAGGACGCCAAGGGTGCGACCGTCGGCTCCGTCGAGCTCGACGACGCCGTCTTCGGCATCCAGCCGAACGTGCCGGTGATGCACCAGGTCGTCACCGCCCAGCTCGCGGCCCGTCGGGCCGGCACCCACTCGGCCAAGACCCGCGCCGAGGTGCGCGGCGGCGGCGCCAAGCCCTGGAAGCAGAAGGGCACCGGTCGGGCCCGCGCCGGCTCCACCCGGGCCCCGCAGTGGACCGGCGGCGGGGTGGTCCATCCCCCCAAGCCCCGCGACTACAGCCAGCGGACCCCCAAGAAGATGATCCGCCTCGCCCTCAAGTCGGCGCTGTCGGACCGGGCCGCCTCCGGCCGGGTACTCGTGCTCGACTGGGGCATCGAGACGCCCAGCACCAAGGCCGCCATCGCGGCCCTCGCCGCCAACGGCGTCGAGGGCCGGGTGCTCGCCGTGCTGCGCCCCGAGGACGAGGCCGTGTGGAAGAGCCTGCGCAACCTCCCGCACGTCCACGTCTGCGGCGTCGGCGAGCTCAACGCCTACGACGTGCTCGTGAGCGACTGGGTCGTCTTCACCCCCGACACCCTCCCCGTCGACCGCCCGGTCACCCGCGGCGGCGCCGCCCTGACCTCCGAGGAGGCCGCGTCGTGAAGGACCCCCGCGACGTCATCATCGAGCCGATCGTGAGCGAGAAGTCCTACGCCCTCTCCGAGCAGGGCGTCTACACCTTCCGCGTCGCGAAGTCGGCCTCGAAGCCCGAGATCCACGACGCCGTCGAGAAGATCTTCAACGTCAAGGTGACGAAGGTGAACACGCTGAACCGCAAGGGGAAGCGCAAGCGCAACCGTCGCACCGGCGTGCTCGGCAGCCGTCCCGACACCAAGCGGGCCATCGTCACCCTCGCCGAGGGCCAGACGATCGACCTCTACCAGGCATAGGTCACCAGCCATGGCACTTCGCAAGCGCAAGCCCACCAGCCCCGGCCGTCGCTTCCAGACGTCGTCCGACTTCAAGGACATCACGAAGGACAAGCCGGAGAAGTCGCTCCTCGCCCCCAAGCACGGCACGGGCGGGCGGAACAACAACGGTCGCAAGACGGCCCGCCACCGCGGCGGCGGCCACAAGCAGCGCTACCGCATCATCGACTTCAAGCGGACCAAGGACGGCGTGCCGGCCAAGGTGGCCGCGGTCGAGTACGACCCGAACCGCAACTGCCGGATCCTGCTCCTGCACTACCTCGACGGCGAGAAGCGCTACATCATCGCCCCCCGCGACGTGAAGGTCGGCGACGTCCTCCAGTCGGGCCAGGGCGCCGAGATCCGTCCCGGCAACGCCCTGCCGCTGCGCTACATCCCGGTCGGCACCACCGTCCACGCCGTCGAGCTGTACCCCGGCGGCGGCGCCAAGATGGCCCGCGCCGCGGGCAACTCGGTGCAGCTGGTCGCCAAGGAGGGGGACTGGGCCACCCTGCGCCTGCCCTCCACCGAGATGCGGCGGGTCTCGATCGACTGCCGGGCCACCGTCGGTGAGGTCGGCAACGCCGAGGCAGAGCTCATCAAGATCGGCAAGGCCGGTCGCAACCGCTGGAAGGGCGTGCGCCCGCAGACCCGAGGCGTGGCCATGAACCCGGTCGACCACCCGCTCGGCGGCGGCGAGGGCAAGACCTCCGGCGGTCGCCACCCGGTGTCGCCGTGGGGCAAGCCCGAGGGCCGCACCCGAGACACCAACAAGCCGTCCCAGAAGCTCATCGTTCGCCGGCGCCGGACGCGCGGCAGCCGGAGGTAAGGACCCATGCCCCGCAGCCTCAAGAAGGGCCCCTTCGTGGACGCCCACCTCCTCAAGAAGGTGGACGAGCTCAACGAGAAGGGCGAGAAGAAGGTCATCAAGACCTGGAGCCGTCGCTCCACGATCATCCCGGAGATGGTGGGTCACACCATCGCCGTGCACGACGGCCGCAAGCACGTCCCGGTGTACATCACCGAGGCGATGGTCGGTCACAAGCTGGGCGAGTTCTCCCCGACGCGGACCTTCAAGTTCCACGCCGGCCAGGAGAAGCAGGCCCGAGGGCGGCGATAGACGATGGCGTTCGGCACCAAGACCAACGAGCGTCCCGGCACCCGGGCGCAGCTCCGCTACCTGCGGGTCTCGGCCTACAAGGCCCGTGAGGTCCTCGACCTCATCCGTGGCCTGCACGTCGACGACGCCGACGCCGTGCTCGAGTTCACCGAGCGCGCCGTCGCCAAGGAGATCCGCAAGGTCCTCGCCTCGGCCGTCGCCAACGCCGAGCACAACGACCAGCTCGACCCCAACGAGCTGTACGTCTCGGCCTGCTACGCCGACGAGGGCCCCACGCTGAAGCGCTGGCGCCCCCGGGCCCGTGGCCGCGCCACCCGCATCCGCAAGCGCACCTGCCACATCACGATCATCGTGAGCCGCATGGACGCCAAGGAGCTGGAGAAGCGCCGGGCCCGTGCCGAGGCCGCGATCAGCCGTGGCGGCGTCCGCCGCGACGGCGCCCAGGCCCGCCGTGAGCGCGTCGCCAAGAGCCGGGCCAAGCAGGCTGCCCGCGGCCACGACCACGATCACGACCACGACCACGAGCACGACGAGGACGTCGTGCCCGGCGAGCCCACCGAGGCCACCGTCGAGGCGGCCGAGGCGGCCGCCGAGGGCGGCGTCGAGGCGACCGACGAGGTCGTGGAGGCTGCCGAGAGCGAGGTCCCCGGTGAGCCCACCGAGGCCACGGTCGAGGCCGCCGAGGAGGCCGCCGAGGAGGCGCAGGCCGCCGACGAGTCCGAGTCCGAGGCCGACGACGCCTCTGAGGAGAAGAGCTGATGGGTCAGAAGGTCAACCCGTACGGGTTCCGGCTCGGTGTCACCACCGACTGGAAGTCCCGCTGGTTCGCCGATCGCAAGGAGTACGGCGAGCTCGTCATCGAGGACTGGAAGATCCGGGACTACCTCATGACGCAGCTGCCGCACGCCGCGATCAGCCGCATCGAGATCGAGCGCACCCGTGAGCGCCTCCGGGTCGACGTCCACACCGCCCGCCCGGGCATCGTGATCGGTCGTCGCGGCTCCGAGGCCGAGCGCCTCCGGGCCGGGCTCACCGCCATCTCCGGCAACAACAAGGTCCAGCTGAACATCCAGGAGATCAAGCAGCCCGAGCTCGACGCGGCGCTGATCGCCCAGGGCGTCGCCGACCAGCTCGCCGGCCGCGTCGCCTTCCGCCGGGCCATGAAGCGGGCCGTCCAGAACGCCCAGAAGGCCGGTGCCCTCGGCATCCGGGTCCAGTGCTCGGGTCGCCTCGGCGGCGCCGAGATGTCCCGCACCGAGTGGTACCGCGAGGGCCGCGTGCCGCTCCACACCCTGCGCGCCGACATCGACTACGGCTTCCGGGAGGCCCGCACCCCCGCTGGCCGCATCGGCGTGAAGGTCTGGCTCTACAAGGGCGACATCCTCCCCTACAAGAGCCAGAGCGAGGACAAGATCGCCCGCGAGGCGGCCATGGCCGTCGGCGAGACGTCGGGCGCCGACGTCCCCCGCCGGGTCGTGTCCAGCTCCGCGGCCGCCCGCCGCAAGCCCGAGGCCCTGCCCGCCGACGCCGACGTCGTCGAGGCCGAGCCGCTCGTGAAGGAAGCCGACCCCGAGCTCGAGCGCCTCCTCGCCGAGGAGGAGGAGATCGAGCGTCGCACCCACGAGCACCACGAGACCCCCAAGTTCCACCCCGGGGACGGTGACTGAGCCATGTTGATGCCCAAGAAGGTCAAGCACCGCAAGCACCAGCGCGGTCGCACGAAGGGCCAGACCAAGGGGGGCAGCGAGGTCACCTTCGGCGACTACGGCATCCAGGCCCTCGAGCCCGGGTGGATCACCGCCCGCCAGATCGAGGCCGCCCGTATCGCCATGACCCGCAAGACCCGTCGTGGCGGCAAGGTGTGGATCAACATCTTCCCGGACAAGCCCATCACCGAGAAGCCGGCGGAGACCCGCATGGGCTCGGGCAAGGGCAACCCGGAGCGCTGGGTGGCCGTCGTTCGCCCCGGCCGGATCCTCTTCGAGCTGTCCTACCCGGACCCCGAGCTCGCTCGTGTCGCCATCGAGCGGGCCATCCAGAAGCTGCCGATCAAGGCCAAGTTCGTGACCCGAGAGGAGGGCTTCTGATGGCTTCGAAGTCGAAGGCCTTCCACGACATGGACGACGCCGGCCTCCTGCAGGCGCTCGCCGATGCCAAGGAGGCCCTGTTCAACCTGCGCTTCCAGCACGCCACCGGCCAGCTCGAGAACTACGCCAGCATCAAGCAGACCCGCCGCCAGGTGGCGCGGATCCAGACCGAGCTCCGGGCCCGCGAGATCGCGGCCGCCGAGGCGCTCGAGACCCAGAGGGAGAACGCCTGATGGCCGACGAGACCACCACGCGGCCCACCACCCGCAAGGTGCGGGAGGGCATCGTCACCTCGACCGCCATGGACAAGACGGCCGTCGTCACCGTGACCACCCGCAAGCCGCACCCGCTCTACAAGAAGTCCATGCTGCGGACGAAGAAGCTGTACGTCCACGACGAGGCCAACGAGACGAAGGTCGGCGACCGCGTCCGGGTCCAGGAGACCCGCCCGCTGTCCAAGCTGAAGCGCTGGCGCCTCGTGGAGATCCTGGAGCGGGCCCGATGATCCAGCAGGAGAGCCGCCTCCGGGTGGCGGACAACAGCGGGGCCAAGGAGGTCCTCTGCATCCGGGTGCTCGGCGGCACCAAGCGCCGCTACGCCTCGATCGGCGACGTGTTCATCGCCACGGTCAAGGACGCGATGCCCGGTGCGGCCGTCAAGAAGGGCGACGTCGTGAAGTGCGTCGTCGTCCGCACGAAGAAGGAGAAGCGCCGTCCCGACGGCAGCTACATCCGCTTCGACGAGAACGCGGCGGTGCTCATCAACGACCAGATGAACCCCCGTGGCACCCGGATCTTCGGCCCCGTCGGCCGCGAGCTGCGGGACAAGAGGTTCATGAAGATCGTGTCGCTCGCCCCGGAGGTGCTGTGACGATGGCCGGCCTCAAGATCAAGAAGGGCGACACCGTCCAGGTGCTCACCGGCAAGGACCGCGGCAAGCGCGGCGAGGTCATGCGCGCCCTCCCCGCCGAGGGCAAGGTGATCGTCGAGGGCGTGAACATCGCCAAGCGCCACCAGCGGCCCACCCGGGCCACGATGCAGGGCGGCATCATCGACAAGGACATGCCCATCCCGGTGGCCAACGTCGCCGTCGTCTGCCCCAAGGGCGGCCACCCCACGCGGGTCGGCTTCCGGGTGGAGCCCGACGGCACGAAGATCCGGGTCTGCAAGAAGTGCGGAGGTGAGCTGTGACCGCCACCGACACCCCGGTCGTGCCGCGGCTGAAGGCCAAGTACGACGCCGAGATCCGCGACGCCCTCAAGGCGCAGCTGGGGCTCTCCAACGTGATGGAGGTCCCCCGCCTCGAGAAGATCGTCCTGAACATGGGCGTCGGCGCCGCCACCGCCCAGGCCTCCCTCCTCGAGGGGGCGATCCGGGACCTCACCGTGATCGCCGGCCAGAAGCCCGTCGTCACGCGAGCCAAGAAGTCGATCGCCGGCTTCAAGCTCCGTGAGGGCAACGCGATCGGCGCCAAGGTCACCCTCCGCGGGGCCCGGATGTGGGAGTTCCTCGACCGGCTCATCAGCTTGGCGATCCCCCGCATCCGCGACTTCCGCGGCCTGAACCCCCGCGCCTTCGACGGGCGAGGCAACTACACGTTCGGCGTCACCGAGCAGCTGATCTTCCCGGAGATCGACTACGACTCGATCGATGCCACCCGAGGGATGGACATCACCATCGTGACGACCGCCAAGACCGATGCCGAAGGCAAGGCCCTCCTCGACGCCTTCGGCTTCCCGTTCAAGCGTGAGGGACAGAGCTGATGGCCAAGAAGGCACTCATCAACAAGCAGCAGAAGACCCCGAAGTTCAAGGTGCGGGCCTACACCCGCTGCAAGCGCTGCGGTCGTCCTCACAGCGTCTACCGCAAGTTCGGGCTCTGCCGCGTCTGCCTCCGCGAGATGGTGCACGCCGGCGAGATCCCCGGTGTGACCAAGGCGAGCTGGTGAGGGGAGGCCGACGATGACGATGACCGACCCGATCGCCGACATGCTCACCCGCATCCGCAACGCGAACATCGCGATGCACGACGACGTGCGCATGCCCAGCTCGAAGCTGAAGGAGTCCCTCGCCGAGATCCTCTACAAGGAGGGCTACATCGAGGGCTACGAGGTCACGGACAACCAGGACCGTCCGGGCCGCACGCTCACCATCAAGATGAAGTACTCGCCCGACCGGGCCCGCGTGATCTCCGGCCTGCGCCGGGTGTCCAAGCCGGGCCTGCGGGTCTACAGCCAGTCCTCCAAGGTCCCGCGGGTCCTCGGCGGGCTCGGCGTGGCCGTCCTCTCGACCAGCCAGGGGCTCATGACCGACCGCGAGGCGCGCAAGCGCAACGTGGGCGGCGAGGTCCTCTGCTTCGTGTGGTGATCCCATGAGCCGAATCGGCAAGTCCCCCATCCCCGTGCCCAGCGGCGTCGAGGTGACCGTCGACGGTCGCCACATCACCGTGAAGGGCCCCAAGGGCACGCTCGAGCGCGACCTCCCCGGCGAGATCACCGTCCGCCAGGAGGGCGACGAGCTGATCGTCGAGCGCCCCAACGACGAGCGCCAGAACCGGGCCATGCACGGCCTGGTGCGCTCCCTCGTCAACAACATGGTCGTGGGCGTCCACCAGGAGTTCACGAAGGAGCTCGAGATCATCGGCGTCGGCTACCGCGCCGCCGCGCAGGGCCCCAGCAAGCTCGACCTGGCCCTCGGCTTCAGCCACCCGGTCAACGTCGAGGCGCCCCCTGGCATCACCTTCGAGACGCCGTCGCCGAACCGGGTCGTGATCCGGGGCATCGACAAGGAGCAGGTCGGCCAGGTGGCCGCCAACATCCGCAAGATCCGCAAGCCCGAGCCGTACAAGGGCAAGGGCATCCGGTACCTCGGGGAGTACGTCCCCAAGAAGGCCGGCAAGACGGGCAAGTAAGGAACCACGATGACCGTCAGCGCACAGAAGAAGCGGCAGGCCCGCATCCGCCGTCACCGGCGGGTCCGGAAGAAGGTGCAGGGCACCGCCGAGCGCCCGCGCCTCGCCGTCTCCCGATCGAACAAGCACATCACCGCCCAGGTGATCGACGACCGCGCCGGCCGGACGCTGGCCGCCGCGTCCACCACCGAGCCCGAGCTGCGGGACGGCCCCACGGGCAACAAGGAGGCCGCGGCCAAGGTCGGCAAGCTCGTCGCCGAGCGGGCCAAGGCCGCCGGCATCACCCGGGTCGTGTTCGACCGGGGCGGCAACCTCTACCACGGGCGTGTGGCCGCGGTGGCCGACGCCGCACGCGAAGCAGGACTGGAGCTCTGATGGCCAACGGACATGGCGGCCCCCGCCGCGAGCGCGAGCCCCGCGACAACCCGCGCCAGTCGTCGGACACGTCGCTGCGCGAGTCGCGCGTCATCAACATCAACCGCGTCGCCAAGGTCGTGAAGGGCGGTCGTCGCTTCAGCTTCACCGCCCTCGTGGTGATCGGCGACGGCAACGGCCGGGTCGGCCTCGGCTACGGCAAGGCCAAGGAGGTGCCCCTCGCGATCCAGAAGGGCACCGAGGAGGCCCGCAAGAACCTCTTCGAGGTGCCCCTCGCCGGCACCACGATCACCCATGAGGTGATCGGCCGCGAGGGCGCCGGCCGGGTGCTGCTCAAGCCGGCCGCCCCCGGTACCGGCGTGATCGCCGGCGGCGCCGCCCGAGCCATCCTCGAGGAGGCCGGCGTGCAGGACGTGCTCTGCAAGTCCCTCGGCTCCGCCAACCACATCAACGTGGCCCGGGCCACGATCGCCGGCCTCAAGGCCCTGAAGCGGCCCGACGAGGTCGCTCGCCTGCGGGGCATCCCGGCCGACACGTTCGTGCCGAAGGGCCTGCTGAACGCCTACACCGAGACCCAGCGCGGTCCCGCGCCCGAGCCCACCGAGGTGGCGTGATGGCCGAGGAAGCCACGATCACCGTCCGCCAGATCCGCTCGGCCATCGGCACTAAGCCCAAGCAGCGGGGCACGCTGCGGGCGCTGGGCCTCGGCCGCATCGGCAAGGTGCGCACGCTGCCCGACCGCCCCGAGATCCGAGGGATGCTGGCCCGCGTGCCCCACCTCGTCTCCGTCGAGGAGTCCTCATGACCATCAAGATCCACGACCTGCAGCCGGCCCCCGGATCGAACAAGCGCAAGAAGCGCGTCGGTCGCGGCATCGCCGGCAAGGGCGGCAAGACCGCTGGCCGGGGCACCAAGGGCCAGAAGGCCCGCGACACCGTCCCCGCCTCCTTCGAGGGCGGTCAGATGCCGCTGCACATGCGGGTGCCGAAGCTGAAGGGCTTCAACAACCCGTTCCGGGTCGAGTACCAGGCCATCAACCTGGACACGATCGAGGCCAGCGAGCTGACCGACGTCACCCCGGAGACCCTCCACGCCAAGGGCCTCACCCACAAGGGCGCCCTCGTGAAGGTGCTCGGCCGGGGCGAGCTCAGCCGCGCCGTGAACGTGAAGGCCCACGCCTTCTCGAAGAGCGCTGAGGCAGCCATCACCGCCGCAGGCGGTACGGTCGAGGTCCTGCCCAAGCCGTGGGGCGATCGCCGTTCCCCGGTGAAGGGCAACCAGTTCGCCAACCGCTGATCGCCGTCTGCTGCCGCCCGCAGCACCGCTGAACCGAGGACGGGCCCCTTTGCTGTCCAGCGTCCGGAACTTGTTCAAGATCCCCGATCTGCGCGGGAAGATCCTCTTCACGCTGCTGATCATCGCCATCTACCGGATCGGCGCGTTCATCCCCGCACCCGGCATCGACCTCGATGCGGTGCAGGAGCTGAAGCGCCAGGCCGAGGCCGGGGCCGGCGTCGTGGGGTTCCTCCAGCTCTTCTCCGGCGGCGCGCTCACCCAGTTCGCGGTGTTCGCGCTCGGGATCATGCCCTACATCACGGCGTCGATCATCATGCAGATCCTCACCGTGGTGATCCCCAAGCTGGAGGAGTGGCAGAAGATGGGGGCGGTGGGGCAGCGGAAGATCACGCAGTGGACCCGCTACCTCGCGGTGGCGATCGCCATGCTGCAGTCCACCGGCCTCGCCTTCCTGTTCCACAACGGCGGCGGCGGGCTGCTCGGCGGCGGCGGGAACGCCACCGGCCTCGACGTGCTCCCGAACTTCACGCCGTTCCGGGTGATCATCGTCGTGATGACCCTCACCGCCGGCACCGCGCTCTTGATGTGGCTCGGCGAGCTCATCAGCCAGCGGGGCATCGGCAACGGCATGTCGCTCCTGATCTTCGCCTCGGTGGTCAGCTCGTTCCCGGGCGCCGGCGCCCAGCTGAACGCCGAGAAGGGCACCACGTTCCTGGTGGCGCTGCTGGCCCTGGCCGTCGTCCTGCTCGTGGCCATCGTGTTCATCGAGCAGGGGCAGCGGCGCATCCCGGTGCAGTTCGCCAAGCGGGTCGTCGGCCGCCGGATGTACGGCGGCCAGAACACCTACATCCCGCTGAAGGTCAACCAGTCGGGTGTGATCCCGATCATCTTCGCCAGCTCGGTGCTCTACCTGCCGCTGCTCGTCACGCAGGTGCTGCCCCCCGACGGCTGGGGCGCCTCGGTGCAGCGGTGGGTCGACGCCAACCTCGTGCAGCCCGACTCGATCTTCTACGTCGTGACCTACGGCCTCCTGATCGTCGGGTTCGCGTACTTCTACACGGCGATCGCGTTCGACCCGGCGCAGCAGGCGGAGAACATCCGCAAGCAGGGCGGGTTCATCCCCGGCATCCGCCCTGGCCCCCAGACCGAGCGGTACCTGGCCAAGATCCTCTCCCGCATCACGCTCCCCGGCGCGCTGTTCATCGCCTTCATCGCCCTCCTGCCGTCGCTGCTCCTCGCGTTCGCGGACGTGCAGAACTTCCCCTTCGCCGGCACGTCGATCCTCATCGCCGTCGGCGTGGCGCTGGAGACGATGAAGCAGATCGACAGCCAGCTGATGATGCGGAACTACGAAGGCTTCCTCTCGTGACCGGCCCCCGCCTCGTCATGCTCGGGCGCCAGGGTGCCGGCAAGGGCACCCAGTGCGTGCGCCTGGCGCGCCACTACGGCATCCCGCACATCTCCACCGGCGACATGCTGCGCGCCGCGGTCCGCGAGGGCACCGAGTTCGGTCGCAAGGCCAAGGAGGTCATGGACCGGGGCGAGCTGGTGTCCGACGACATCATGGGCGGCGTCGTGGAGGAGCGACTGGCCCGTGAGGACGCCCGCGACCACGGGTACGTCCTCGACGGGTTCCCGCGCACCGTCCCCCAGGCCGACCTGCTCGAGAAGATCACCGCCGACCAGCCGCTCACCGTCGTCATCGACCTCGTCGTGCCCACCGAGGTGGTCCTCGAGCGGCTGGCCAGCCGGCGGGTCTGCAGCAGCTGCGGAGCCAACTACTCCCTCGCCGAGCCGCCCCGCGTCGACTGGACCTGCGACAGCTGCGGCGGCGCCGTCGTGCAGCGCGACGACGACACCCCCGAGGCGATCCAGAAGCGGCTCGACCTCTACGAGCGCGAGACCGCCCCGCTGATCGACTTCTACGCCGAGCGGGGCCTGCTCGTGCCCGTCGACGGGCTCGGCACCACCGACGAGGTCACCCCCCGGCTCATCGCCGCCATCGACGCCCGCCGCTGACCGCGCCCGCTCAGGCGCCGAGGCGGGCCGCCTCGCGCTCGAGGTGGCGGCGCTCGGCAGGGCTGGGGGCGCGGCGCGCGGCCTCCCGGTAGGCGGCGGCCGCCGCGGCTCGGTCGCCAGCCAGCTCGTGGAGGTGGGCTCGCACGGCGTGGGCCCGGTGGTGCTCGGCCAGCCGCCCGTCGGCGACGGCTCGCTCGAGCAGCGCCATCCCCGCGCGCGGGCCCTCGACGCGAGCCGCGGCCACGGCGTGGTTGAGCGTCACGACCGGGCTCGGCGCCACACGCTCGAGGAGCCGGTACAGCCCGAGGATCTCGGCCCAGTCCGTGTCCTCGAACGTGGGGGCGGTGTCGTGGACGGCCGCGATCGCGGCTTGGAGCTGGTACGGACCGACCCGGCCCTGCGCCAGCGCGCCCTCGAGGAGCGCGACGCCCTCGCCGATGGCGGCCGCGTCCCAGCGCGACCGGTCCTGCTCGGCTAGCGGGACGAGCGCGCCGTCGGGCGCGGTCCGGGCGGCGTGGCGGGCGTCGGTGAGGAGCATGAGGGCGAGGAGCCCGGTCACCTCGGGGTCGTCGGGCACGAGCCGGTGCAGCTCGCGGGTGAGGCGGATCGCCTCACCGGCGAGCTCGCGGCGCTGGTGCTCGGCCGCCCCCGTCGCCGCGTAGCCCTCGTTGAACACGAGGTAGAGGACGTGGAGCGCCACGGCCAGCCGGGGGACCTCGCCGGTGCGACGCCGCGCCACGCCCCGCTCGCGCAGCGTCGCCTTGGCCCGGCTGATGCGCTGGGCCATCGTCGCCTCCGGCACGAGGAAGGCGGCCGCGATCTCGGCGGTGGTGAGCCCCCCGACGGCGCGCAGCGTGAGCGCCATCTGCGCCGCCGGGCTGAGCACCGGGTCGCAGCACAGGAGGAGCAGCTCGAGCGTGTCGTCGGCTCGCAGGGCGCCCACGTCGGCGAGGTCGACGGCTTCCGTGGGCGCGACCAGCTCCTCGCGGCGTCGCCGGGCCGTGGCGCTGCGCTGGTGGTCGACGAGCCGGCGGGTGGCCACCACCCGCAGCCAGGCCGCCGGGTGGTCCGGCACCCCCGTCGTCGGCCACCGGGCGGCGGCCGCGACGAGCGCCTCTTGCACGGCGTCCTCGCAGGCGTCGAAGTCGCCGTGACGGCGCACGAGCGCGCCGAGGACCTGCGGCGCCAGGCGGCGCAGCAGGCCCTCGACCGGTTCGTCCCGCGGCGTCGGGTCAGAGGTCGTCGGCCGAACCCCCATGGCTGATGAGCTTCACCTCGATGTCCCGGAAGGCGGCGCTGGGCATCTCCGCCGCGATCTGCAGGGCTCGCTCCTCGCTGTCGACGTCGACGATGTAGAAGCTGGCGAGGTACTCCTTGGTCTCGATGTAGGGCCCGTCGGTCACGACCGGCACGCCCTCCTCGAGGCGGACCCGCTTGGCGTCGGCCTGGTCGGCCACCCCGCAGGCGAAGAGCAGCTCGCCGGACTCGAAGAGGGCGGCGTTGTGGGCGTCGGTGGCGGCCACGACCTCCGCCATCTGGTCTGCGGGGATCGAGGACCACAGCTCGGCGCTGCCGTAGATCGAGATCAGGTACTTCACGGTGTCGTCTCCTCGGTCGGGGACGCCCCGGTGGCGTCCTCACCCGGTGGTCGGAGCCGAGCCCCCGGCCTCGACATCGGATCCTCGAGCATCCCGCACTCCGGCGCCACCGCGCCTCAGCCGATCGCAGCGAAGAGCCGCCAGGGCTCGGTGAACCCGCGCAGCTCGTGCGTGCCGCGGTCCTCGAAGGCGAGGCCCGTGCCGGCGACGAGGTCGGTGACCGTGCGCGACACCCACACCTCCCCGGGGTGGGCCAGCCCTGCCACCCGGGCCGCCAGGTGCACGCCGATGCCGGCCACGTCGCGGCCCCGCCGGCGCACCTCGGAGGTGTGGAGCCCGCTGCGGACGTCGAGCCCGAGCGGCGCGACGGCGTCGCGCAGGCCGAGCGCGCAGCGCACCGCTCGGCCGGGACCGTCGAAGGTGGCGAGGACCCCGAGCACCTGCGGCTCGAGCGCGACCTCGTCGTCCCCGTCGACGAGCTGGAGGGTGCGGGTGTCGAGCGTCAGCGACCCGAACCGGTAGCGCACGGGCGGAACGCTACCGACCGCCTCGGACCCGGGCGCGGCCGAGGTGGCCGACCCGGTGGGGCCGGCCACCTCCTCGGGGAGCACGTCGAGGGGGCTCACATCACCTCGACGCTGACCGGCACCTCGTTGGTGAGCACGTCGAACACGGCGGACCGGGCCACCGACTGCTCGACGAGGCCGCGCAGGACCTCCGCGGGCGCGTCGCCCTCGACCTCGAACGCGATCGAGATGCGCTCGTAGCCGTTGCGGACGCTCGGGTCGAGGCCGAGGATCCCGTTCAGGTCGATGTCGCCGGCCACCTCGGTGGTCACCTTGTGGAGGGTGACCCTTCCGGGCCGCGGCGATGTTGGCCAGCCCCGCGGTGAGGCAGGCCGACAGGGCATGGAGCAGGAACTCGACCGGGGTCGGGCCCTGGTCCTTGCCGACGAGCACCGCCGGGTGGTCGGCGTCGAAGGTGAACGCCCGCTCGTGGGCTCGCTCCTCGCCGACCCCGAAGAAGCCGTGGATCGTGCTCTGGCTGTGGGTGCCGTCGATCCAGCGGCCCTCGGAGCGGAACTGGAACCGGGCGGCGGCGGGCGCCTCCTTCACCGCGTCGAGCGTGGCGAAGAGCGTGGCGGTGTCGACGCCGTTGCGGGTGGCGGGGGCGGGTGCGGTGGTGGACATGGTGGGTACCTCCTGGTGTGGTTCGGGTGGTCGGTGTGCCGGCAGCGCCGGCGGGGTTCGCTCCCGGTGGGGAGAGATCGCTAGGCGGGGGTCGGGCACCGCAGCAGCGGCGCGGCGTGCAGGCGGGCGGCCTCCTCCTCGATGGCCGCGGCCAGCCGGCGCTGCAGCTCCTGCATGCGGGAGCTGCCGGGGAACGCCGCCATCTCGACGGTGAGCTCGACCAGGGGACGGGCCCGCTCGTCGCGCTGGCGCTCGTAGCGCCGGACGGCGGCGTCGAGGTCGGCGGGTGCCGCTTCGGGACCGACCTCGGCGAGGGAGGCGGCGAGCAGCTCGGCGTCGCGGAAGGCGTCGCTCATGCCGAGGCCGGTGACGGCGTCCCGGTGGTAGCCGGCGTCGCCGACGAGCGCCCACCCAGGGCCGGCGGAGACCCGCAGCTGGTTCGGCAGTCGCAGCGCGCTCCGCACGGGGGAGGTGCGCTCGGTGCCCCGCAGCCGCTCGGCCAGCGACGGCGCCCGCTCGGCGAGCATCTGGTCGAAGGCGGTGTCGACGTCCGGGGCCTGTCGGCGCATCGACTCGGCGACGTCGGCGGGCGTGCACACCCAGGTGCAGGCCTCGCCCTGGTGGGTGGGGAAGACCCCGGCGAAGGCGCCGTCGTGGAGGTGGTACTCGAGGCCGAGCCAGTCGCCGCGGTGGTACGCGTAGTGGACGGCCCCGGTGGCCGGCTCGGCGAGGCGCAGGTCGGCGCCGACCGAGCGGGCCACGCGCGACCGCAGCCCGTCGGCCCCGACGACCAGCCGGGCCCGGACCTGGTGCTCGTCGTCGCCGGTGCGGAACCGCACGCCGTCGACCCGGCCCGAGCCGTCCCGGGTGAGGTCGACGACGGTGGCGCCGGTTCGGACCTCGGCGCCGGCGTCGGCGGCGGCGAGGGCGAGGATCAGGTCGAGCTCGTGGCGTCGGGGGGCGACGAGGTGGTCGACGCCGAAGCGGTCCTTGACCACTCGGTGGGTCACGGCCCCGTCGGCATGGAACCACACGTCCCGCAGCGCCGGCGCGCCGGAGGCCACGACCTCCTCGAGCAGCCCCCAGCGGTGGAGCTGCACCACCCCGGACCGGGCGATGGCGTGGGTGGAGAGGGTGTCGGAGGGGAGCATCGCCCGCTCGAGCACGAGGACGTCGAAGCCGGCGTGGGCGAGGAGCATCGCGGTGGGGCCCCGGCGCAGCGGGAGCCCACGACCACGACGTCATGGTGGGCTGCGGTGTGGATCGGCATGCCGCCGACGACGCGGCCGGCGGCCCCTCGAAGGCTTGGAGGAGACGTGGAGGGCACGTGGAGATCGATCTCCCGGGGATCTCCGCGTCGCCTCCAAGTCCGCGCCGGCGCCGCCACCGCACCCTGCGGCCATGCACGCCTCACCCACCACCGCACCGACCACCCCCGAGCCCGCCGACCGGCTCTGCCTCGGCCCGCGCGAGGCTCGGCAGCTGCTCGCCGGCAGCCCCTGGCGGCGCTTCGTCCCCGTCCCGATGCGGGCGGGCCTGCGGGAGCGGCTCTCGACCCTCAACCGCGTGGTGCGCGGCCTGACCGAGCAGGTCGGCGGGGTCCACGTGGACTTCGTCGACCACGTCGCCCTCGACGAGTCGCTGCTCAGCGCCGGCATGGTCCACGCCAACCGCCGCGGCCACGCCGTCATCGCCGCCGACGTGGCGCGGGCCCTCGCCGCGCACGTCGCGGCCCGGCCGAGGACGGTGGCCTGATGACCGCCAGCCGTCGAGCCACGCTCGGCCTCGTCCTCGCCTGCACCACCTGGTTCGCGGCTGCCGCGGTGCCGGCCAGCGTCGCCTCGCCCGCGCTGCTCGCGGCTGCCGTGCGCCTCGGGTTCGCCACGGGCGAGCTCACCTCCGCCTGGCGGGGCTGGCCCCAGTCCGTACCGCCCCAGCGCCTCGCCTGGCTCGGTGCTCGGCTGGTCGCCGTCGCCAACGTCTTGCCCGTGGTGGTCGAGGGAGCGCTGCCGCTCGTGGCCAGCCGGGCCGCCGTGGGCGCGTCGCTGGCGCTCGTCTACCCGTCGGTCCTCCACCTCGTGAGCGCCGGTGCCGCCGGACGGCCGGGCCGCGCGCTCGGTGCTGTCATCGCCGCCCTGACGATCGGCTCGGCTGGCCCCCGCGTCATCCGGGCCGCGGGCATCACGGCGTGGCCGCTGCTCGTGGCCACCTCCCTGGCGGTGCTCGCCGGGGGCGCCCTGATCCGCTCCGCCCGCGCGCCCCACCGCCTCGCCGGCCGGGGGTTCGACGCCCGCCAGGTCGGCCTCGTGCTGGCTCGGCCCTCGGTGCGCCGCTCGATGGGCGCCTCGCGCCGGAGGACCGACGCCGGCCGCCTCCCATGAGGGAGGCGAGCGCCCGTTCGGCCCGTAGCCTCCAGGCCCATGGTGAAGACGGCCGCCGACCTGGCCAAGATGCGCAAGGCGGGGCGCGTCGTGGCCGAGATGCACGAGAAGATCCGCGCCGCCATCCGGCCGGGGGTGACCACCCGCGAGCTCGACCGGATCGGTCGCGAGGTCCTCGAGCGGCGGGGTGCCCGCAGCAACTTCCTCGGGTACGGGCACCCGCCCTTCACCGGCGTGATCTGCGCGTCGCCGAACGAGGTCGTGGTCCACGGCATCCCCGGCGACCGCGTCCTGCAGGAGGGCGACATCGTGTCGATCGACTGCGGGGCCATCGTCGACGGCTGGCACGGCGACGCCGCCTTCACCGCCGGGGTCGGGGAGATCGACGACGAGTCCGCCCGGCTCATCGCCGTGACCGAGGCCGCGCTCGCCGCCGCCATCGAGGTGATGGTGCCCGGCGGCCGGCTGGGCGACATCGGCGCCGCCGTGCAGCGCACCGCCGAGGCGGCCGGGTTCTCCGTGGTGCGGGACTACACCGGCCACGGGATCGGGATGGCGATGCACGAGCCGCCCGACGTCCCCAACTGGGGCACGCCCGGTCGGGGCCGCCGCCTCGCCCCGGGTCAGACCTACGCCGTCGAGCCGATGGTCTGCGCCGGGCGCCCCGAGACCCGCCTCCTCGACGACGGCTGGACCGTGGTCACCCTCGACGGCCGTCGGGCCGCCCACGCGGAGCACACGATCGCCATCACCGACGACGGCCCGGAGATCCTCACCCGGCCCTGAGCGCGCCCGGAGGGCGACAAACGGACCGACAACGGAGGAGCCGGGGACCTTCGGCCCTCCCGGGGAGCAGGCCGCCCCGAGATGCTGTAGGACGAACCGCAGGGTCCCGTTCGTCGCCTGCTCTCCGGAGGCCGCGCCAATGACCGCCGTCGATCCGTCCCCCCTCGAGACCCGTCCCTCGCGCCGCACCCGCTGGGCCTGCATCGACGGCAACGAGGCCGCCGCGCGCGTCGCCTACCCGCTGAGCGAGGTGATCGCCCTCTACCCGATCACCCCGGCGTCGCCGATGGGGGAGCACTGCGACGACTGGGCGGCAGCCGGCCGCCCGAACCTGTGGGGCGTCGTGCCCGACGTCGTCGAGATGCAGTCCGAGGGGGGCGCCGCCGGCGCGCTCCACGGCGCGCTCCAGCAGGGGGCGCTGGCCACGACGTTCACGTCGTCGCAGGGTCTGCTCCTCATGATCCCCAACATGTTCAAGATCGCCGGCGAGCTGACGCCTGCGGTCATCCACGTGGCCGCCCGCACGGTGGCCACGCACGCGCTCTCGATCTTCGGCGACCACAGCGACGTGATGCACGCCCGGGCCACGGGCTGGGCGATGCTCGGCGCCGGCTCCGTCCAGGAGGCCCACGACCTGGCCCTCGTCGCCCACGCCGCCACGCTGCGGTCCCGGGTCCCGTTCCTGCACTTCTTCGACGGGTTCCGCACCTCCCACGAGATCTCGAAGATCCAGCTGCTCGACGACGAGGACCTCGCCGCGCTCATCCGAGAGGACGACGTCGCCGCGTTCCGCCGGCGCGGCCTGTCGCCCGAGGCGCCCGTGGTGCGGGGCACCGCCCAGAACCCCGACGTCTTCTTCCAGGCCCGAGAGGCGGCCAACCCCTTCCACGACGCCGTCCCCGCCATCGTCCAGGAGGTCATGGACGAGCTGGCCGAGCGCACCGGGCGGCGCTACTCGCTCGTCGAGTACCACGGCGCCCCCGACGCCGACCGGGTGGTCGTGCTCATGGGCTCGGCCGTCGGCGCCGCCCAGGAGACCGTCGACTGCCTCCTTGAGCAGGGCGAGCGCGTCGGGGTCCTCCAGGTCCGGCTCTTCCAGCCGTTCCCCGCGCAGGCGCTCGTGGCCGCCCTCCCGCCCACCGTCCGGTCGATCGCCGTGCTCGACCGGACGAAGGAGCCGGGCGCCGTCGGCGAGCCCCTCTACCTGTCGGTGGTCGCCGCGCTCGCCGAGGCGATGGACGTCGACGCCCCGCCCTTCGCTCGGGTGCCTCGGGTCATCGGCGGTCGCTACGGCCTGTCCTCGAAGGAGGTCACGCCGTCGATGCTGAAGCCGGTGTTCGACGAGCTCGCGCGCGAGCGCCCGAAGCGGCACGTCACCGTCGGCATCTACGACGACGTCACCCACCTCAGCCTCCCGATCGACGAGGACTTCCGCGTGCCCCGCCCGGCGGGGGAGGTGCAGGCGGTGTTCATCGGCCTCGGCGCCGACGGCACGGTGGGCGCCAACAAGTCGTCGATCAAGATCATCGGCGAGCGCACCGACCGCTTCGCCCAGGGCTACTTCGTCTACGACTCGAAGAAGTCTGGCTCGGTGACCGTCTCGCACCTGCGGTTCGGGCCGGAGCCGATCCGCGCCACCTACCTCATCGACCAGGCCGACCTCGTCGCCTGCCACCAGTTCGGGCTGCTCGAGCGGATGAAGGTCGTCGAGCTCGCCCGCCCGGGCGCCACCCTGCTCCTCAACAGCCCGTACTGCCCGGACGAGGTGTGGGACCACCTGCCGCGCACCGTCCAGCAGGGCATCCTCGACAAGGGCCTCGAGCTCTGGGTCGTCGACGCGTACGCGGTGGCCGAGCAGGTCGGGATGGGCAACCGCATCAACACGGTGATGCAGCCGTGCTTCTTCCAGCTGTCCGGGGTGCTGCCCCCCGAGGACGCCATCGCCGAGATCAAGGCGTCCGTCGAGCGCACCTACGGGCGCCGCGGCCGCTCGGTGGTGGAGCGGAACTTCGCCGCCATCGACGCCAGCCTCGCCGCGCTGCACCGCGTCGAGGTGCCGGGCGAGGTCACGAGCGACCTCACGTTCCACCACGAGCTGCCGCCCGACGCCCCCGACTTCGTGCGCCAGGTCACCGCCGCGCTCCTGGCCGGCGAGGGGGACCGGCTCCCGGTGAGCGCGCTCCCGGTGGACGGCACGTTCCCCTCCGGCACCGCGAAGTACGAGAAGCGGGCGATCGCCACCCACATCCCGATCTGGGACCCGGAGATCTGCATCGACTGCGCCAAGTGCGCCATCGCCTGCCCGCACGCCGCTATCCGCATGAAGGTGTTCCCGGAGGCGGTGGCGGCGGCCTCGCCCGAGTGGTTCCCCACCAAGCCGTTCCGGTCCAAGGACCTGGCCGACCACCACCTCACGATCCAGGTGGCACCGGACGACTGCACGGGCTGCGGCGTCTGCGTGGACGTCTGCCCGGCCAAGAGCAAGAGCGAGCTCGGCCGCAAGGCGATCAACATGGAGCCGGCCCTGGAGCACCGCGACGCCGAGCGGCCCCGGTGGGAGCACTTCCAGACGATCGAGCCCCTCGACCGCTCGCTCCTGCCCCACAGCAGCATCAAGGGCTCCCAGGTGCTCGAGCCGCTCTTCGAGTTCTCCGGCGCCTGCGCCGGGTGCGGCGAGACCCCGTACCTGAAGCTGCTCACGCAGCTCTTCGGCGACCGGATCCTCGTGGCCAACGCCACGGGCTGCTCGTCGATCTACGGGGCCAACCTCCCCACCACCCCGTGGTCGGTCGACGCCGACGGGCGCGGCCCGGCGTGGGCCAACTCGCTGTTCGAGGACAACGCCGAGTTCGGGCTCGGCATGCGCCTCGGCGTCGACGCCCAGCGGGCGATGGCGGAGGCCCTGCTCGAGCGCCTCGCCCCCCACGTGGGGGACGAGCTCGTCCGGGCCCTGCTCGACAACCCCCAGGAGGACGAGGCGCAGATCGCCGAGCAGCGCCGCCTCGTCGCCGCGCTCACCGAGCGCCTCCGGGACGTGCCCGCGGACCTGGCCGAGGACGCCCGGCGCCTCGCCGCCACGGCCCGCAACCTCGTCCGGCAGGGGGTGTGGCTCGTCGGCGGCGACGGCTGGGCCTACGACATCGGCTTCGGCGGCCTCGACCACGTGCTGTCCTCGGGCCGCAACGTCAACGTGCTCGTCCTCGACACCGAGGTGTACTCGAACACCGGCGGCCAGGCCTCGAAGGCGACCCAGCGCGGCGCCGTGGCCAAGTTCGCGGCGGCCGGGAAGCCGACCGGCAAGAAGGACCTCGGGGCCATCGCCCGGGCCTACGGGAACGTCTACGTCGCCCAGATCGCGCTCGGGGCCAACGAGGTGCAGGCCACCAAGGCGCTCCTCGAGGCCGACGCCTGGCCCGGCCCGTCCCTCGTGATCGCCTACAGCACCTGCATCGCCCACGGCATCGACATGTCGACGTCGATGTCCCACCAGAAGGACGCCGTGCGCAGCGGCTACTGGCCGCTCTACCGGTTCCAGCCGGGCGACGACGACGGGGTGCCCTTCAACCTCGACTCGAAGGCGCCGAGCATCCCGGTGCGGGACTTCGTGGCCGGCGAGACCCGCTTCGCGGTGCTCCGCCGCACCCACCCCGAGCGCGCCCAGCACCTGCAGCACCTGCTGCAGGCCGACGTGGACGAGCGCTGGCGGTACTACGAGCAGCTGGCCGCGGTGGCCCGCAGCGTCCCCGACCTGACCGAGACCGAGGTCGAGGTCAGCGGCGACGGCGCACTGGGGCCCCGCGACGAGGGGGAGGAGCCCTGACCGTGATCGACCTGACCACCCGGTACCTGGGCCTCGAGCTCTCGTCGCCCGTCGTGGCCTCCTCCTCGCCGCTCACCGGCGCGCCCGAGACGGCGGCCGCCCTGGAGGAGGCCGGAGCGGCGGCGATCGTCATGCCCTCGCTCTTCGAGGAGGAGATCGTCCACGAGGAGCTCGAGATGCACCACTCGCTCGAGCAGGGCGCGGAGCAGCACCTCGAGGCGAGCGGGTACTTCCCGAACCTCGAGGACCTGCCCACCGTGGGCGACCGCTACCTCGCCACCCTCGAGTCGCTGAAGCGGCGCCTGTCGATCCCGGTGATCGCCAGCCTCAACGCGTCCCACCCCGGCGGCTGGGTCAGCTACGCCCGGCTCCTCGAGGACGCCGGCGCCGACGCCCTCGAGCTGAACGTCTACCGGGTGGCCGCCGACCCGGACCGCACCGCACACGAGCTCGAGCAGGACGACCTCGAGATCGTCGCCTCGGTGCGCTCCTCCGTGCGGATCCCGCTCGCGGTGAAGCTGAGCCCCTACTACACGGCCATGGCCGCCTTCGCTCGCCAGGTCGTCGACGCCGGCGCCGACGGGCTCGTGCTGTTCAACCGCTTCTACCAGCCCGACGTGGACCTCGAGACGCTCGAGGTGGTCCCCCGCATCGAGCTGAGCCGACCGTGGGAGCTGCGCCTGCCGCTGCGGTGGCTGGCCATCCTCCGGCCCCAGCTCGGGACGGGCACCTCGCTGGCCGCGACCTCCGGGGTGCACTCGGGCTACGACGTCGTGAAGGCCCTGATGGTCGGGGCGGACGTCGCCATGGTCACCTCGGCGCTGCTGCAGCACGGTGCGGGCCACCTCCACTCGATCGTGGCGGGCCTGCGGACCTGGATGGCCGAGCACGACTACACCTCGGTCGACCAGCTGCGGGGGAGCGCCACGCAGGCCACCGCCGGCGACCCGGCCACCTTCGAGCGGGCCAACTACGTGGCTGCGCTCCACTCGTGGACCACGCCGGCGCACCTGCTCGCCGGCCACCACCGCGGCAGCCGGCGCTCCCCGGCCTAGCGCCTCGCCGCCGGGCGGCGGGTGGGCCGGTCACTGCTCGGCGTACATCTCCTCGATCAGCTCGGCGTAGGCGTCGGCGACGACCTCGCGCCGCACCTTGAGCGTCGGGGTCAGCTCGCCGGCGGCCACGGTCAGGTCGTGGGGGAGGATGCGCCAGCGCCGGATGCCCTCGGCATGGGAGTGCCGGGCGTTGACCCGCTCGACCGCCTCCGCCACCGCGGCCCGCACCCGCTCGTCGTCGCGCAGGGCCTCGACGCTGATCGCGTGGCCCTCGCCGTGGGCCCACTGGGCCACCGCGTCGACGTCGAGGGTCAAGAGCGCCGTCAGGTAGGGGCGGTTCTCCCCGACCACGAGCGCCTGGGAGATGAGCGGCTCGTTGCGCAGCGCGGTCTCGATCTCCGCCGGGGCGATGTTCTTCCCGTACGCGGTGATGATGAGGTCCTTCTTCCGACCGGAGATCCGCAGGTACCCGTCGGGGTCGATCGTGCCGAGGTCGCCGGTGTGGAGCCACCCCTCCTCGTCGATCAGCTCGGCGGTGGCCTCCGGCTGGCCCCAGTACCCCTGGCAGACGTTCCCGCCTCGCACGAGGATCTCGCCGTCGGCGGCGATGCGGACCTCGACGCCGGGGATCGGCAGGCCCACGGTCCCGACCTTGATGGCCTGCAGCGGGTTGAGGGTCGTGCACAGCGTGACCTCGGTCTGCCCGTAGCCCTCGGCGATGGGCAGGCCGATCCCGTGGAACCAGCGGAGCAGGTCCGGGTGCACCGGTGCCGCCCCCGAGGCCAGCAGTCGGACGCGGTCGAGCCCCATCCGCCAGCGCAGCAGGCGGCCGATCGTGGCGTCGAGCGCCTCGTAGGCGAGGCGGTCCGGGCGGGGGAGGGCGCTCGTCGGTCCGTCGCCCCGGCGCTCGGCCAGCCGCAGGTAGGCGTCGAGCGCGGCCCGGATCGGCGGCGGGGCCTCGGTGGCGCGGTCCACGATCGACTCCCGGAACTTCTCCCACACCCTCGGCACCGCGAAGAACACGGTGGGCCGGCAGGCCCGCAGGTCGTCCGGGACCGTGGCGAGCGAGCGGGCGAACCACGTCTCCCCGCCGCTGGCCACCTGACCGAAGTGGCTGACCGAGCGCTCGGTGATGTGGCTGAGGGGCAGGAACGACAGGAACCGCTCGTCCGGGCTCAGCTCGATGAGCGACGTCAGGCTCCGCACTGTCGCCATGACGTTGGCGTGGGTGATCATCGCCCCCTTCGGCGGGCCGGTCGTGCCGCTCGTGTAGACGAGCGTGGCCAGCCGGTCGGGCGTCACCTCCCCGACGAGGCGCTCGAAGGCGTCGGGCTCCTCGGCCAGCACCGCCGCGCCCGCGGCCCGCAGGTCGGCCAGCGTTCGGACGAAGCCGTCCTCCACGCCCTCGAGCGGGCGGAGCACGACCGCGTGGCGCAGGTCGGGGAGCTCGTCGCGGCGGACGAGGACCTTGGCCAGCTGGTCGCCGTCCTCCACGAAGCACAGGCGGACACCCGCGTCCGTGAGGACGTGGGCGACCTGGCTCGAGGAGCTCGTGGCGTACACCGGGGTGGTCACCATCCCCGACGCGAGGATCCCGAGGTCGGCCATGTGCCACTCGGGGCGGTTCCCGCTGAGGAGCCCCACCCGGTCCCCGGCCTCGAGGCCCCAGGCCCGCAGGCCCACCGCGATCTCGGCCACCGCCCGCTCGTACTCCCGCCAGGTGAGCACCTGCCAGCCCGCGTCGTCGTGGAAGCGCAGGGCCGGGGCGTCGGCCCGGGCTCGGGCCTGCTCGCGGAAGAGGTGCACGATCGTCGGCGCCTTGGCCGCGGCGGCGCGCACCGGGGAGGCCTCGTCCACGACGGGCTCGGGCGGGGCGGGGGCGGTGATGGTCATCGGCAGGTCCCTCCTGGCGGGCGCAGGTGGCTGGTGCCTCCAGCAACGCGCCCGGAGCGGCGCCAGACCAGGGCCGATGGTCCCCGACTCGGCCGCGGGGGTCCCCGGTGCCGGTCGGGACGGGCGCGACCGCGGATTGCCGCGCCTTCGCGCCCCGGCGCGGCTAGGTTGAGCCCCACCGCCGGCTGCTGCGGGCGCCCAGGCACGCGCCGAGTTGGACCGTCTCGGCGCTCGCGCTAGCATCTCCCTTCGGCCCTGGGTCCGCTTCGCGCCCGCACGTCCTCCGTGCGCTCGCGAGGTGACCCTCCGACGTACTGCTCAGGAGTCCCACGCTGGCGAAGCCCAAGGAAGATGCGATCGTCCTCGAAGGGACGGTGATCGAGCCCCTCCCGAACGCGATGTTCCGGGTGGAGCTGGAGAACGGTCACAAGGTGCTGGCGCACATCTCCGGGAAGATGCGCATGCACTACATCCGCATCCTCCCTGGAGACCGCGTGCAGGTGGAGCTCACCCCGTACGACCTCACCCGAGGTCGGATCACCTATCGCTACAAGTGAACGGAAGCGCCATGAAGGTCCGTCCCAGCGTCAAGAAGATGTGTGACAACTGCAAGGTGATCCGCCGCCACGGGCGCGTCCGGGTCATCTGCACCAACCCCCGGCACAAGCAGCGCCAGGGCTGATCGAGAGCAAGGCAGGCAGCACCGCACATGGCACGTATCGCCGGCGTCGACATCCCCCGCGAGAAGCGGCTGGAGATCTCGCTCACCTACATCTTCGGCATCGGCCGGACCACGGCCCAGAGGCTCTGCGACGAGCTCGGGCTCGACCGCAACACCCGGGTCCGCGACCTGACCGACGAGGAGGTCAACCGGATCCGCGCCTACGTCGACCAGAACCTCACGGTCGAGGGCGACCTGCGTCGGGACATCCAGCAGGACATCCGCCGCAAGATGGAGATCGGCTGCTGGCAGGGCCTGCGCCACCGCAAGGGCCTGCCCGTGCGCGGCCAGCGCACCCAGACCAACGCCCGGACCCGCAAGGGCCCGAAGAAGACCGTCGCCGGCAAGAAGAAGGTTCGCAAGTAATGGCCAAGCCCAAGCCCGGCGGTCGCCGGCCCCGCAAGCGCGAGCGTCGCAACGTCTCGCACGGCATCGCCAAGATCAAGAGCTCGTTCAACAACACGATCATCACGATCACGGACCTCGAGGGGAACGTGCTGTCGTGGGCCTCGGCCGGCAACGTCGGCTTCAAGGGCTCCCGCAAGTCGACCCCCTACGCCGCCCAGATGGCCGCCGAGAAGGCCGCCCGGGGCGCGATGGAGCACGGGGTGCGCAAGGTCGACGTCGAGGTGAAGGGCCCCGGCTCCGGTCGCGAGACGGCCATCCGATCGATCCAGAGCACCGGCATCGAGGTCACCGGCATCAAGGACGTCACCCCCGTCCCCCACAACGGCTGCCGCCCCCCCAAGCGGCGCCGGGTCTGAGGCAACAGGAAGACATGGCTCGCTACACCGGTCCCAAGGTCAAGATCTCGCGCCGCCTCGGCGTCAACGTGTTCGAGAACGAGAAGGGTCGCCGCGCCCTCGAGCGCCGGCCGTACCCGCCCGGCGAGCACGGCCGCGCCCGCCGCCGCCAGCCCTCCGAGTACTCGCTGCAGCTGGCCGAGAAGCAGAAGGCCAAGCACATCTACGGCCTGCTCGAGAAGCAGTTCGCCAACCTCTACAAGGAGGCGACGCGCCAGAAGGGCGTCACCGGCGAGAACCTGCTGCGGATGCTCGAGCAGCGGCTCGACAACATCGTCTTCCGTGCCGGCTGGGCTCGCACCCGCCCACAGGCCCGCCAGTTCGTCAACCACGGGCTGATCAACGTCAACGGCCGCCGGGTCGACATCCCGAGCTACCGCGTGAAGAAGGGCGACGTCGTCTCCCTCCGCGAGAAGGCCCAGTCGATGATCGTCATCCAGCACAACCTCGACACGCTCGACGTCCGGCTCCCGGCCTGGCTCGATCAGGGCGAGGGCGGCAAGTCGGTCACCGTGCGCGAACTCCCGCTGCGCGAGCAGATCGACGTGCCCGTGCGCGAGCAGCTCATCGTCGAGCTGTACTCCAAGTAGTCCACTCCCCCCGCCGCCACCGAGTCCCGAGGTAGCAGAACATGCTCGTCATCCAGCGCCCGTCCGTCGAGGCGATCGGCGAAGAGGAAGGCAACCGTCAGAAGTTCGCCATCAGCCCGCTGGAGCCCGGCTTCGGTCACACCCTCGGCAACTCCCTGCGCCGCACCCTGCTGTCGTCGATCCCCGGTGCGGCGATCACCCAGTTGCGCTTCGACGACGCGCTCCACGAGTTCGACACGATCCCCGGGATCACCGAGGACGTGACCGACATCATCCTCAACCTGAAGGACCTCGTCCTCGTCTGCCACAGCGACGAGCCGGTCACGCTCCGGCTCGACGTCAAGGGCCCGGCCGACGTGACCGCCAAGGACATCGAGCCCAACGCGGACGTCGACATCCTGAACCCGGACCTCCACATCGCCACGCTCAACAAGACGGCCCGCCTCGCCGTCGACATCACCGTGTCGAAGGGCCGTGGGTACGTGTCGGCCGACCGCAACAAGACGAGCCAGACGATCGGCGTCATCCCGGTCGACTCGATCTTCTCGCCGGTCCGCCGGGTCGCCTTCCAGGTCGAGCCCACCCGGGTCGAGCAGTCCACCGAGTACGACCGCCTCGTCCTCGACATCGAGACCGACGGCTCGATCTCGCCCCGCGAGGCCCTCGCCTCCGCCGGCGACACCCTGCGCTCGCTCGTGGGCCTCGTGGCCGACATGAGCGACGAGCCCCAGGGCCTCGAGCTCGGCGAGGTGTCCACCGCCACCGCCGGCTCGCCCGACCTGGACCTCCCGATCGAGGACCTCGACCTCTCGGAGCGTCCCCGCAACTGCCTGAAGCGGGCCCAGATCAACACGATCGGCGAGCTGCTCCAGAAGACCGAGGACGACCTCCTGGCCATCACCAACTTCGGCCAGAAGAGCCTCGACGAGGTCATCGAGAAGCTGAACGAGCGGGGCCTGGCCCTGCGCACGAAGGACTGACGCATGCCTGCCACCCCGAAGAAGGGTCGCCGCTTCGGTGGCGACGCTCAGCACCAGCGCCTCATGATGGCCAACCTCGTGGCCTCGCTCGTGGCCGCCGAGGGGATCGTCACCACGGAGGCCAAGGCGAAGGCCCTGCGGCCGATCGCCGAGAAGATCATCACCAAGGCCAAGAAGGGCGGGCTCCACAACCACCGCCAGGTCGTGTCGTTCCTCGGTGACAAGGAGATGGCTCACAAGCTCTTCACCGAGATCGGGCCCCGCTACGCCGACCGCAACGGCGGCTACACCCGGATCCTCAAGCTGGGCCCCCGCCAGGGCGACAACGCCCCGATGGCCCGCATCGAGCTCGTCTGACGCCATCGCCTGAGGGCGTGACGCTCTTCGACGTCCCGGAGACAGCGGCCCCCGCGGGGCCGCTGATCCGCGTTCGGATGCTCGTCGCCTACGACGGCACCGACTTCCACGGCTTCGCCGAGCAGCCCGGCGTCCGCACCGTCGCCGGCACGCTCCGGGAGGCGATCGAGAAGGTCGTGCGCCGCCCGGTGGAGCTCACCTGCGCCGGCCGCACCGACCGCGGCGTGCACGCGTGGGGGCAGGTCGTCAGCCTCGACCTGCCGGCCGGCACCGACCTCGAGGGGCTCCACCGCTCGCTGATCAAGCTGTGCGCGCCCCCGATCGTCGTGCGCGAGGTGGCCGAGGCCGCCCCGGACTTCGACGCCCGCTTCTCGGCCCGCTGGCGGACCTACCGCTACACGGTGCTCAACCGTCCGCTGCCGGACCCCTTCCTCGCCCGCACCACCTGGCACGTCCCGCAGCCGCTCGACCTCGACCTGCTCGCCCTGGCCTGCGACCCGTTCCTCGGCGAGCACGACTTCAGCGCCTTCTGCCGCCGCCCGAAGCCGGGACCGGACGGGACGGCGCCATCGCTCGTGCGCCGCGTCCTCGCCGCCGGCTGGACCGACCTCGGCGACGACCTGCTGCGCTTCGAGATCACCGCCACCGCGTTCTGCCACCAGATGGTCCGCAGCATCGTCGGCACGATCGTGGCCGCGGGCCACGGCCGGCTCCGGCCCGGCGACATCCTGCAGATCCTGCGCTCGGGGGACCGGTCCCAGGCGGCGCCGATCGCGCCGCCGCATGGCCTGTGCCTCTGGCACGTGGAGTACGAGCCGGCCCTCGGCGGCGCCGTTCGCACCGCGGTGCGGTTTGTCCTAGATTGACCCACGGGTCAAGTCCAGGGGGGAGGGACCACGCGTGACCACGGTCGAGCCGACAGAGGGCGCCGCCACGGGGGGCGACGCGAGCGCGACGCCGGCCAGCGAGCCGGCCGACGCCGCGCCACCCCCCGCCGCGCCCCCCGACGCGGGACGGCTGGCGGGCCGCTCCGCGATGCCGCTCGTCCTCCTGTCCGGCGTCACCCTCGTCGACCAGATCGACACGAACATCCTGCGCGGCGTCCTGCCGCTCATCGAGGAGGACTTCGGCCTCGAGGACTGGCAGCTCGGCGCGCTCGGCTTCGCGTTCGTCTTCGTCAACGCGCTGGCCTCGGTCCCCGCCGGCTGGATCGCCGACCGGGTGCGGCGCACCCGCCTCATCGGCTGGACCCTGCTGTCCTGGAGCGCGCTGTCGCTGCTCTCCGCGGTGGCCCGCAGCTTCGGGCAGCTCTTCGGTGCCCGCGCCTCGCTCGGCTTCGGGCAGGCCATCGACGATCCCGCCTCCACCTCCCTCCTCGCCGACCACTACCCGGCCCGGGTGCGGGGCACGGTCTTCTCCGTCCAGCAGGTCACCACGTTCATCGGCGCCGGCCTCGGCATCGGCCTGGGCGGGCTCGTCGGCGGCGCCTTCGGCTGGCGGTGGGCGTTCGCGCTCGTGGGCGTCCCCGGCTCGCTGCTCGCCTTCGCCGTCTTCCGGATGCGCGAGCCCAACCGGGGCGAGGCGGAGGGGCTCTCCCTCGCCCCGCCGCCCAAGGTGCCAATGGGGGAGCTGGCCGCCACCGCCTGGTCGGGGCTGCGCAGCGACCTCAAGATGATCTTCGGGATCCGCACGATGCGCTACGTGCTCGTCGGCGTGTCCGCGATGCTGTTCACCGTCTCGGGCGTCGGCTACTGGCTGGCCATCTACCACGAGCGCTACTCGGGGTTCACCGAGGCCCAGGCCGCCGGGGCCGCCGGCCTCCTGCTCGCCACCGCCGGCGTCATCGGCACGATGTGGGGCGGGCGGGCGTCCGACCGGATCTACGGGATCAGCCCGGCCGGGCGCATCACCCAGGTCTCCAACTCGGTCGTCATCTGCCTGGTCCTGTTCTGCACCAGCCTCGCCGTGCCGTGGGTGCCGGTGCGGATCCTCCTGCAGTTCGCCGCCGTCCTCGCCGCCGCCAGCGCCATCCCCGGCCTCCGGGCGGCGATGATCGACGTCACCCCGGTCCACGCCCGCGGGGTCAGCGTCAGCGCCTTCGCCCTCGTCTCCACGGTGTTCGGCACCGCGCTCGCCCCCGTGGTCGTCGGCCTCATCTCCGACGTCACCGGCTCGCTCGTCACCGCCTTCTACGTGGTCACCCCGCCGGTCGTCCTCGGCACGCTCATCCTCCGCCGGGCCAAGCACACGATCGTCGAGGACGCCACCGCCATCCTCGCCTCGCTGGCCGAGGCGGCCGCCGAGCACCCCGACGGCGACCGCGACGACGGGGTGGAGATCGGCCTCTAGGCTGAGCTCCGCCGGCCGGGGCGCCCCAATAGCCGATCCGCACCCCGAGTTGCGGGATCCCCTGCACCGACCGGTAGTGTTGCTCTTCGCCTCGGGCGCCCGCGCGCCCGACCACGTTCCCACCGCGACCCAAGGACGCCCCTCGTGCGCACCTACACCCCCAAGGCCAGCGAGATCACCCGCAAGTGGTACGTGATCGACGCCGAGGACCTCGTCCTCGGGCGCCTCGCCACGGAGGCCGCCCGCATCCTGCGGGGCAAGCACAAGCCGGTGTACGCCCCCCACCTCGACACGGGCGACCACGTCATCGTCGTCAACGCGGCCAAGGTCGTGGTGACCTCCGACAAGGCCGAGAAGAAGATGGTGTACCGCCACACCGGCTTCCCCGGCGGCCTCAAGGCCCAGACCTTCGCCGACGCCCACGCCCGCAAGCCCGAGGAGACCGTCCGCCGGGCGATCAAGGGCATGCTCCCGAAGAACCGCCTCGGCGCCCAGATGCTGTCCAAGCTGAAGGTCTACGCCGGCCCCGACCACCCGCACTCGGCCCAGAAGCCCGAGCCCCTCGAGCTCGCCGACGCCCGGCGCACCGCCTAGGAGATCCCGTGCCCCATCCCCTCGTGCAGACCACCGGCCGCCGCAAGGAGGCCGTCGCCCGGGTCCGGATCCGTCCCGCGCAGAACGACGGCGCCGGCACGATCACCGTCAACAAGCGGCCCCTCGAGGACTACTTCCCGTCCAAGACGCACCAGATGATCCTCACCGAGCCGCTGCGGATCACCGAGACCGCCGGGGTCTACGACGTCGACGCCACGATCAACGGCGGTGGCCCCACCGGTCAGGCCGGTGCCCTGCGGCTCGGCATCGCCCGGGCGCTGGCCGAGCTCGACCCCGAGCTGCGGCCCGCCCTCAAGCGAGCCGGCTTCCTCTCCCGCGACGCCCGCGAGAAGGAGTCCAAGAAGTACGGCCTCAAGAAGGCCCGCAAGGCGCCGCAGTACAGCAAGCGCTGACGCCCGTCCCCACGGACGAGCGTCCGGAGCGAAGGCCGCCCCTCGGGCGGCCTTCGGCGCGTCCGGAGGGTCGGTTGGGGTCTGGCATCCTTCTGCGGTGCTGAAGTTCGGGACCGACGGTGTGCGCGGGGTGGCCAACCAGGACCTCACGCCCGAGCTGGTGCTCGCCCTCGGGCGGGCGGCGGCTCGGGTGCTGCCGGCGTGGGAGTTCGCGGTCGGCCGCGACACCCGGCGCTCCGGGCCGCTCCTCGAGGGCGCGCTCGTCGCCGGCCTGGCCGCCGAGGGCGCCGACGTCGTGACCCTCGGCGTGGTGCCCACCCCCGCAGTGGCGTGGGTGGCCGCGCGAGACGGCATCGCCGGTGCCGTGATCTCGGCCTCCCACAACCCCTTCGCCGACAACGGCGTGAAGCTCTTCGGCCCCGGTGGGCGCAAGCTCGGCGACGACGTCGAGCGCGAGCTCGAGGCCGAGCTCCACCGGATCCTCCAGCACGAGGTGGTGCCCGAGGCCCGGATCGGCGACGCCGTCGGCACCGTCCGCGCCGGGGAGCCCGACGTCGAGGCCTGGGCGGCGGCGGTGGGAGCCTCGATCGACGGTCGCCGCCTCGACGGGCTCACGATCGTCGTCGACTGCGCGAACGGGGCCGCCAGCCACGCCGGCCCGGCCGTGCTGCGGGCCCTCGGCGCCGAGGTCCACGTCATCCACGACCAGCCCGACGGCACGAACATCAACGCCGGGTGCGGCTCCACCCACCCCGAGGACCTCCAGCGGGCCGTCGTGGAGCTCGGCGCCGCCGCCGGCATCGCCTTCGACGGCGACGCCGATCGCTGCCTCGCCGTCGACGCCGACGGGCGCCTCGTGGACGGCGACCAGATCATCGCGATCTGCGCCCTCGACCGGCACCAGCGCGGCCTCCTCGCGGCCGACACCGTCGTCGTCACCGTCATGACCAACCTCGGCTTCCGCCTCGGCATGGCCGAGCGGGGCATCCAGGTGCTCGACGTGCCGGTGGGCGACCGCTACGTCCTCGAGGCCATCGAGGACGGCGACCTGTCCCTCGGCGGCGAGCAGAGCGGCCACGTCATCTTCCGCGACCACGCCACCACCGGCGACGGCATCCTCACCGCCGTCCAGCTCCTCGACGTCGTCGCCCGGTCCGGCCGGCCGCTCGGCGCACTCGCGGACGAGGCGATGACCCGGCTCCCGCAGGTCCTGCGCAACGTGCGCGTCGACGGCGACGCCCGAGCCGCGGTCGCCGCCGTCAGCGACGAGGTCGACGCGGTCGCCCGCCAGCTCGGCGACCGGGGCCGCGTCCTCGTCCGCCCGAGCGGGACCGAGCCCCTCGTGCGGGTGATGGCGGAGGCCCCCACCACCGAGGAGGCCGAGGCCGCCGTGGGGCGCCTGGTGGCCGCCCTCGAAGCCCTCTGAGAACGGACCACCGATACGCTGGTCCGGTCCCCGAGCCCGGAAGGAACCCGCCTGCGTGTGCGGCATCATCGCCCTCCAGCGGGGGCCCGGCGCCCGACGCGCCATCCCCGCCCCTGAGATCCTCGACCGACTCGACGCCGTCCAGGCCGCCATCAGCAGCGGGCAGCCGCCTCGACCGGCCGCGCTGGCCGCCGCGGAGGTCCTCGAGGACCTCGACCGGCTGCTGCGCAGCACCGACGGGGTCGCCGCGCTCGTGCGCGACAGCGCGCTCGGCACCCGCGTCACCGCCACCTGCGGGTCGGTGGCCTCGTGGATCGCCGACGTCGAGGCCGCCCTCGACGACGACGCCGGCACCGGCGACGAGCTCGAGGCCCTGAACGCGGCGCTCGTGCGGCTCAAGGACGCCCGCTGGGCGGTGGCGCGGGACCGGGTGCCCACCGCCAGCGCCGTGCGGGACCTCGTCGGCGCCACCGCCGGCTGGTCGGCGATCGAGATCGGCACCTCGATCCAGCAGGCGCTGTCGGCGATCGACCGCTTGGAGGTGCGAGGTCGCGACTCCGCGGGCCTCGCCGTGCTCGTCCGGGACCACGGGCTCGACCTCGCCAGCCCCGCCATCGCGCAGCTCCTCGCCGCCCGAGCCGACGACCACCTCTTCCGCAGCGGGGCCGTGCGCACCCCGGAGGGCCACCTCTGCTTCGTCTACAAGGCGGCGGCCGAGATCGGCGAGCTCGGGGACAACACCGCCGCCATCCGGGCCGAGATCCTGGGCGACGAGCTGCTGCACCTCGCGCTGCGCGGCGAGCGGGCCTGGGCCACGGTGCTCGGGCACACCCGCTGGGCCAGCATCGGCATCATCTCCCAGCCGAACGCGCACCCGGTCGACAGCTACGAGCTCGGCCGCACCGACGGTCCGTGGGTGGCGGCCGCGCTCAACGGCGACGTCGACAACTTCGCGGACCTCAAGGCCGCCGAGGGCCTGCGCGTCCCGCCCGAGATCACGACCGACGCCAAGGTGATCCCCACGCTCGTGTCACGGCGCCTCGGCGCCGGCGCCTCGCTCGTCGACGCCTTCCGCGACAGCGTGGCCGCCTTCGAGGGGTCCGTGGCCATCGGCGCGGTCGCCGCCAGCCACCCCGACCAGCTGCTCCTCGCCCTGCGGGGCTCGGGGCAGGCGCTCTACGTCGGGCTGGCCGACGGCTGCTACGTCGTCGCCTCCGAGCCCTACGGCGTCGTCGAGCTGACCGACACCTACCTCCGCCTCGACGGGGAGACGCCCGCCAACCCCGAGAACCCCACCGCCAGCCGCGGGCAGATCGTCGTCCTCGACGGCACCCGGCCCGGCACGATCGAGGGGATCACCCGCCAGGCCTACGACGGCACGGACCTCCCGGTCACCGAGGCCGACCTCCACCGGGCCCAGGTCACCACCCGCGACATCGACCGCGGCGACCACCCGCACTACCTCCTCAAGGAGATCTCGGAGGCGCCCACCAGCTTCCGCAAGACGCTGCGAGGCAAGCTCGTCGAGCGCGACGGGCGCCTTCGCGTCGAGCTCGGCCCCGACGTGCTCAGCCCGGAGGTGCGAGCCGGGTTCCGGGAGGGCCGCATCACCCGCGTGCAGGTCATCGGCCAGGGCACGGCCCACGTCGCCGGCCAGAGCCTCGCCGCCGCGCTCGAGGCCGCCGCCCCCGAGGGCCGGCTGCGCGTCGAGGCGCTCCCCGCCACCGAGCTGTCGGGCTTCGGGCTGCGACCCGACATGTCCGACACCCTCGTCGTCGCCATCAGCCAGTCCGGCACCACCACCGACACCAACCGCACCGTCGACCTCGCTCGCGGGCGGGGGGCGACGGTCGTGTCGATCGTCAACCGGCGGGGCTCGGACCTCACCGACAAGTCCGACGGCGTGCTCTACACCTCCGACGGCCGCGACGTGGAGATGAGCGTGGCCTCGACCAAGGCCTTCTACTCGCAGATCGCGGCCGGCTTCCTCCTCGCCTGGGCCATCGCCGAGGAGGTCGGCGGCACGGTCGACCCGTCGCTGCTCGCCGCCCTCCGCGGCCTCCCCGAGCGCATGGAGGAGACCCTGCGCCGCCGCGACGCCATCGCCGCTGCCGCTCGCGAGCTGGCGCCGAGCAAGCGGTACTGGGCGATCGTCGGCAACGGCGTCAACCGCATCGCCGCCGCCGAGCTGCGCATCAAGCTGAGCGAGCTCTGCTACCGGTCGATCGCCTGCGACGCCACCGAGGACAAGAAGCACATCGACCTGTCCTGCGAGCCGCTGATCCTCGTGTGCGCGGCCGGGCTCGAGGGCTCCACCGCCGACGACGTGGCCAAGGAGGTGGCGATCTACCGGGCCCACAAGGCCACGCCGATCGTCATCGCCAGCGACGGCCAGGCCCGGTACGCGGCCGCCGTCTCGGTCATCTCGGTGCCGGAGTGCCACCCGCAGCTCGGGTTCGTCCTCACCGCCGTCGCCGGGCACCTCTTCGGCTACGAGGCCGCCCTGGCCATCGACGCGCAGGCCCTCCCGCTGCGCGAGGCGCGCGCCGCCATCGAGGCGGCGGTCGGCGAGTCCGCCGACGCCGACGGCGACGAGCTGCTCCAGCGGCTCCGCCCCGACCTCACCACCGCCGCCACCCGCTTCTTCGACGGGCTGCGGGCCGGCACCTACGACGGCAACCTCGAGGCGAGCTCCGCCGTCCGCCTGGCCAGCGCGTTCCGCTACGCCCTCGGCATCGCCCCGCTCGACGCGTACCAGGCCGAGATGGGGCGCGTCGGCACGCCCGCCGTGGTGATCGAGGACCTCACCGCCGCGCTCACCCAGGCCATCGAGGAGCTCACCCGGCCGGTCGACGCCATCAAGCACCAGGCCAAGACCGTCACCGTCGGCATCTCCCGCAGCGACGAGACCCTCCTCCAGCCCCGCCTCGTCCAGGCCGTCCTGGCCGCCGGCACCGCCCGCGACCGCCTCTCGTACCGGGTCCTGCGCACCCTGGCCGACCTGGACCCCGCGATCGCCGAGGTCACCGGCTGGATCCGCTACGAGCTCGACGGCGAGGCCGAGGACGGCGAGGTGCCGGTGCACGTCGTCGACCGCGGCGGCATCGCGCTGGACATCCCGTCGCGCACCGAGCGCGGCGGCCGCCTGCGGGGCACCAAGCACACGGTCGCCGTCGAGCGGCAGGTGTTCGTCACCCGGGGCCGGGTGGACGGCCGCACCGTCGTCATCGTCCCCGAGACCAAGGACGACCGAGCCACGGGGATCACGCTCCTGCACGTGCGCTTCGAGGACCGGCTCTCGGTGGCCGCGGCCCGCGGCGTGCTGCAGGGGTACCGCAACCGCTGGGCCGCCCTGCGCGACGCCGTCCTCGAGACCGAGCCCACCTTCCGCGAGGACCTGCTGGCCGAGATCCCCGTCGTCGACCTCCTCGTCGAGCCCATCCGAGAGCTCGCGGACCGCTTCCGGTCGTGATCGGCATCGGGGTGGACCTCTGCGAGGTCCCGCGGATGCGGGCCTCCCTGCAGCGCACCCCGACGCTGGCAGACCGGCTGTTCACGCCGGGGGAGCGGGCCTACTGCGAGCGCCGGCCGGACCCGGCCGAGCGCTACGCGGCCCGGTTCGCGGCCAAGGAGGCGGTGCTCAAGGCGATGGGCCTCGGCCTCGGAGCCTGCCGGTGGCACGACATCGAGGTGGTGCGGGCCGACAGCGGGCGACCCGCGCTGCGGCTGAGCGGCGCCGCGCTCGCCGCGTCCGACGAGCGGGGCATCGAGCGCTGGCTCCTCACCCTCACCCACACCGCGCTCCTGGCCGAGGCCGTCGCCGTCGCCCTCTGAGCCTCGCCGCCGAGACCCCGAGCACGGCCAGCACGGGCCGTGTAGACCATGGGCCCGGTGGGCAGGATCCCGGGGCTGCCCCAGACAGAAAGGCAACTGCGATGACCGTGGTCACGAACCTCACCGACGAGGACATCCGCACCGAGCTGCTCACGTCCCCGAAGGCCCAGGGCGACGACGACGCCACCGACGCGGGCGACGCCGACGGCACCGACGCCGACGACGACGGCACGGACGCGGACGACGACGGCACCGACGGCGGCGACGCCGACGGCACCGACGCCTGACCGGCACCCACCCGTGACCGCGCGACCGCCGACCGGCGCCCTCGCGCGCTGCGTCGGCGACGCCGGCGCCTTCCTGGCCGAGGCCTTCGGCCGCGCCCCCCACCGGTGGCGCTCGGGTCCGTTCACCGACCTCCTGTCGGTGGCCGATGTCGACGCCCAGCTCACCGGCGGGGGGCTCCGCCGACCGGCCGTGCGGCTCGCCCGCGACGGCGAGGTGCTCCCGGCGTCCTCGTTCACCCGCCGGGCCCGCACCGGGAGCACCTGGATCGACGACCTCGTCGACCCGGCCCGCACGCTGGCCGCCTTCGCCGACGGCGCCACGATCGTGCTCAACTCCCTCCACCGGTGGTGGCCCCCGCTCGGGGACTTCTGCGCGGAGCTCGAGCGCGAGCTCGGGCACCCGGTGCAGGCCAACGCCTACCTCACGCCAGCCGGCTCGGCGGGCTTCGCCCCGCACCACGACACCCACGACGTGCTCGTGCTCCAGGTCGAGGGCTCGAAGCACTGGACCGTGCGCGAGCCGCTCGTCGACGCGCCCCTCGAGCGGCACCGCTCCGACCACGAGGCAGCCGCTGCCCAGCCCGTCCTCTTCGACGGGGTGCTCGAGCCCGGCGACGCGCTCTACCTGCCCCGCGGCTTCGTGCACTCGGCCGCCGCGCAGGCCGAGGCGTCGCTCCACCTGACCATCGGGATCCTCAACCGCACCCGCCACGACCTGCTCCGCCAGATCGTGGACCGGACCGCCGATGACCCGGCGTTCCGGCAGAGCCTCCCGGTGCGCTTCGCGGCCGACGCCGACACCGCGCAGCGCGTCGTCAAGGACGTGGTCGCCGACCTGCTCCGCTGGCTCGAGGCGCTCCCCGCCGACGAGGTGGCCGACGACCTCGTCTGGCGGGAGGCCCGTCGGCGCGGGCCCCGCCGGCAGGGCCAGCTCCTCGAGCTGGTCGCCGACCGGCCGGTCGACGACGCCACCGTCGTCGTCCGCCGCCCCGGCGTCGCCTGGCGGCTGCGGACCCGTCCCGACGTCGGCGACGGGGCTCGGGTCGAGCTCGAGCTCAGCGACCGGCGCCTCGACCTCCCGGCCGCCGTGGAGCCGGCCCTGCGCCGCCTCCTCGACGGGCCCCCGCTGGCCGTCGGCACCCTGGCCGACCTCCTCGACGAGGGCAGCCGGGCGGTGCTCGTCCGCCGGCTGCTGCGCGAGGGCCTCCTCGAGCGCACCGATGGTCGCCCGTGACGCGGGCCAGCCCGGCTGCGCGACCCAGTCGCGCCAGCGGGGCGAGCTCGTCCTCGGCACCGCCTCCCGCGTCCGCCGCTGGCTCCTGATCGAGCAGCCCGGCTCCTGGGGCCGCGACGCGCTGCGCGAGAGCCGCATCCCCGACGACGTGGCGGAGGGCGTGCACCACCTGGCCGCCGCCCACCGGGTCCGCGTCGTGCTCGTGCGCCGCTCGATGGCCCCCACCACCGGCTCGCACGAGGTGCACCTCGTCCGCTCCGACCGCACGGTCCGCTGGGCCGAGCGCCTCCGGGTCCGGGACCTGTCCGCCCTCCTCGACCTCGACCTGCGAGCGCTCGACGCGGACGCGCCGCCCGGGGTGGGGGAGCCGGTCGAGCGCCTCGACCTCGTCTGCACGAACGGACGCCACGACCCCTGCTGCGCCGACTTCGGCCGCCCCGTGGTCCGAGCGCTGCGCACCGCCGGCCACGACGTGTGGGAGTCCTCCCACGTCGGGGGCGACCGCTTCGCCGCCAACGTCGTGTGCCTGCCCTCGGGCGTCTACTTCGGCCGGGTCCCGCCGGAGCGAGCCCTCGCCATCCTGCGCGACCACGCCGACGGGTTCCTCGCCCTCGACCACTACCGGGGTCGCAGCTGCTACCCGCCGCTCGTCCAGGCCGCCGAGGTGCTCGCCCGCCGGGAGCTGGGGGAGCGGCGCCTCGCCCTCCTCGAGCCCCGTCGGTGGGAGATCGAGGGCGACCGGGCCACCGTCGAGCTCGCCTACGGACCGGGCACCGTCGTCGCCACCGCCTCCCGCCGACGCGGGCCGGCCGTCGCGCTCACCTGCGGCGCCGGACCCGACACGCCCTGGGAGTACCGCCTGGAGGGGCTCGAGGGCCCCTGACCGGGGCGCGGCGGTGTTCGGGACGGCGCCGGGCCGGGTCGTACGCTGGCACCGTGATCCCGGTCCTCACCCCGGCGGAGATGGCCGCCGTCGACGCCGCCGCCCCGGAGCCGGTCGACGAGCTGATCGAGCGGGCCGGCGCGGCGGTGGCCCGGGAGGCCCTGCGCCTGCTGGGCGGCGGCTACGGGCGCCGGATCGTCGTGCTCGCCGGCAAGGGCAACAACGGGGCCGACGGCCGGTCCGCGGCGCGGCGGCTGCGCCGGCGCGGCGCCCGGGTCGAGGTCGTCGACGCCCTCGACGCGCCCGAGGCGCTGCCCGCCGCCGACCTCGTGATCGACGCCGCGTTCGGCACGGGGTTCCGCGGCGAGTACCGGGCGCCGCTCGTCCCCGACGGCACCCCGGTGCTGGCCGTGGACATCCCGAGCGGCGTGTCCGGGCTCACCGGGGAGGCCGCCGAGCGGGTCCTGGCCGCCGACCGCACCGTCACCTTCGCCGCGCTGAAGCCCGGCCTGCTCCTCGAGCCGGGCCGCAGCCTCGCCGGGTCCGTCGCCCTCGCCGACATCGGCCTCGACGTGTCCTCGGCCACCGTCCACCTCGTCGAGGCCGCCGACGTCGCCCGCACCCTGCCCGAGCGCCCGGCTACCGCCCACAAGTGGTCGAGCGCGGTGATGGTCGTCGCCGGCTCGCCCGGGATGACCGGCGCCGCCCACCTCACCGCCGCCGCTGCCCAGCGGGCGGGCGCCGGGATGGTCCGGCTCGCCACCCCCGGCCTCGACGACGACCCTCGCCGCCCCACCGAGGCCGTCGGCCTCCGCCTCCCCGACGACGGCTGGGTCGAGGCCGTCAGTCGGGAGCTCCACCGGTTCCGGGCGCTGGTCGTCGGTCCCGGCCTCGGCACCTCGCTCGCCACCCGCGGTGGCGTGCGCCTGCTCCTCGGCTCGTCGCCGGTGGCGGCCGTCGTCGACGGTGACGCCCTCACCGCGGTGGGGCGGGACCTCGCCGTCGTGCGCGACCGGGTGGCGGCCACCGTCCTCGCCCCCCACGACGCCGAGTTCGCCCGCCTCGCCGGGCAGGCCCCCGGGCCCGATCGCGTCGCCGCCGCCCGGCACCTCGCCGCCGACGCCGGTGCGGTGGTGCTCCTCAAGGGGCCCACCACCGTCGTCGCCCGGCCCGACGGGGCGGTGCGCATCGTCGCCACCGGCGACCAGCGCCTCGCCACCGCCGGCACCGGCGACGTGCTGAGCGGCGTCATCGGTGCGCTGATCGCCCAGGGGGTCCCGTCGTTCGACGCGGCCGCGGCCGGGGCCTGGCTCCACGGTCGCGCCGCCGCCCTCGGGCCGGCGCGCGGCCTCGTGGCCAGCGACCTGCTCGACCTCCTCCCGGCCGCGCTGGCCGAGGTGGACCCCGCCTCCGGCTCGGAGGCCGCCTCGTGAGGGCCGACCGCAGCGCGCGGCCGATGCCGTCGCGGGCGTGGGCCGACGTCGACCTCGGTGCCGTGGCCCACAACGTCGCCGAGCTGCGCCGCCTCGCGGCCCCGGCCGAGGTCTGCGCCGTCGTCAAGGCCGACGGCTACGGCCACGGCGCCGCACCGGTGGCGCGCGCCGCGCTGGAGGCCGGCGCCACCTGGCTCGCCGTCGCGCAGGTGCCTGAGGCGGCGCCCCTGCGCGACCACGGCATCGACGCGCCGATCCTCCTCCTGTCGCAGCCCCGCCCGGACGAGCTCGACGACGCCCTCGACCTCGACCTCGACATCACCGTGTACACGCCGTCGATGGTCCGCACGCTGGCCGCCGCCGCCCGTGAGCGCCGCATCGCCGCTCGCGTCCACCTGAAGGTGGACACCGGCATGCGCCGGGTCGGGGTGGAGCCGGGCGACGCCCTCGCCCTCGCCCAGGCGATCACCGCCGAGCGGTGGCTCACGCTGGCCTCGGTGTGGACCCACTGCGCCGTCGCCGACGAGCCCGCGGACCCCTTCACCGCCGAGCAGCTGGCCCGCTACGAGGGCGTCCTCGCCGCGCTCGACGCCGCCGGGATCGAGGTGCCGATGCGCCACACCGCCAACTCGGCCGCCGCCCTCGTCCACCCCGCGTCGCGCTACGACCTCGTCCGCTGCGGCATCGCCGTCTACGGCATCCCGCCCAGCCCCGCCCTCGCCGATCGGGCCGACCTCCGCCAGGCGGTGCGGCTGGCCACGGAGGTGTCCTTCGTCAAGCGGGTGGCGGCAGGCGAGCGGGTGTCCTACGGGCTGCGCCACGCCTTCGAGCGCGACACCGTCGTCGCCACCCTCCCCATCGGCTACGCCGACGGCGTCTTCCGCCGCCTTGGCCTCCTCCATCAGGAGGTGCTGATCGGCGGGCGCCGCCACCCGATGGTGGGCGTCGTCACGATGGACCAGCTGATGGTGGACGTCGGCCCCGACAGCGACGTCGCCGTCGGCGACGAGGCCGTGCTGCTCGGCTCGCAGGGCGACGAGCTCGTCACCCCCGACGAGTGGGCCACCCGGCTCGACACGATCTCCTACGAGGTCGTCTGCGCGATCGGTGCTCGAGTCGAACGCCGGTACCCGTCCCCGTAGGCTCGGGGCGTGACGGTCACGGCCCGGACCCGGTCGGTGGAGGAGACGCGCGCCCTCGGCGCGGCCGTCGCCGAGCTCGCCCGCCCCGGCGACGTCGTGGTCCTGGCCGGCGACCTCGGCGCGGGCAAGACCGCCTTCGTCCAGGGGTTCAGCGCCGGACTCGGCGTCACCGACCGGGTCACCAGCCCCACCTTCACCCTCGTCCACCTCTACGAGGGCGGCCGCCTCCCCGTCCACCACCTCGACGTCTACCGGCTCGACCAGCTGAGCGAGGCCACCGACCTCGGCCTCGCCGAGATGCTCGACGAGGGCGGCGTGGTGCTCGTCGAGTGGGGCGACGCGATCACCCCCGTCCTGCCCCACGACCTGCTCGAGGTGCGGCTCACCTTCGGCGAGGGCGACGACGACCGCACCCTCACCTTCCAGGCCGTCGGCCCCGGCTGGCGCGACCGCCTCGCCCAGCTCGAGCTGGCCCTGGCCCCGTGGAGGGGCGCGTGCTGATCCTCGGCATCACCACCTCCACCGCCCAGGTCGGCTGCGCCATCGGCGGGCACGAGGGCGTCCTCGCGTCCGTGCACCTCGCCCGAGGGCGCCGCCACGCCGAGACCCTGGTCCCCGCGATCGAGTTCGCCTGCCAGCAGGCCCGGATCGACCTGGCCGAGATCGGCGCGATCGCCGTCGACGTCGGCCCCGGCATGTTCACCGGGCTGCGGGTCGGGGTGGCCGCGGCCAAGGCCCTGTCCCACGCCCGTCGCCTCCCGATGATCGGGGTGTCGAGCCTCGACCTCCTCGCCTTCCCGCTGCGCCACTCCCGTCGGCGCATCGTGTGCGCGATCGACGGCGGCCGAGGCGAGCTCTTCCACGCCTCCTACCGCCACGTCCCCGGCGGGGTGCAGCGCATGGACGAGCCCGAGGTGGCCACCCCCGCCGACCTCGCCTCCGACCTGGCCGCCAGCCGCGAGGACGTGCTGCTCGTCGGCGACGGCGCCCTCCGCCACCGCGACGCCTTCGAGCCGCTCGACCAGGTCGAGCTCGGCGATCAGGGCGTCGCCCACCCCAGCGCCGGCTCGCTCGTGCAGCTGGCCCACGCCCGGGCGCTGCGGGAGGAGTTCGTCGGGCCCGGCGAGGTGGCCCCGCTCTACCTCCGCAAGCCCGACGCGGAGATCAACTGGACCACGAGGGACGGGGCCGCATGACCGCCGCGGCCGTCGTCCCGCCCGCGTCCGAGCCGCTCGACGTCGTCCTCGTGCCGATGCGCCGCCGTCACCTGCGGGCCGTGCTGCGCATCGAGGAGCTCGTCCACCCTCGACCCTGGTCGATGGGGCTGTTCCTGTCGGAGCTGGCCGCCGGTCCCAGCCGGGTCTGGTACGTCGCCAAGGTCGGGTCCCAGGTGGTCGGCTACGCCGGGCTCATGCTCGTCGCCGAGGACGGGCACATCACCAACGTGGCCGTCGCCCCCGCCTGGCAGGGCCACCGCATCGGCCGCCGGCTCGTCCACGCCCTGGCCACCGCGGCCCGCGACGCCGGCGCCCGCAACCTCACCCTCGAGGTGCGCGTCTCCAACGCGCCCGCCCAGCGGCTCTACCGGGCGTTCGGGTTCGCACCCGCAGGCATCCGCAAGGGGTACTACGCCGAGACGGGTGAGGACGCGCTGATCATGTGGGCCGTGGACATCGACACCCCCGAGTACGGGCAGCGCCTCGCGCAGCTGGCCGCCGCCGTGCCCGGCACCACCACCGTCGAGGAGCGCCGGTGACCGCGCTCGACGTGCCCGCCGAGCTGGCCCGGGCCCGGGTCCTCGGCATCGAGACCTCCTGCGACGAGACCGCCGCCGCCATCGTGCAGGGCGGCGACCAGATCCTGTCGTCGGTGGTGAGCAGCCAGGTCGACCTCCACGCCCGCTACGGGGGCGTGGTGCCGGAGATCGCCAGCCGAGCCCACGTCGAGCTGCTCGTCCCGGTCATCGCCCAGGCCTTCGTCGAGGCGGGCCTGTCGGACCACGCCACCGCCGAACGGCCGCCCGACGTCGAGGCCGTCGCCGCCACCTACGGGCCCGGCCTGGTCGGGGCGCTGCTCGTCGGCGTGTCCACGGCCAAGGCGCTGGCCCTGTCCTGGGGCGTGCCGTTCCTCGCCGTCAACCACCTCGAGGCCCACCTCTACGCCACGCTCCTCGAGGCGCCCGACGTCGAGCTGCCGATCGTCGTCATGATCGTGTCCGGCGGCCACACGCTGTTCGTCCTCATGGAGGACCACGGCCGCTATCGGGTGCTCGGCTCCACGATCGACGACGCCGCCGGCGAGGCCTACGACAAGGTCGCCCGGTTCCTCGGCCTCGGCTACCCCGGTGGCCCCGCCATCGACCGGCTCGCCGTCGAGGGCGACCGGGAGGCCATCCGCTTCCCCCGCCCGATGGTCGGCGACGGCACCTTCGACGTCAGCTTCAGCGGGCTGAAGACGGCGGTCGTCAACCACGTCCGCAAGCACCCCGACGTCGCCACCGCCGACGTCGCCGCCTCGTTCCAGGAGGCGGTGGTCGACACCCTCCTCGCCAAGGGCCTCGCTGCCGCCCGCTCGGTCGGCGCCACCGGCATCGCGCTCGGCGGCGGGGTGGCCGCCAACTCCCGCCTGCGGGAGCGGCTCGTCGAGACCTGCGAGGCCGAGGGCCTGCGGTCCCTCCTGCCCAGCCGGGCGATGTGCACCGACAACGCGGCGATGGTGGCCGCCGCAGCCTGGCACCGCTGGCGCCTCCACGGCCCCGACCCCCTCGACGTCGGCGCCGTCCCCAACCTCGGCCTGGTCTGAGCCCGGTGGGCGGGCCGGTCCGCTCGCCGGGCCCGTCCTCGTCCGGGCGGCTCAGGCCAGCGTCGCCTCCACGGCCCCGTCGGCGCCGACGCGCACGACCGACTCGTAGCCCACGAGCAGGTAGCCGCCGTCGGGCAGGGGGAGCACCCGCTGCACCTCGCCGGCCGCGGTCGGCGTGTCGGTGAGGCGCAGGTGCCCGTCGCCGGGCTCCAGCGTCACCACGTGGCCGCGGGGCTCGCTGCCCGGGTAGGCGCACCGCTGGAGCGCGTCGATCTCGCGCTCCAGCGCGGCGACGTCGGGGCGCTCGTCGGGCCCGGCCTCGGCGTAGGCCCGGTCCAGCTCCCGGAAGCGCTCGTCGAGCGCGGCCTCGGCCTCGGCCGCGGGCGGGCAGTCGAGCGGTGCGGCCATCGGCACCCACTCGGTGGCCGGGAGCAGCATCCGACGGCCGTCGGTGCGCAGCGCGTGGTGGTCGTAGGCCACCGGGCTGTCGTCGCCGACGGGCGCGGTGTCGACGACCCGCGGGGCGGCGGGGTCGGACACGTCGAAGAGCCGGGCCAGCACCTCGCCCTCGGGCCCGGGGCCGAGGCCCACCACCTCGGTGTCGCTGATCGGGTGGAGGTAGGCGGAGAAGCCGGGGATCTCGAGCTGGCCGAGCACCGCCGGACGGGTCGGGTCGGAGAGGTCGACCACGTAGAACGGGTCGGTCTGGAGGAAGGTCACGGCGTAGGCGACGTCACCGGCGAAGCGGATGCCGTGGATCGTCTCGCCGGGCTTGCCGAAGCGGACCGAGCGGCCGACCACGTCGAGGCTGCCCTCCAGGTCGAGCACGACGATCTCGTTGAGCGCGTCGGGCTGGGGCGGCAGCGGCTCGATCTCCGGCTCGCTCGTGGTCGTTGTCGCCTCCGTCGTGGTCGTGGCCTCGGTGGTGGTCGTGGTGGGCTCGGTGGTCGAGGTGGTCGGGTCGAGCTCGGTGGTGTCGGTCGTGTCCGTGGGGTCGTCGGGGACCGTCGTGTCCGTGGGGTCGGGCCCGGTGCCCTGGGCGGGCGCGGGTGGCGCCGCCGCCTCGGCCACCACCATCACGTCGCGGTCCACGTCGCCGGGCATCCGCGGGCCGCCCCAGCCGACGGTCACCGCCGCCCGGAGGTGGCCGTCGTGCTCGTCGAGCGAGAACTGGTTGAGGAGGCGTCCCGTCACCGAGCCGGAGCCGGTGAGGGTCAGGTCGTCGGCGGTGAAGCGGTGGATCCCGGTGACCGGCGCGTCCCCGTCGAGGACCGGGGTGCTGACGTACACGGCGTCGGCGGTGACGAGGACGTTGTCGCCGGCCCCGACGACCTCGGTGGCCGCGGTCGGGGTGAGCGGGCCGTCGGCGGTGAACCGGGCCACGAGCGTGGTCGCCGGCCCGCCGGGCAGGGGCGAGTGGAGCACCTCGTCGCAGGGCACCGGCGAGGTGCCCTCGAAGGGCAGGGCCGCGCCGCCGCTCCCGGCTGGGCCCGGCTCGATCGGCAGGACGTCCTCGTCGACGGCGACGAGGTGCACCGTGGGCCCGGCCCGGCGGAGGTCGACCAGCCGGCCGGCCAGCTGCCACGCCTCGCCGCGGCCGAAGCCGTCGCCGGCGAGCGGGATCCGCTGCAGGGTCGTCTGGGCCCAGTCGCTGCTCACCGCCCACACGAGACCGCGCTCCTCGTCGACGGAGACGCGGGTGCCGGGCGGGACGGGGGTGCGGGCCAGCACCCGGCGGCCGTCGGCGGCGACCAGCCACAGCTCGTGGCCGTGGACCACGACGCTGCGCCTGTCGCGCAGCACCTCCACCACGTCGAGCTCGTCGACCCCCGCCACCTGGGTGTTCGTCCCGTCGTCGGAGGCGCCGGGCGCGGCGGCTGCCTCCGGGGCGGCGCCAGCGGCGTCGCCCGCGGCCGAGGCCGCGTCCTCCACGGCCGCGAAGCTGTCGGTGCGCCAGGCGGCCGCCGCCTGCGAGGCGAGGTGGGACCGCAGGTCCTCGCAGCTGGCGAAGGCCCGCAGCCCGCTGGCGGCGGCGGGGGTCTCGTTGCTCAGGACGATCGCGCCGGCGACGAGGAGCACCCCGCCGAGGGCGGCGAGGACGCGGCGCCAGGCAGCGGGTCCGGGGCGGTCGGTGGTGGGCATCGGGTCGCCTTTCGGGCCGGGGCGGGACGCCGATGGGACGATCGGCGAGGCTCGTGCGGTTCCCGACGGCACCGGGTTAGCACTCGGCAGTTGCGAGTGCTGACCCGGGCGTCTACGGTTAGCACTCGCTCATATCGAGTGCTAACCGCTACGGAACGCGTCATGGAGGCGCCGAACATGTCACTGCAGCCCCTCGAGGACCGGATCATCGTGAAGCCCAGCGAGGCCGAGGAGACCACCTCCAGCGGTCTCGTCATCCCGGACACCGCCAAGGAGAAGCCGCAGCAGGGCGAGGTCATCGCCGTCGGCCCCGGTCGCCGCTCCGAGCACACCGGCGAGATCATCCCCCTCGACGTCAAGGTCGGCGACATCGTCGTGTACAGCAAGTACGGCGGCACCGAGATCACCGACAACGGCGAGGAGCTCCTCATCCTCAACGGCCGGGACGTCCTGGCCATCGTCAAGTAGCAGGGACACCGACACCACATGGCAAAGCTCCTCAAGTTCGACGACGACGCTCGGCGCGCCCTCGAGGCCGGCGTCAACCACCTGGCGGATGCCGTCAAGGTCACCCTCGGCCCGAAGGGCCGGAACGTGGTGCTGGAGAAGAAGTTCGGCGCCCCCACCATCACCAACGACGGCGTGTCGATCGCCCGTGAGATCGAGCTGGACGACCCGTTCGAGAACATGGGCGCCCAGCTGGTGAAGGAGGTGGCGACCAAGACCAACGACATCGCTGGTGACGGCACCACCACCGCCACGGTGCTGGCGCAGGCCCTGGTCCGCGAGGGCCTCCGCAACGTCGCCGCCGGCGCCAGCCCCCTCGGGCTGAAGCGTGGCATCGAGAAGGCCGTCGAGGCGGCCGTCGAGGCCATCAAGTCCCAGGCGAAGGAGATCGACGACAAGTCCGAGATCGCCCAGGTGGCCGGCCTCTCCGCTGCCGACCCCGCGGTCGGCGAGGTGCTCGCCGAGGCCATCGACAAGGTCGGCAAGGACGGCGTCGTCACCATCGAGGAGTCGAACACCTTCGGCATGGAGCTCGACTTCACCGAGGGCATGCAGTTCGACAAGGGCTTCCTGTCGCCGTACTTCGTCACCGACCCCGAGCGGCAGGAGGCGGTCCTCGAGGACCCGTTCATCCTCTTCGTCAACAGCAAGGTCTCCTCGGTCCAGGACCTCCTCCCGGTCCTCGAGAAGGTGATGCAGGCCGGCAAGCCGCTGCTGATCGTCGCCGAGGACGTCGAGGGCGAGGCCCTGGCCACCCTCGTGGTGAACAAGATCCGCGGCACCTTCAGCTCGGTCGCCGTGAAGGCTCCCGGCTTCGGTGAGCGCCGCAAGGCGATGCTCCAGGACATGGCGATCCTCACCGGCGGCCAGGTCGTCTCCGAGGAGGTCGGCCTGAAGCTCGACTCCGTCACCCTCGACCTGCTGGGCACCGCCCGCAAGGTCGTCGTCACCAAGGACGAGACCACGATCGTCGAGGGCGGCGGCTCCGAGGAGGACGTGAAGGGCCGGATCGCCCAGATCAAGCGGGAGATCGAGGAGACCGACTCCGACTGGGACCGCGAGAAGCTCCAGGAGCGCCTGGCCAAGCTGGCCGGTGGCGTGGCCGTCGTGAAGGTCGGCGCCGCCACCGAGGTCGAGCTGAAGGAGAAGAAGCACCGCATCGAGGACGCCCTGTCGGCCACCCGTGCGGCCATCGAGGAGGGCATCGTCGCCGGCGGCGGCACCGCCCTCATCCGGGCCAAGACGGCGGTCGCCGAGGTCGTCGAGTCGCTCAACGGCGACGAGGCCACCGGCGCCCGCTCGGTCCTCCGGGCCCTCGACGCCCCCGCCCGCCTCATCGCGACCAACGCCGGCCACGAGGGCGCGGTGGTCGTGCAGCAGGTGGGGGAGGAGACCGGGACCACCGGCTTCAACGCCGCCACCGGCGAGTACGAGGACCTGGTGAAGGCCGGGGTCATCGACCCGGCCAAGGTCACGCGTGCCGCCCTGCAGAACGCGGCGTCGATCGCCGCCCTGCTCCTCACCACCGAGGTGCTCGTCACCGACGCCCCCGAGCCCGAGGCCCCCGCCGGCGCCGGCGGCATGCCCGGCATGGGCGGGATGATGTAGCCGTCGGTCCGTCCTCGGAGGGTGTCGCCCTCCTGCGGCGAGTCTGCGGTGAACGGCCGCCCTTCGGGGCGGCCGTTCGCTGTTCCCACGGCCCCGCCGCCGCCGTGCGGTCGGCGAGGCAATGCGTCCCGC